>Ga0307488_10003183_pt1 | contig 13757 bp, 13 predicted proteins | sample SB02metaG_FD_202248 | JGI IMG/M metagenome (GOLD analysis project Ga0307488, IMG submission 202248) | Sea-ice brine microbial communities from Beaufort Sea near Barrow, Alaska, United States - SB 0.2 | ecosystem: Environmental > Aquatic > Marine > Coastal | place: USA: Alaska | collected...
TATCTGCATAATTAAAAACATGATAGCCTAATTCTTTTTTCTCTAATCTATCTTTTATTAGGGCAACAATATTACCGACATAAGCCATAGATTTTTTGTTTTGACCTTTTCCAATCATCATGAATTTCCCTGATGAGATTTGCTTTAACAAATTATAAACATTTCCTCTATTTCGTTCACCAAATATTACGGTAGGACGAAGTATTGTTACTGATTTATTAGTAGGATCATTTTCATACCATTCTTTTATTGCTAATTCAGCTTCCCATTTGGATTTACCATAATGGTTGAATGGATCTTCATGGTGATTTTCGTCAGGATTCTTTTTATTTAAGCCATAAATAGCAACTGAACTAGTAAAAATTAAATTCTTTACACCACTTTTATCCATAGCTTCAAGAACATTTTTAGTTCCTTGAACATTAACGTCATAATATAAAGAAGTCGGTGAAACATCGTCTCTATGCTCAGCCGCAAGAAGAACTACTGAATTGGTCTTTTCAGGAATGACTATTTTATTTTTATGCCTAATATCACAAATTGTAGTAATATCATTATAGAAAGGGCTCGTATTTTTATCTAAATTACGAACTGTTTTATTTTCTATTTTTTTTAATAAAAATGATCCAACAAAACCTGAACCTCCAATTACTAGTATTCCCATATTATTTACGAATTATTTTGTATGCTATTTTTGAAAAATTTGTAGGCAACAATCTTACTATTAATTTTAAGATAATTACTGGAATAAATTTATATTTTTTACTTTTAAGAATGAAATTAAATGAGATAATAAATTCATTTCTTGAATTTTGAAAAGAATTGCGTTTTTTGTGAAATTCATTACTTATTCTAAATAGCAATAATGGTTCTTCTATATTTTCCATCCTATACCCCTTACTTAATGCTCTTAACCATAATTCATAATCTTGAGATTTCTTAAGATTAGGGTCATACGCTCCGACTAGCTTAAAGAAATCACCTCTCAAAGCCATTGTGGGATGATTAAAAGGGTTTCTATAAAATGATTTATCCCTAATTTCTTTTAATAAAAATGCCTTTTTAAACCCTGTAATTTCGTTTAATTCATTAATCTCTCTAAAAGAAGATCCAACAGCAATACAATCAGGATTTTTCATCAAAAAGTCTATTTGTAATTGAGTTCTACTCTGGAGGCAAATATCATCTGAATCCATTCTTAATAAAAAATTTTCATTATTTAAATTATTAATAATTAAATTTAATATTGCAGCTAATCCTATATTTTTCTTTGATTTAACAATTTTAAAAATATATTTATTGTATTCAGCTATTGCATTCATTAAATTCAAGCCAATTTCACCGTCAATACCTAAATAGATTCTTATTTCATAATCCTCAGAAATCTCTTGATTAATTACTGACTCAATCGCAGTTTCAAAATGTTGAATACTATCGCCTGAATAAACAGACATTAGATAAGCTATTTTCATAAAGTAGTTTCTAAATAATATAATTTTCTTTGTCCGTTATGAACACTATCAAAATAAATTTTATTTTTTTTATAATTAAACCTTGGGTGCAAATCACACCTACTTTCATTGTGAAAAGCTAAAGGCTCTAAAAACTCACCAAATAAAGTAACTTCATCATTATTAGAATTATATATATATAATTTTTTCATTCTGGATCGATCAGGGTATGAATCAAAAACCATATGATTTGAGTTGAAAGTAGGATGTCCATCGCTAAATCTATTTGAATTATTAAATAATTCAGAAAACGATAAATCATCTAAATCTATTTTATAAAATGCATCAATATTGTTGTGTTTTAGATAACCAACGATTGTGTCATTATCTTTCCAACAGCAATGACTTACCATTCCCCCGTCTGAAACTATTTTAATTTTGCCATGATCAGAATCTGAAACTAGTAATCTATCGTAACGTTTTCCAGATTTAGTAAACCATCTATGCATAAACATAAAACTACCACCATCAGGGCTTATCATAATGTGGTTAACTTTATGTTTGGCGTCTTGCATACTTAACACTGGTTTAAGCGCTATAAGTTGCTTTAAGGAAATTAATAATGAATAACTATTATCAATGATTGATAATTTAAAAATGCCATCATTTTCATAGTTTTCATAATTAATAACTGGCTTAATATTACGATACCCATAGTCTGGTCTTAAGTCCATTAATCTTGAATAATTTATACAATAAGCTGTTTTATCTTCAAAACAATCATATATAGGTAAATCTAAAACACGAAAGGTATTGAATTTAGTATGATAAATTTTAGATTTATATTCGTTTAATTCTTTTGAATAAAAATTATAAATAAATTCCTCATTGTTTAACCACATCATTTTTGAACCCTGCTGCCAATTATAAGCATAAGTATTATCTATAACATATAAAGTATCCGTTTTTAAACATTTTAAAATTATTTGAATAGGATATTCTATTGTAGGTACTTGCTTGGTATCATAAGTAGTTCTATAATAAATAATTTTATCTCCTTTGACATTTTCTGGTGATTTATCATAATAGCCAAAAAAGGACGAACTACTAGAATCATCAACAGCAGAAATAGGATATAATGTGTTGTATTGATAGTTTTTTCGATTAAATAGAAAAGTAAGTCTTTGATAGTTTTTTTTTATATTTTTTTTTAATCTTGGAAAATTAGACAGTAACACAGCTATTTTCTTTTCATTGGCACCAAAATTACCCATAAGTATTTATTTATTTTAAATATTCAAAACCCCACAATTCTTCAATAATATTTTTATATTTAGATGATTGTGCAATTTCACCCAAAGGCATATTTTTTTCAATTAAATCAATCTGACTTTTTTTAAAATCACTTTGTGAAAGCTTAAGTTCATAAGCATCATTTTTATTTGCAACTTTAAATTGAGTATCAAAAATTGAATCAATTCTAATTACTTCCTTATTTAAATATTCACAATAGCCTAGATGAGTTCCAATAAAGTCTGTAATAATAATATCTGCGTCTCTAATTAAACTTTTTTGCCTTAAAAGAAAGTCAGGATCTCTTTTAAAGCCGCAAGAGGTCCAGAAAACTTCACTAGAGAAATTTTTTGTAAGAGAAATATCATTCGGGTGAAGTTGAAGAATCACCTTCTTACCATAATTCCGTTGAATATCTAAAATATGCTCTTCAAAAATTTGATTAGTAGTCATATTTTGGTTTGTACCCGAGTGTTTAAGAATTACTAAAATGTAATCTTCTTCAACAATTTTAGTAGCATAAGAATCTACATAATGAATATAGGGTCCAATAGGATTGGCTATAAGGCCATTTGACTCAATTATTTTTTTTCTAAAGCTAGAAAAAGTTACAACCTCTTTTATCCAACTATTCTTTAATTTACCTTGAAAATAATTCCCTAAAAACAATCCATGTTCAGCATAAACTAGATTTGTATCATAATTAAGTGTTTCAAGAATTGAATAAATTGAATAAAAATTATTGTCAACTATTTTAGATTTAAACTTAAAAGGATCATTATTAGATGTAAAATATTTTGATTTTTTATCCAAATATAGACCTTTAAATGTATCCAATTCTGTTTTTTTATAATTTCTAATATAATTTATGGTTGTTGCTGAAATTCTATTTTTCCAATAATAATTTTTTAATAGTTCTAAAAAGTCCATGGTACGCTTCCGTGTTTTTCAATATTCATAATATTTGTTTGAATAAAATATATCATTGCATATAAAAAAATAATGATCTTCCTCCACTTATTAAGGCCAAAAGATAAATCCTTATTTGTAAGTATTACCAATCCTACAAAAAAAATTGATGTTCCAACTCTTTCTATTGGCATAAAGCCAATACTTGATATTTGTATAATTAACCCCGAAAAAATAAGGTTGAATCCTAATAATTTTTTTTGCTTAAAAAAGATTATTAGAAGTAGAAAAACTAGAAAAAATCGGTAATACATTAATCCACTCCCACCATTATCGCCATTATTCATATAAAATCGTTCAGCTACGTATACAGATTCAGGGGCATAGGAGCCTAATATCGTGTATAAAAAAAATTGCCAATATTTATTTATACCAAAAATTAACGACCCAAACAGTAATGATAAGTACACGTAATTTGGAATTGTTATTTTTTTTTCATCTAAGTAGTTAAATAGGATAACAAACGGCACAATTAATAAATTACTAATATGAACAAGACTTGCTATTAAACCTGATAATATGTTTTTATTATATTTGAATTTATGTAATAAGTATAAAAAAAAACTTATGCCTAAAATTTGCCTACTTTGATCAACTGCTATATTAAAAAAACCAAAAGCAAGCAAAAATAAAAAAGATGTCATCCAATCATTTATTTTTTCAAATGATAAGGATATTAAATAAAAAGTTAAAAAAGCGACTAAAAATAAATAGAATTCAAAAAATGGAGAAAATCGGATTAAAAAATGATAAATTGGTTCATAATTATTTGCATAAGAATTAACTAAATAAAGATGATGAACTCGATTATAATAGTATAAATAATTTTCAGTGTCATTTCCAACTTGATACGACCTCAATGAATATATGATTCCTAGGATGAAAGAAAAAATAAAATAAATAACTTTTTTATTTTTTTTACTCGCAATTAAAGAAAATAATAAAATAACTATTAAAAATATAAAATACATATTTTTGCAGAGATATAATTGGTTTGAAAAACTCTATGTTTAATTGAGTAAATTTTCTGTTAAGTTTTTTTTGTAAATATTAGTTGACAAGTTATTGTTATAATAAATAGTTGCATTATTTACAATATCTGCAATTTCATTATTATTTAAAGACTCTGTTAAGTTTATAATTAGAGAGTTTAGATCGCCAACAGGGGCATTAATTGATCTATGTTCACATATATGTTCTTTATTCGATGGTAAAACATATGCGCATATTGGAATTTTCAAATACATTGCTTCTCTTAATATTCTCGAAAAACCCTCTGACAATGAAGTCTGCAATATTATATCAGTAGTATTATATATATTTCTGTAGTCATCTAAATGACCAGTAAAATCAATTTTATAATTAAGGTTTGATAATTTGTGTGATTTTTCTTGGCATAATTTATAATAGTTATTGTCTAATGGTTTACCGACTATCTTTAGAGTAACTTTAAAACTAGTCTGTTTAGATAATTGATAACCAAATTCTATAGCATCTAATTGATTTTTTCTTTCTTGTATTGAACCTATTATTGATATAACTATAGTTTTTATTGGATTAAACGTTTTATTTTTTTGATAATTTTGTAACCAAAATTCATCACAAGTAGGGAGTAAAGTTTTACTTTTGATATTATAATTTGCTAAATCTTTAGATGTAGATTTACTTTGAACCAATAAAAATTTAAATTTCAATAATTCTTTAATGAGTAATTTTATATCTGAATCAGAATAAATTTTTGATTGAATTAAAGCTCTTAAATCTGCTGCAAAGTAATTAACGATGTTTTTGTAACCCACTTCTTTTAAAAAGTCATAATTTTTAATTGCATCAATACATAAAACTTCAGTTTTATGTACATCAAAAAATTTGAAAATTATCCTTTGTATTGGTTTAAAATTTGTTGTATATATTATTTTAATTCGTTTATTTCGGTTAGTTAATATTTGTTTAATAGAAGAAGGTAATTTTGTTATAAAAAAGTAAACGCAAGTAACCTCTGAAGCACTATTAGCTAAATCAATCAAACTTGCAGCTGCTCCATTTTTTGTATTAAATGAAGAATAATATATGTGTAGATTTTTTTTATTCATGATATGAGAAGTTTATTTTTTAAAGAAAAATTTAAGAAAGTATAATCTTACTAGAATTTCAAATAAATAAGTTGCGACCGCTGGTAAAATTATAATGCTTTTGTTTAGGGTGTTTGAAGAAAAATTTAAAAATAGAAAAAATGATATTATATAAAAAAAAGTAGTGAAGTAAACACTTACTAAATAGCTAGAATCTTTCTTTAATTTAATCAAACCATTATTTCCTAGTGTAGAACTAGCAGAAATAAAAACTATCCCCAATGAACTACATATGCTTAAATTAGTGAATGTTTTATTACTAAGGTTTAATATTTCAGCGATATAATCTGAAAATATAAAAAGAGGCAGACAACTTAAAATTGAAATCACCAAATTTATTCTCAAATAGATTAATAAGTCTTTTATTTTAATTTTATTTTTAAGTACAAGGAAGTATTGACTTAAAATACTTGTAGGTATAGCACCTACATTTATTATTTTAATTCCAATATCATAAATAGCAGTGATTTCCATTCCGTAAAACATTCCCAAAAGAATTTGTCCTAGTTTATCTTTAATAGAAATAACTATTCTCGCATGGACGAATTTTAAATTTTCAAATAATATTTTTTTAATATCATGAAACTTAAAAAAGAAGTTGATTTTTAGTAAGAACAGATTAAACACCCCTGGCAGTAGAGAACTTATCATATATAAAAGGGTAATGTTTGTTATATTTGAAAAAAAATCAGGTAAAGAATATAATCCAATTAAAATGGAAAACCTGAACACGAAATTTAAATAAACCGGAACAGTTAGTTTGTTTTTTACAATATAATAAAATTCTGTAAATGTAATTCTGCAAGAATTAGCAATAAAAAGAAAAAGAAAAGGTTTCCAGTTCTGTTTAAAATCAAACAAGAACATTACTAAAATTGAAAGTAGTAATAATATTATATATAATAAAAATTGAGTACTAAGAAAATCTGATAAGTATTTTTTATGAAAATTATTATTAATCTTTGTCAAATAATCAATTCCTTTGGTATTGGCACCAAAAACATAAATAGAAGATAAAAGCACTATAATAGATTGAAAAAAGACAAATTGACCATAACCATCTATATCAATTAAGTTTATTACTTGAGGTACTATTAAAATTGGAAAAGCAAGATTAAAAAACCGCACTATACCTAATAAGGAAACGTTTTTAATTAAATTTTTATTTAAAACCATTTTCTTAAGTTTTCGAACATTAGTTTTTATTAATTATTATACTTAGTGGGAAAGTAATTCAATACTCACTAGATTTCACTTTTCTATCTCGTGTTTCAATTCTTTTCCAATTACTTCTGGAAAATATTTCAATACATAGAAAATTATGGACGCATTGACCCCACATTTTCTTACGTCAAATTTATCTGGCCTTAATATCATTCACAATATAAAGAGATCGAGAAAAGTCTTTCTATTTTTTTGTTTTTCTATAAGAATAATCGACAATACAAATAGCACTTTAGTCTCACTAACAGCTTTCACTATTTCAGAAAAATTCTTATTTATTCATAGAAAAAAAGTATGTGCTCTACCTATATATCTATCTAGAATAAATTGTTTTTAATCATCTTATCGCTAAACACTGCTACCAAATCAGAAAAAGCATACCCTACAGTTTGATCGGAGAGCATACTAATTACTTTAAAATGATAAGCTAAATTTTTACTATACATATATTAGCTTCGTTTATTGGTGCTTGGTCGCTTGAGGTACACTTTAATATTTCAACTTATTAAAGCTCATTATTAATTAAAGATATTATAATAGAATCCCAATACTTACCATCTTCAAAACAGTTATCTCTCAATAATCCATCTTGTTTAAATTTAAATTCTTTTTGAAAAAAGTCTAACTTTTCTGTATCAAATTCATAAAGTTCCATCCATATCTTGTTTAGGTTTAAATTATTGAATCCATAATCTACTAATAATTGAGCAGCTTCATTTGCTATTCCATCATTGCCTATATATTTATTTTCATCTCCAATATAAAATGAGAAATCAGCAGATCTAATAATCCAATTAATGTATAATAACCCAACAGCTCCAATAGGTTTTTGAGAATCTAAATCTACAATTGTAAACATATAATTAATATGCTTAGTTTTCTGTAAATGTTCAAACCACCCTTCTTGATCAGTTAAAGATAATTCTCTAACCTCTCTAAAGTGTTTTCTAAATTCTGGTATATTTCTCCAATCTCTTAAGAATGGTAAATCTTTTTTTTCAACGGCTCTTAATCCTACTTTTTTTCCTTTAATCATAACTTAACCGTTTCTTTTGTTAAATGATCTCCAGCGTCAATATCCATTAATAATTCTTTCCCAATAAGTTTAGCTTTTTCATATGGTTCGAAACCTCCCTCAGAGATTGGTCTTAAAGAAATAAAATCGCTATCAGTAAGTGTATGACCTTTTTTTAAATTAGTAACTACTCTTAAACATCTTCTTTGCACTAATTTAGATTGTTCTTCATTTTTTTCAACAATCTTAACACCATCTCCTAGAGAAACTAATAATTCATAAGATCTATCTACCATATTCCTCCAAGACTGTGGGTTCATAGCAAACCCGTGGTCAGGGCCTTCTTGATTATTATCATCTGTAAAATGCTTCTCTATAACTCTTGCTCCTAATGCTATTGCTCCTAAAGTTGTGGCATGACCAGTAGTGTGATCTGATAAGCCTAAAACATTATTTGGATAGTCTATTGAGAATTGTTTCAATACATTCAAATTACAATAGTTATAGTTCTCGTTCGAGCCTGTATAATTAGTATTACACTGCATTAAAACTATATCTTGAGTCTTTTTCATTGCCATTTTCATGACTCTTAAAACGTCTTCATTAGTTGATGCTCCAGTAGCTATCAAAACAGGTTTGTTTTTATCTATTATATAATCAATAATTTCTAACCATGTTATATCACCTGAGCCTATTTTATAGAGATCCACATAAGGATCAACTAAATCTACAGATTCAAAGTCGTAAGCACTTGTAAAATAATCGATTCCTACTTTGTCACACTCTTCCTTTAAAATCCTTGTCCAATCTTTAGATATACTAGCATCTTCATAAACTTCAAATACTGATTTTTTCCACTTTGATTGATGTGAAAGTTTCCCTTTCAGATTATCAAATCCTGCTTTACTTACAATTTTATTAGCTTGAAAATTTTGAAATTTTGCTGCATCTGCACCTGACTCTTTTGCTAAATGAATTAATTCAATAGCTTTTTCAAGTGAACCATTATGATTTGCCCCTATATCGGCAATAAAGTATAATGAATTATCATCAATTATTTTCGTTCCTAGTTTAATTGTCTTCATAGTTTTCTTTAATTTTTAAAATAGTCTGATCTAAAGATATTGAATCTCTTTTATATTTTTTTTGATAAAAACCAGAATCAAGAGATTGATCATTTGATCTTTTAGCTCGACCTTCAAAGGAAGATATTAGTCTTTTTGATAGATTTTTAGTAGATATATTAAGTGTTTTCAATAACTTACTTCCAAAATTAAACTTAGTACATAATTCACCTCCTATATGAATTGTTTCAGAATTAATATTGTCTGTGTTTATTAAAAAATTTATTTCATCTACTAAATCCCATATAGATATTGGAGTAAATAAAACATCAGTAAACAATCCTAATTCTTCATTTTCTTTTGCAGTATTAATTATCCATTCAACAAATCCTATTCTGTTTTTATTTATATTCAAACCGACTATAGTAGTTCTTATGATAGTATATTGTCTATCTTGAGAACTATTAAGAAAAAACTCTCCTAGCTCTTTTGATTTTCCATAAATATTCTCAGGAAAAACAGAATGAACTTCTCTTGCCATATGCAACGACGACGGAAAAACTGCATCGGTAGATATATAAATTATCTTGGTAGTTGTATTGGTTGCGTTCAAAATTTTATGAACAGAAACACCATTCACATCGATTGCTTTTAAAGAGTTGTCTTGACAATAATTACCATCAGTTATGGCTGCACAGTGAATAATTAACTCTGGCTGGGACCAATCTATCAACTCTTTATATGATTCATTTGATAAGTCAAATACTTTATAATCTATCGGTAATGTAATATCTGAATTACCCGTCCCGAAAACCTTGTGATTTTTTGAGAGCTCTATTGCTAAAGTAGAACCTAACATACCTGATGCTCCAGTTACCAATATTCTCATACTATGTATTATTAATTATTTTGTATTTTAATTCAGCAAGTTGCCAATCGACTAAGTTATCAATATCCTGTGCTTCCATTTCGGAAACTTCAATATGACCTGTAAGTTCTGTTATTAATTTTTGTTTAGAGACTAAATTATTAACATTAAAACTGTAAAATTGTCCAGCATCATGAAAAGAATTTTCTAAATCTTGAGATCGAGTAATTAAATGTTCAGGTTGAAACATTTCTATTAATCCTTTATCATTTAATCTAACAGCTCTCTGTATTGGAAAACCATATTTAATAATTGGAAAAACACAATCTAAATTGTTTTTTTTTAACAAATAAAAACTTTCTTTTAATTTTTGTTTTGATAATAATGGAGTACATGGGTATATACAGGATGCGTATTCAAACTGTCTTCCAAGCTTTTCATAAGAAAAAATCACCTCTTTAATAACATCAATTGTAGTTGCAGAATCGCTAGAATTTTTTTCACTTCTTTTAAAAGGCACTTTTGCACCGTAACTTAAAGCTATCTCAGCAATTACTTCATCATCAGTCGACACCATAATCTCATCAAAAAGTTGAGAATTAATGGCGTTTTCAATTGCATATGCTATTATTGGTTTTCCTAGGAAGTTTTTTATATTTTTCCTAGGAATTCTTTTACTACCTCCTCTGGCTGGTATTATTGCTAATTTAGACATTATTAAATCTGAAAATTAGGGTCTACATGAATTTTCACCAATTCTCTTAAAGATTCTATTGATTCCCATTCTGTATTATTACCTGAATTATAAGAAAACTCATTAGGTACATCTACTCCATTGAAAGCTTTTTTATAAGCATCCTTAGAATATTGTGAATAAGGTGATTTTTGTGGAAGAATTGCATAGTATTTTCCTAAATCAACTGTATTATAGGAGTCTGATGCAGTAATCATCTCCTCATGTAATTTTTCTCCAGGACGTATTCCTACCAATTTTTGCTCAAGTTCAGGAGCAATGGCAGTTGCTACATCTGAAATCTTATATGATGGAATTTTTGGAACAAACACCTCTCCTCCCCAAGCTTTTTCAATCGCGTAGAACACCATTTCACAACCGTCCTGCAAAGAGATATTAAATCGAGTCATTTGATCATGTGTAATAGGAAGAAATTTTTCTCCTTTTTTCTTTTTATTTAAGAAAAATGGCATAACAGATCCATTAGAGCCCATTACATTTCCATATCTAACAACAGAAAAACGCACATCCCTTTTTCCCTTAATATTATTTGCAGCTATAAATAATTTATCCGATGCCAATTTAGTAGCACCGTATAAATTAATTGGAGCTGCTGCTTTATCTGTTGAAAGAGCTACTACCTCACTAACTCCAGAATCCAATGCTGCATCAATAACATTTTCTGCACCATTAATATTTGTTTTCACGCATTCCATAGGGTTATATTCTGCTAAATGAACATGTTTCATAGCTGCTGCATGAATTACAATATCAATTCCTTCGAAAGCTCTTTTTAACCTTTCTTTATCTCTTACATCTCCAATAAAATAACGCATTGCAGGATATTTATCTTCAGGAAACTCTTGGGCCATTTGAAAATGCTTCTGTTCGTCTCTAGACAAAATTACTAACTTCTTCACCTCTGGATTTCTGTCAAGAATTAATCGCGTAAACATTTTACCAAAAGAACCTGTCCCTCCAGTTATTAGAATTGATTTTCCGTTTAAATTTAACATTGTTTTATTTTTTATTATAAAGTTTTTTTTATTTTTTAGAATTCGTTTTATACCAATTTATAAATTTTTCTATCCCAACTTTAATATCTGTACTTGGTTTATAACCGTAATCGTTAAATAAATCTGTAATATCTGCAAATGTTTTTGGAACATCTCCAGCCTGCATTGGATACATCTCTTTAATTGCTTTTTTACCTAAAGTAGCTTCAATAGTTGTAATAAAATCTTGTAAGCTTACGGTTTTATTGTTTCCAATATTATATATTTTATAATGTTCTCTGGAGTCAATTTTTTTTTCAATGATTTTAGTAACACCATTTACGATATCCTCTATATACGTAAAATCACGCTCCATTTGACCATTATTAAATACTTTAATAGGTTGGTTTTTTGAGATTGCTTCTGCAAATAGATAATAAGCCATATCTGGTCTTCCCCAGGGTCCATAAACTGTAAAAAAACGTAATCCCGTAGTTTTAAAACCATATAAATGCCCATAGGTATATGCCATTAATTCATTGCTCTTTTTTGTGGCAGCGTATAAACTAATTGGATGATCTACATTGTCTGTAGTTTCAAAAGGTACTTTTTTATTTTCTCCATATACGCTAGAACTACTAGCATACACCAAATGCTTTACTTTATGGTTTCGACAACCTTCAAGAATGTTTAAAAATCCTGAGATGTTACTATCAATATATGCTTTTGGATTTTCTATAGAATACCTGACTCCTGCCTGTGCGGCTAAATTACAAACTACTTCAAATTGCTCTTGTTTAAATAAATTATCAATACTTTCATAATCAACTAGATCTATTCTAGAAAATCGCAAAGAATTGAATTTACCACTTTTAACTTCAGTTTTAAAGAGTTTTGATTCAGTTTCGTTAAACCCTAATTCGTTTAATCGATCAAACTTTAGTTTAGGATCATAATAATCATTAATGTTATCGATACCATAAACTTCATGACCTTGGTCTATTAATTTTAAACAGGTATGAAATCCAATAAATCCAGCTGCGCCAGTAACTAATATTTTCATTTACTTTTTTCCTATTTGATAATATTCAAATCCTTTTTCCTCTAAGTTAAATGTATTGTATTGATTTCTCCCATCAAAAATAACAGGCGTTTTCAATTGTATTTTCATCTCCTCAAAATCAGGCGAACGAAACTCTTTCCACTCGGTGAGTAAGACCAATGCATTGGAGTCTTTTAAGACATCATATTTCGATGCGACATAGGTTATATTTTGAACCCCTTTTAAATAATGCTCTTTTGCTTCTTCAATTGCTTTTGGGTCGTATGCTTTTATTTGAGCTCCTCGTTTTACCAACTCCTTTATAACATAAATGGATGGTGCTTCACGCATATCATCGGTTCCTGGCTTAAAGGCCAAGCCCCAAATACCAAAAGTAAATCCGGTTAGGTCTTCTCCAAATCGGTTAACTATTTTCTGAGCGATCACTAATTTCTGTGCATCATTTACCTCTTCAACTGCGGTAATTAACTGCGCAGTATAGCCATTTTCTTTGGCTATCTTCGTCAATGCTTTTACATCTTTGGGGAAACAAGAACCTCCATAGCCTGCTCCTGGGTAAATAAAACTGTATCCTATACGCTGATCTGAACCGACTCCAATTCGCACCTGATTGGCATCTGCCCCTACCTTTTCACAGATATTGGCAATTTCATTCATAAATGATATTTTAGTTGCTAGCATTGCATTGGCTGCATACTTTGTCATTTCAGCGGAACGAATGTCCATAGAAATAAAACGATCTCTGGACATGCAGAAAGGATGATATAACTGTTTCATTTTCTCTGTAGCATAATCAGAATCAGTTCCTATCACTACTCGATCTGGCTTCATGAAATCTGCAATAGCAGCTCCCTCTTTTAAAAATTCAGGATTCGAAACCACATCAAATTCTAAATCAGAATTTCGTATATCTAACTCCCTTTGAATGGTCACCTTTACGGTATCTGCAG
>Ga0307488_10003184_pt1 | contig 13754 bp, 21 predicted proteins | sample SB02metaG_FD_202248 | JGI IMG/M metagenome (GOLD analysis project Ga0307488, IMG submission 202248) | Sea-ice brine microbial communities from Beaufort Sea near Barrow, Alaska, United States - SB 0.2 | ecosystem: Environmental > Aquatic > Marine > Coastal | place: USA: Alaska | collected...
TTGTTGGTAAAGATACTACCGGCAAGTTCCATAACTGCTTCACTGGCAAAGTTTTCACTTGCAATAAGTTCAACTGTTGAGTTTTGTCGAATACCTTCATTCAACAAAATATTTTTAATTCTACTATCCATTACCAAATTCCTAAGTTACGTCCATTACCAACAATAATGAACATACAGGTTACAACGTGTAACACAATCCAAAAGGTACGAAAAGCCAGAGCCTTCTTTACATCACTTTGAGTGATAGGATGAAACTCTGGCTTATCGTCGTCTGTAAAGCCAATTGGCATGCCAACAGTGCGAGCCCATGTTTTAAGCCAACGCCGTTGACCGCTCATTACATTCCGTTCTTTTTCTCTTGGATTTCAGCACGTCGACCTTTGGACAACTTACCTAGATCACCGAGTGCAGAACGAGCACGAGCTGCTGCTGCTTTTACACCTTTTTCTTCAAAGGTTGCATGTTCAATTAGATATTGATTGTATGCTTGTACAATTTGTTCATGTTGTGATAGTTCTTCAGTCATTATTTTTCTCCTGTAATGATATTATATATTTCTTTCCAGTTAACTACCTTAGTAATCCCGGATCGAAGTGTTTCGTTCATGTTAAATCCATGTTCGATTAAGATTGGTTTTAGACCTAAGTCTAAGCCGCACTCTGCATTTTCTAGTTTGTCTTCGATCCAGTACAATCCTGAATCTTTGTAAGGCGCTAGTGCTTCATCTTTGGCTGCGCCTGTGTCTAGACAAACTAGTTCTTCGAAAGCTGTTTTTCCAAACAGTTTTTCCAAATTCATTTGACGTAGCTTTTTGGCATTAGTGTCTGTACTCATACTTGTAATACATCGGAACACATAACCGTGCTCTTCGTGCAGTCGTTTAACATAAAACATTGCATCACGTAGTGCAGGGAGAAATCCCATTGCAGCACTTTCGTTAAACACCTTTACGTTCTTCATTGCTTCATTGCGAGAGATACCAAAGCGTTTAGCAATGTCATATTCCCAATTGCCGTTTTCAATCTGTGTGTATCCACGCTGTTCTAAATAACAGCAGAATGCATACTCCCAGTTTAAAAGAACGCCATCGGCGTCTGTAAGTATTACCTTATTATTGTATTTCATCTATTTGCCTTTTCTTTTTGCCTTATTACTTGTATAGTATACTGTCAGAAAGAGCAATTGTCAACCGTTATATTGGGTAGCCGTATTTCTGCAATATAGGTTTGTATTGTTCGTATTGACTTGCTGCACTACTTGCAGGTCCCCATTGTCGTTTAGGTCCTATATCTACGTGCATAAATCCGTTGTAACATCCAATACCAGTAAAGCCTGCTTGTATTGCTTTTTCAATAAATGCAATACGTCCAGTTAAATCAGCAGCAGGCCATTGAAGGTCAAGTGCCTTCTTTTGAACATGCATGCTATTCTTTGCACCGCCGATACTTTTGTTATATTCGGGTGTCCTGTAACCACTATTTGCTACTAAGGGTTTACCTACTGCTTTAGCAAGTGCTACACCTTTATTGAAAGTTTCGGCAAGAACTCCTGAATTAACATGAGCTTGAAATATTATCCATTCGCTGTCTAGGCGATTAGGATCAAACGGTGTGTCTCCTGCTGCATCTGATCCCGGAGCAGGTAACGCATCTGTCGAGCCGTCAATTGGATTAATACCACCAGGGGATCCGCCGCCGAACTGTTCTAATGCTTCGTTTAAATCTGGGTCTCGCCCAGCGGCTAATTCCGCAGATCGTGCTTCAATTATTGAACGAGCAGTTGCTTCATCTATACCTACAACATCCTCGTATCCTAGGGCTGCTGCAATTCCGCTACCTAATGTTGGTCCGCCATTTGCAAACACATTATCACTACCAGTAGCAGAAATATCTCCGTTACTATCTTGATCACCTACTCTATGTACTTTTGGCATTTATATTTCCTTATCTTGGACCTGTCGCAGGGGGCGGTGTACTTCCTGATGCTGCATCGGCTATTTGCTGAGCTAGTGTCTTAGCAATAATTTCACCAGTTACTGGATTAATTAAATCAGCATCTTTGTTTGGTATTTGCAATGCTGTTTGTCCTTCCGGGCGCGGCGCTGGCCAACGTTTTTTAGTTGCTGTTGGGTTAACTGCCTCAGGTGTTGGTGGTGAGCCTGGTGTAGGTGCATTACCTGCTAATGCATGATATCCAATTTGTGCGCCGAGCGCATACTGTATAACTTGTGGAATAGACCCATAAACGCCACCGTCAACACCTGCTGTAGCATCTGCTTCCCAATAATAGATACCAGCAACTCTGATTAATACTTTTGTACTTGCAGGATCTTGTCCTAGTGCAGTAAGTATTGAACTTCTATCTGCAGACGGATCTGAATTAGCATCGTCGCCTGTTGCTGTTGTAGTTGCGCCTACGCCATTAATTTCGTTGCCACTTGCAATAGTTTGACGAATTTGTTCTGCATTGCCGGCACCTTGATCACTCATACTAAGTGCAAGAATAGCTTTCTGAAAGTCATTCATTACAGCATTAGTAGTTACGCCTAAATTTGGATCTTCAACACGTCTACGTAATAATCTAACATCATCACGGATTCCGGTTAATGCTACAATTATTCTGTTAAGCTCGGCGGTATAGTCTACATGATTAAAATCAGCCATTATGTATTAGCCCTCGGTGCCATAAGATCTTTCATATAGGTTGGTGCAAGTGCATAATTTGCAGAGCTGCCGCCCCATGTTCGATTTGATGTGATGCCAGTAATTTTTCCAGCTTGCTGTCCTAACCATGAAATATCAACGTGTATACCAGTGTCGCCCATATAGCCGTTACCTTGGCCTACTGAAGTTGCTCCTGCGTCTTTGCATTCTCTCATAAACAAGATCATTATGGCAAGATCGGCTGCACTATTACTGCTGAGTTTACGACCGTTGAAGTCTGGAACATACAATGCAACGTCAGAAGCATAACCTTTGTCATGTCTATTAGATCCAGTTCTATTAACGCCGTCAACTCCGCCTTCGCTTTTAGGAACTTGTCCACCACTATTAATAAGTACATCTACTTTTGCTGCAACTGCTGCGGTTTGTAGAATATCCATTAACTTTTGCTGAATTGGTAAATCACGTTTCGCGCCTTGATTGTTGTACTTAACGTTACCGGTAGCAGTACCAGGCGATTCAACTAGATCATTTAATTCTGCATTATTAGTTGCAATTACTACACCTGTTGAGGTAGTAATTGTTGATGCTGAAGTTCCGCCGTAGCCAGGTGCTTGAGGTGCGCCGCCGCCGATAAATCCCTTGCCGCCTCGCATGGCTTGATAGTTTGTTGCACTAGTATTTCCAAAGTCAGTTGGTGATGCAAGCTCTGCATTAACAACTGCAAGACCTTCTGGTCCTAAATTAGCAATCAATGCTGCTTGTGCAGCAATATTGGCAGGGTTGTTAGAAATGCTGTCTGCTTTTCTAACATGCATACCTTTTGATTGATCATCGGCCCTATCAGTAACAATACGCAAGTCTGCTTGTATGTCTTCAAACAAACTGGCAATTTCAGCAAAGGCAGCTTTATACCCAACGTCATAATGAACGTGGGTATCGCCAGTTAGGTCCTCTGGAGCCGTTTCTGTAGTCGATGTTGAAGCTACTGTATTTGCCATTTAATTATTATACCAACTGTATACCGCTAGTCTGAGCAACATATTGTTTACCAATTTCTGCTTCAGTCTTTGCAACACAACTTACTGAGTTTGCTTGTAATACAAACTTACCATCTGGAGATACTGAAAACATGAAAGGTGCTAGTCCTAGTCCTTGTTGATTTGCAATAAGAACCATAGGTTTGCGCACTGTATAAGTTTTGCTATCTTCTGCTTCAAGGCGTGCAACAATTTCTTCGCCTGAGCTTAATTTAAATGAGACGTTATCGCCTACTTTATATGGTAGTTCAATTAACATTATAGTGTGTGTCCTGTTCCGTTGTAACCAGTTTCGTCGATATATTTTACTAGATCTTCGTGTCCGCCGATTATTTTGCCATTTATTTTAATTTGCGGAAATGTCTTTGCAGCTGGAAACTGTTCAAACAATTCTTCTCGAGTAAAATCTTTATCTAACTGATAATAGATATATGAGATTTGTCTAATCTCACATAATGCCTTTGCTTTATCACAAAATGGACAAGCTGGCTTACCATAAATTTTTATCATAAACTAAACCCTTTTAAACTCTCAGTACTTACGTCTTGCTTAATACCACCAATGATATAGGACTCTACTTCTGTTTCTTGTGGTGCTACTTGCAAGCCCGAACTTGACAACCAATGCTGTGTCCACGGTAGTGGATTAGTATTAATTGGTTGATTAAAGATTGCTTGTAAGTTAAGTGCTTTCAGTCTACGATTAGCAATGTATTCAACATATTGATTAAGCAATGTAACATTCAATCCGATCATCGATCCGTCTTTAAACAAGTAAGCAGCCCAATCCTTTTCTTCTAGAACACATTCACGCCATAGCTCATATACTTCTTCTTCGCACTCTTTAGCAATACTAGCCATCTCTGGATCGTCTTTGCCTTGAGCCCAAAGTTTCAATACATGTGTGCTCAGTGCAAGATGCTGTGCTTCATCACGAGCAATAAGACTAATAATCTTAGCACTTCCTTCCATTAGCTTTAGTTCTCCAAAGCCAAATGTGCATGCAAAACTAACATAGAAACGCAAGCCTTCTAGAATATTAACAGTCATCATTGCCATATACAACTTGCGCTTGACATCACGCAAACTGCCCTCACCACGGTGATTATAAGCGTCTGCTGCTGTTGTAAAGGCATCATAGTGTTTGGTTACACTAGTTGCACGGGCAATAATCTTCTCGTCATCTAGAATAGTATCAAACACTTCTGACGGGTCAGCATACACGTTCTTCATAATGTGTGTATAACTACGTGAGTGGATTGTTTCAAAGAAGTCCCAAGTAACAATACATCCTTCTAGTTCAGGAAGTGATACATGCGGCAAAAATGCTAGACATGGACCACGTCCTTGGACACTGTCAAGCAGTGTTTGATATTTTAAATTGCTAGTAAAGATATGCTTCTGCTCTGGACGGAAGTTAGCAAAGTCTGCACGATCTTTCTGCAAACTAACTTCTTCAGGGCGCCAAAAGTAACCAAGCATTGTTTGATTTAGTTTGTCAAACACTGGGAAACGAAACGTATCGTAACGCTGCGTGTTCATGTCTTCCCCAAAAAACATATTCTGTTTAGTGAAATCAACTTTTGTTTGATTAAAAATTGTCTTTGCCATCTGTCTTATAATCCTATATCTATGTGTGTATACGCATATTAACAGTATATATTAATATGCGTAGGTTGTCAATCTTTAAATTGCGCAGGCTTCGCAAGCTTCATCATCATCAATTACTACGCTTTGTAGTAATGCCGCTTGTGGCATATCGTCTTCTAATTCACTTGGATCAGTTTTGTAATCATAAGTGTTTTGATAGTAACTAGTCTTCCAACCTAACTTGTAAGTTGTTAGTAAGTCCTGCATCATTTGACTCATAGGTACTTCGTTGTTCTCGTAGTGAGTAGGGTTGTAACTCCAGTTACCACTAATAGCTTGATCAAAGAACTTTTGCATAACAGCAACAACATTAATATATCCTGTGTTGTTAGGCATTTCCCATAACAATGTGTAGTGGTTCTTTAGAGTTTGATACTGTGGAACAATCTGCTTAAGAGGCCCTTTCTTTGACTTCTTAACGGACAAGTAACCTCTAGGTGGCTCGATACCATTTGTTGCGTTCGACACAACGGAACTGCTCTCTGAAGGCATCTGTGCGGACAATGTTGAGTGCCGTAGCCCGTACTGTAAGATGTCAGCTCGTAAACTATCCCAATCATAATTTAACTTGTTCTCCACAATTGTATCTACTTCCTTTTTGTATGTGTCAATAGGAAGGATGCCGTCTGCGTATTTAGTACGATTAAAGTACTCACATGCGCCGCGTTCTTGTGCAAGTTTGTTTGATGCTTTTAGCAAGTAGTATTGGAACGCTTCTGTTAAGTCGTGTACAAGTTTCCATGCTGCTGGGTCTGCATAGCTAGCTTTGTTCTTAGCAAGGTAGTGTGCCAGTCCAACATAACCAATGCCTAAGCTACGACGAGCTTTAGTTGACTTCTCTGCTGCTAGAATAGGATAGCGTTGGTAATCGATAATTTCCTCTAGCGCTCGTACTGCTAGTTCGCATAGTTCTTCTAGCTCATCTAAGCTCTTAATAATACCTACGTTAATAGCACTAAGGATACACAATGCAATTTCACCTTCTGGGTCGTCGATATGGATCAACGGTTTAGTAGGTAATGTAATTTCTTGGCACAAGTTACTCATGTAAACTGTGTCTTTAAAACTACTGTGTGTATTACAGTGATCCACATTCATGATATAGATACGTCCTGTCTCAGCACGTTCTTTAATCAGCGCACTAAACAGTTCCATTGCAGGAACACGTTTCTTCTTAATACTGGTTTTACGCTCATACATTTCGTATAGCTCTTGGAATTTTAAACTGTCACCGAAGTATGCTTCGTACAATCCAGGAACATCATGTGGCGAGAAAAGAGTAATATCGCCACCACTAAGTAGTCTTTCGTACATAGTTTTGTTTAATTGAATTGAGTAGTCTAACTTGCGTACACGGTTGTCCTCTGTGCCTTTGTTGTTCTTTAGTACAAGAATGTCTTCGATTTCTTGATGCCAGAACGGAAAGTGTGTAGTAGCCGAGCCGCCGCGTACACCGTTTTGTGTACAGCAACGTACAGTCGATTCAAACTTCTTTAGAAACGGGACAATACCAGTGTGTGCTACTTCGCCGCCTCTAATGCGTGAGTTTACTCCGCGGATTCGTCCTGCGTTGATGCCGATGCCTGCTCTTTGCGCAGTATAGCGTCCAATAGCCATATCGCTGGCAAAGATGCTATCAAGGGTATCGTCGCTGTCAACAAGCACACAGCTTGCAAATTGACGGACAGGTGTTCTGACTCCTGCCATGACCGGTGTTGGGATATTAACTTTAAAAAGTGAGGTCGCATCGTAATATCTCCTTACATACTGCATACGTGTTTCTTTAGGATAATTTGCAAATAGCGTTGCTGCAATCATCATATACATAAACTGGGGAGTTTCAAATATTTCTTCTGAACTGCGATCTTGAACAAGATACTTATCAACTACTTGGCGCAGTCCTGCGTAGGTAAAGTTTTCATCACGCTTGTGATTAATATAAGCATTGAGTCGTTCAATTTCTTCACTAGTATATTTTTCTAAAATTTCTGCATCGTAAATGCCGCGAGCAATGTTTGCTTTAATGATGTCTTCAAATGCAATTGCATCGTAATTGCCAAATACTTGTTTGTATAATCCATAGCTTAGTAAACGTGCTGCTGCAAATTGATAATTTGGCGAGTCTAAACTAATAAGATCATTTGCACTTCTTACTAATATTTCTTGAATCTCTTGCGTTGTCATGCCATCATAAAACTGTAAATTAGCATTCATTTCAATTTGACTACTACTTACTCCTGCTAACCCCTTACATGCTTCTTCTACTACAAAATGTATTTTATCGATATTAAGGTGTTCTTTTGTACCGTCACGTTTGACGATCATTGTTCCATTTGACATTCGTGTTCCTCTGTTGCTTATTCAATATTTAGTTTAGGGGTGGCATCATATACTTGGTTTGCGAAAGTAAATTATTTGATATTTGATTCTTATGCACATATGTATTTTCTTCAAATCCTATAACTCTATCACCTACAAACAACAAATATAGTGTATCGTTGTTTTCGCCTAGTGTAATATGTATCTCAAAATCATGATGGGATAAACAGTCTGTTAACTGCAAGGTGTAACAAATTGCAAGAATCTTTACGAAGGGGCAGTAAATATTTTCTTGCAATAATTCCCAAGGAGTTGGCCAGGTTTCTTGACTATAAGGATCGGCATTTAGTAAATCTACAGACTTCTTTTGATTGTAATAATCAATTGTATCTTGAATTGGGTCTTTTGATATTTCTAAACTGATTCGAAAGTCGTGCCAGATTTTTAGATGTTCTTCAAAATTCTTAATTGTCATTATCTATTATGATTTGGATGTCACCGTGTAAACGAACGTAGCAGTATCACTACTAGTTGAGTTTAACACCATAATGGCTATTGTGTCAACCATTGTATCGCCATTTTCATCATAATTTTGTGCTATAAATTTTAAATTTCTTTCAAAACTAGTATCGCCAGTGTATTCATACTCATCTGACAAATTATAAGTATTATTTTCAGGATCAACTACTAATAATAGCTTGCCTGAACGACATGCATTAACTGCATTGCTTTTATACATATAATTTATTTCATATCCAGATCTAGTTTCTGCTGGTAATTTGAGAAACTTGGAATATTCACTATAGGATGTTAAATTTAATGTTTGTGGATAATTGTAATCTACAATTCCTAAACCTGATACTTCGGGTGAAAAAGGAATATTTAAAAAATATGTAGGGTTAGTACCTAATTCGCTAGATCTTTCAAACCAATCATTGCTACTTAGATTACCAACAATATCATATTGTATTACTGGATGTTGAACAATAGCAGATAGAGGTGTGCCGCCTTCGTAACCAGTCGAATAAAACCTATTATCCTGACTTTGGTTTCCTTTGCCTGCCCACACTCTAATTGCATTTCTACCAATAGTATCAAATATTGAGTTAGAAATAGTATTATTTAACGGGCCAGTTAACATTCCACTACTACCAAGTACAGTGTTTTCACCAAATGCTATACCTTGATTTAAGTTACTAAACTTACAATCTTTCCAAATATTATTATAGATATCTTTGTCAGATACAATTGCACTAGAATATTTAGAAATTACAATATTACTAAATTGATTTGAGTGACTTGTAACTGCTGTACTTAATCCATTTAGTTCTATACCTGTATTAAGTGTTGCACTATCATCACCTATAGTCCAACTTCCTTCTAATCGTATATCTTTAAAAATACTATCTTTACAACTCTGTAACAGAATACCTTGTTTTGATTGTTGTGTTTGTATTGTTAAACCAGAAAACTCAATATTTCTTGCTTGTATTTCAGTAGTACTAATACTATCACTAGCATAGCTACCTACTGTACTTGCGCCGTTAACTGTTTGAAACGCTGGAAGATTTGCAGTCATAATAATAACAGTTTTATCAATGCCAGCGCCGCGGATAGTAGCAAACGGCGGCAGGTAAATTGTTGAGTTAATTGTATAAATGCCTGGTTCTAATATTAGAACTACACGACTTTGCTCAGTTAAGTTGGCTGGATTTAGATATAATTGATCAATTGCACGTTGCAATGCCGCTGTTTGATTGCTGCCATCGCCTGCGGCTCCAAAAGAACGAACACTTACTACATCATCTAGTCTTGCTTGAAGTGTACGAACTACTGGATTATTTGCATTTATTCCTGAAGTAATATATGATTGATCACCTCTATAGGTATAACTATCAGCATACGCAAATAGATCATCGTGCTCACTTAATATTTTAGTGTTACCTACATACGGAGCGCCTTCAGCTACTGATCCGTTGCCTATCCATAATTCTTGCTCGTCAACTGCCCAGCCTAATTCGCCACTTGCTAACTGTGGTAACCCTGAGCCTTGATTTTTACGACCTCTACGGATCTGTATTCTTGAAATTGATACAACTGCCACGTAATTCTCCTAAACGGTATATTACACATATTTATCGTTTAGGAGAGCTGCAACCAAGCTTAGTTATTTTGTTCGTAGTATGTATATACCCTATTGTACCATTCGTTACGCCATTCATCGTATTCATGTGGCCACACATCAAACTGCTGATATGTTTCGCCGCCTAGTTCCATACCGTCATCGCCGCGACTGCACATAAAGATGTGGCCTTCACGTATATCTGTGCCGTAGATTGCGTTGTGTGCTTCTGCATACGCTACTAGCTGTAGGAAGTAATTCTGTACATACTCTAGTTTCTTAGGCTTGTTGGTCTGTTTAAAATCCATGATGCAAGGTTGGCCTTTGTACTGTCCAACTAAGTCAGTAGTACCTGCATACATCTGCGGAACATAAAGAGCAACTTCGCTGCCCCAGATCTCGTCAACATCGACCATTGCTTGATTGCGGATTTCTTCTGCCATTCGATGTGCTTTGATTGCAAAAGGATTGCTGCCCGGAGTAGGCCATTCGCCAAACTCAATGTAGTCTTCAAGATACTTGTGCATCCTTGTACCTACACCAGCAGCTTCGGTAACAATCTCTTGTGCTTTAGTTTCTCCTACACGTCTGCGCCATGCAATGAGTCCTGTCTTGTCGCTAGTAGCATCAAGAATAGTAGTAACGCTTGCAACAGCATTACCATCAGGTGTCATGTACTTGCGTTTGCCGCCAACTTCTTTACGGGATATTGGCTGGTAATCGTATTTTTTAGTTATTAGACTCATCTCGGTCCTCCTGAATTGGGATTATATTTTCATTTTCCCATGCTTCTTGTCCAAATGGGTCATTGTTCATAAAATATGGACTAACTTGTGAAAGCGGATCATCAAATCCTTGTACGCTTTTTACTTCGGGTACTAAATGTAACATCATATTTTCGATGCCATATTTAAGTGTTTCAGTAGAACTTGAACACCCTGAGCATGCGCCGCTCATTTCTAGTGTAAGTATTCCATCTTCAAAATTGTGATAATTAACAACACCGCCATGACTTGCAACTGCCGGAGCAACATTATCTTCTAGTATTTGTACAATATGTTGTACGATATCTTCGTGGGTACGATCGGTCATAAAATAACTCCTATTAGTATATATAATAACATCTAATAGGAGTTATGTCAAGTATTAATATTAATTAAAGTTTTGCACCTACATCGGTTGCACTCTTTGCCATGTTAGTCACTGAGTTTGCATCAGCTGCTGTTGCTGCGGCACCGTCTGCGGCTGCGCCTGTGACATCATCAACTTCGCTTTGTTTGAATTCAATCTTCTCTTGATCAAAATTTATTACTAATTCTTTTATTCTAGGATCTGCATCGTACATGGCTTTGAATACATCATAGTCAAAGTTTCCCTTGCCTTGATTGCGCATATACTTGTCTAGCTTTTTTATAGATAAAGCGGCCACACCGGCCGCTTTTTGTTGACGTAATAGAGTGTAGATAGCATTGCTATCTACAGCACCTTCGGTTACTTTAGCTTTTTTTTTGATCGTATTACAGATTCACGTTTTTCGCGGCCTGCTTCTGCTTCGCCGCCTGCTGCTGGCTCAGCTGCACCCATGCCGTCATCTACTGGCATCTCAGCATCCATTTCACCGTCTACTGTTGGTTCCATTGATACGTCGTCCACGCCCGGCTCTTCTGCACCCATTGTTTCTGGTGCAGCACTTTCACCTGTAATTAGGCCAACACCGCCAGTTAGAGCAACTCGAGTTATTTCCATTGCTGCATATAGAGACTCAAGTCCAGGCTTAACTGCATTAACAAATGCTTCTGATTGTTCGCTACCCATTTCGTCACGGATGGCATCAGCTAGTTCTAGCATTGATTCAGTTTGCATTTCAGCAGTGTCTTCCATCCAACCAGTTAAACGATCAACCATGTCCTTAGCTGCCATTACTAGTTCTGCTGCATCTTCTGCGCCTTCATTAACTTGCTCAATAGCTTCGTCAATAGCATCGGTAATATTTTCATTACGCTCTGCAATTGCTGCATTTAGTACATCAAGAAACAATTTGTTTTGTTGGTGCTTTCCTTTGGTCGCAACATCAAAACTTTCTGTCGTTTCTGTTTGACTCAACGATGTACGTAATTTGTTACGAGCATCTTGGAGCTGTTCTGTTGTAAAACTGTCAACATTAATCTTTTTGCCAAACTTTTTAGCTAGGCTTTCGTTTAGTTTTGCTGCCGTAGCAGGCTTTGAAAATTCTCTAATTTGCATTGTATCTTCCCGTTAATAGGTATTCTATATTATATTTATCACGAACCGAATATAAACTTATCTAAATTCTCGCGAATGCGTCTTGTTTCAAGAACACTCATATTAAGGCGTGTTTCTCTTATTTCTCTAGTAGCACTATCTTTAGTAGTCTTAATAGTATTCTTATAAAAAATTGCATCTACGTAATGCTTTTGTAACAGCGTATCATATGCTAGTACTTGCGCTGTAATATTTCTACCTGCTGCTAGATTCTTAGCAATAGCAATTGCAGTTGATTTAAACATTGTACGAGCTACTTGTGTATTTTCTTTTGCATCGTAAATCAAATACCCATTAGGACTCTTACGAATTATAATGTGTTTGATTCTAATGCTGTTGCCTTTTGCCACAGGCAATCCGTCATCTTCGAGGCCTTGCTCGATGATTTCTTCTAGATCATTTATTAATTGTTTAGAGTTCATTACGCATCACCATAACATTTCCGTTGTGTAGTACTTTACTTATTACACTCTTTCGAATTAGGTTATTGATAATGACTTGATCTCGCTCAGTGTATGAGCTGAGAGGAGCCGTGTCAAAAGTTTCCAAGAGTTTCTTTTCCTCGTTGGTCATGTATATTTCAAAACTTTTGATCAGCTCGTTTATTTTCATTGTGCTTTTACTGTTACGTTATCGCCCGGCTTAATGCCACGGTCAACTGTGCCTTTAGTTTTTGTATCTAATGTTAAGTTACCACGTTCATCTTTAGCAATAGCGCCAGGCTTGCTTGGATCTTTAGGAACTGTAGTTGTAATTTTTGTTTTAGGATCAATTAAAATGGTTTGTTTGTCATCGTCTTTTTGAATTTGTAAGACTGCATCCATTTCTGATAATATTTCATGTATCTTCATATTCTTTTTCCTTTTGATCCTCTGCGGGCTTTTGGCCGTATTTTTTTAGTACGTCCAGTATTTAACGACTTTAAGCGTAAACTTACTGGATTAGTTCTTTTAGTACGTGAACTTTTAATGCTTAACGCTTTGCCCTTCTTACGTCTAGTAGTTTTGAGTGAGCGAGATGCTTTTACATTTAGGGCTGCTGTACAGGTGCTAGGTTTTGCAACAATACGACCTTTGCGTGTGCCACTAGTGCATCGATACTTTCTAACAGTTTTATTTCCACTTTTACCTAAAATGGTCATAACACCTTCATCTAAAAATAATTCACGCAACAACATGTTAACGGCCTTTATTTCTATTAAGTGCTTGCACTCGTTTACTTGCAGGATTAACTCTTTTAGTTTTTTTAGACTTACGCACTATCCTTGCACCAAGTTTGGCTTTGGTGCGCTTTAATAGCATGCGTTTTTTAATATCAGGTGCTGCAAAACATTGTGCCATCTTAGCAACTACACGGTTCTTACGGGGGCCACTAGAACAACGATACTTACGCACAACCTTTTTACCGGATCGGGCCCAAGTCTGTCCTTCTTCTAATTCTGTTTCTTGATTAAATAGCTCACGTAATAACATATAGTTATTTATCGTGATGTTACGGGTTCATTAAAATAACGATAACAATGGATAGTAAACTGGCAACTACTGTGCCTGCGGTGCCGATTAGTACTTTTGTGATTGACTTCTGACCGTTGATCATGTCGTTGTGTATGTTGTCAATTTTTGTTTCGACTTTGCCTAGGCGACCTTCTAATGCTTCATAGCGTATTGCACATAAGT
>Ga0307488_10003186_pt1 | contig 13743 bp, 19 predicted proteins | sample SB02metaG_FD_202248 | JGI IMG/M metagenome (GOLD analysis project Ga0307488, IMG submission 202248) | Sea-ice brine microbial communities from Beaufort Sea near Barrow, Alaska, United States - SB 0.2 | ecosystem: Environmental > Aquatic > Marine > Coastal | place: USA: Alaska | collected...
GTTACGCATAATCTATTCTTCCTTTTCTCATAATGCTATATATGAATATTCCAATAATGCACACTATTAGTGACATGAATATTGGTCTTGTTATTAGTGTTTCCACAGTGTAAAGTCCTGTGATCTGAAGCGTTAGTCCTTCAACTTTTTCTGCCAGTATGTAACCAATTAACATAGCAGGTCTACTAAACTTGTAATGTCGCATTGTAAATCCTATTACAGAAAATACTGCTAACATTGCAAGGTCTTCCCATCCGCCTGTGTATTGCATACTAGTAAAAATAATCAATGCTAGTAGCACAGGGAAATAGTATTTGTATGGCACTGAGGCTAGTTTACTAATAGGTTTAATTAGAAACATACAAATAAGTGCAACAACTATTGTAGCACCTAAGAAGCCAAATGTCATGCTTTTAAATAACTTTGTGTCCTCTGCTATGTCTGGTGTACCTAATTCAATCCCCAAGTACATAAACAAACTCATAAGGATTGCCGCAAACTTAGCACCGGGTATCCCAAATATTACTGTGGTAATCATGCTTGTTGCTTTTTGTGCATTGTTAGCACCTTCGGGTCCAATAACACCTTTGATGTTTCCATTGCCAAACTTTTCTTTTGGATTACTAGCAACTGCTTGTCCATATGCCATCCAGTCTGCCATTTGTCCACCTAGTCCAGGTAGCAGTCCGATAAACGCACCAATAAAGCCGCCGCGCAGTGCTAACCATCTATTCTCCCAACTTGCTTTAATTCCTGCCCATAGTTCGCCATCACGAATCTCACCGTTTGCAGTACTGTGTTTTAGGAATAATCCTCTTGTAAGTTCTGGAATAGCAAATAATCCTGCAGCGACTGCCATAATCTGTATGCCATCTTCTAAGTAGAACCAGTACTCTGCACCAAAACGTGGAACATTATTGTCTGGGTTTACACCCACTAGTCCAACAAAAATACCAAATGCAATAGCACATACTGTACGAAACCAGTACTGGTTACTTAAAAATCCCACTGTTGCAAACGCTAGTGCAACAAATGCCCATAGTTCAGGAATACCTAATATGTATATTAAGTTAGTGTACCAGGGTAATAGTAGAAAAACTAAACAACCCCATAGTATACCATTCACTGTGCTTGTTGTTACAGCCGCACTAATAGCATAACCTGCTCTGCCCTGTTGTGCAAGTGGAAAGCCATCTACCATAGTAGCAGCCGCACTGTTAGCACCGGGTATACCTAGCAGTATTGCAGTAAAACTATCGCCTGTTGTACTGGCAGCAACAACTGCCATTAAGAATATAACTCCTAAATATGGCTCGTGTGCAAAGTAACTTATAAACCCAAATAGTGCAACTAAACCTGTAGTAGCACCTGCACTAGGTATAATACCTATTACGAGTCCATAAAATACTCCTGCGAGTAGGTATGCTATCATTTCGATCATAGAGAGTCCACGACGGTGCAAACACCGACGTGCCTTATAAATTTATGGGAATCTGCAACTGTGGTTCTGGGCATTCCGCCATACGAACATTAGTTGTAGTGTAATATTATTTAGTCCGCCACACGAAGTATAACCTGTTTTTGTGGCTGTCAGTGCGAATATCAAGTATATCCACGTTAAGTTGTTCTGCACAGTTTACAACAAAGTTACTGTCCCAAGGGTAAAAATAAATCCAATCACTCTCTAGTTTATCATGTGGTATACCTGGATTTGCTCTAAAGTACATAAGGGCACCTGGATTGCACAGGCTGACTGCATGTTCTAGTTCAGCAAAAATCTTATCAGTACTGCCAAAGTTAATTGACCCCAGTGCAAGTGTTGCATCAAACTTTTCGTCAGGATGATAATCTAATAGTGCAACTTCATGGTCTGCGGCTGTGTTGTATGGATCAATGCCCACAATGTTATCAATCTTATCCTTGAATAGATGATAACCACAACCAATGTCCAGCACACGACGCGGCTTCTGACCATTAATTTCATCAACAAGTGCGTATCCACTGTACTGAAACTTTGCCATATTACCTTGCCATACACTGCCAAAGTATTTGTGTAGTACTTTGTCATCAATGCGATCAACAAGTTCGCCTATATTATTATAGGATACATCATCAATTTCAATGTTAAATGTGCCTTGTATAGCCTGCTGTAGTGTTACAGGATTGCGTAACAACTGAGGACTAATGTGTATCATTTTTTCAAGTTTGTGTAATATTTTGTGATTCATTTTTTATTTTCCATTGATTATAAAAGTAATCTGCATAGATACTATTAGCGTTGTAATTTATATGATATCCGTCTCTATTTTTGTCAGATACAAATCCACCAAACTCCTTTGTATACATATCTGTATGAGGTTCAGCACCTTGTATAAACTGTTTTAGTGTGGGCCAAGTTGTACCTCTAAAACTTTTGTATGCTTCTTTATCTATTAATTTTCGATCTATTCCTTGATAGTCAGAAAAGTATAGTGGTTTATCTAAAAAATATAGATCTTGTTCAAGTAAAAACTGTTTTTCTTCTTCTGTGTAACTCCAGCCTGGTAAAGCACATTCAATTACGCCTGCTAAACGATGTGCTTTAAAATATTCAAAATTTTCTTCGTTGTTAGAACAAGCATCTTGTTCAAATCTTCCGTTAACTAGTCGCCTATGAAAAAAACTATACATGACAAATGTGTTTTGTACATCAAAAAGATCAATTATACTTTTATATACTTTTAATATAGCATCATTTCCAACTGCTGCCATACCAAAATTTAATGTAGGAATATCAAAGTTTTTTTTAAGTTGACCGGGCCAACTGTGTTCAGCGGGTCCACCATAGTTAAGTGTTATACTATCTCCTAAACAAATATTAACCTTGTTGCTAAGATGCTGTTCAAAGTCTTCATCTCTAAATCCCCAACTATTGAATTGATAATCAAAGTTTTGTATAGGATGGCTGTTAAAATCTTTTAACGAACTAGCACTTTTACCAGGACTGTCCATACTACAATACTGTCCTTGGTAGTTAATCATATTAGGTACACTGGGATATTTGTTTATTTCTAAGTACATCTTGTAATCTATTATAAAAAATTATATTTCCTTGTTGGTCTAGGTGTTGTACGTCACCGCGATTTGATTTAAACAGCGTTTTTAAATTTAATTGATTGGTGTCTATTACTTGTGAGTCTTTAAGTAAATCTGTAATTTCTTTATATATTAATTGATATATATAATTTGCATAATCCAAATCAAAATATTCTGTAAAAAACTTTTCTACATCCGGAAGTCTGTTTTTAATGTCCTCGTATATAAAATCGCAGTCTTTATGGAATCCTTGTTTGTGTAATGGATTAGATAATGTATGTATTCTATAAGGACTTGTATGACTTACAATAACACAATCAAATTTATTTATTGTAACTGATTGTAGTTGTTTTAGTATCTTATATTCACCTACTCCTGCTTGAGCAATATTGGTTACTTTATGATCTTTCTCTAACATCTCTGCCCATCCAGGGTATTCACCATTGTACCTAGTTGCAAAACTATCGCCAATAATTAATATATTCAAGGCTTATAGGTTCCTATAAAAATATCACTGTGTATATTATGTTGTAACCATTGTACACTGTATTTGCATCCAAAGTCAAGTATTAACTTGTTTTGTTCTTGAATACGATAGGTCATATAATAATCAGTTTCATACCAATCATAGTTTGGATAGGTAATATCAAACCCACCTGCTTGTTTCCACCATAGAAAACTTGTCCAGTCTGGTCTGTATACTAGTTGTATCCAAGCAAGTGGATAAGCATCCTGTATTTCATTAAAGTAGTAGGGCCACTCATGACTCATAAGCAGTTTGCAGCCAACATCATCTGTATAAGGCGCGTCTAGGTTGCTGCGATCTAAACTACAACTAAACTCCATTCCTGTGCCATAGTACGCCTCAGTGTGTCCTATTTTGCCGTGGTGCTTGTATGCGCGATGGTCTGCACGATCAGTACAGTTGTATTGGCCCGAGGATTTTATTTCCTTGGCGATACTACTCCAGCGACTGCCAGGAACACCTGTAAAAAATATATATTGTGGGAGCATAGAATTATTTATCCATTATATACATACATTACTCAAATAACATAATATAACTTCAGTAGAGGTAAATTAAGTAATATTAGAAAGGGAGGCATGCCTCACTAATGAAATTAAGCAACATCCGTATGCTTCTCTACAACCCCAGGAGATAGCATATACAATGGCTAAAAGAAATCGTAAACGTCAGCAACGTCGTGAGACACAAACACATGCTGAATATCTAGAATCAAACGTTCATTATCTACCTCAAGCACAAAAACAAAAACAAGTCCTAATACAGGCGCGCAATCCTAACCAACAAGAGTATGTTTCAAAACTCTTGGACACTTCACAAACCATTATTTTTGCAACGGGACCTGCAGGCACGGGTAAAACAATGCTGGCTGTACTAGCGGCAGTTAAAGCACTTAAAGAACGTACTATCGAAAGAATCATTGTAACACGACCAGCAGTTGGAGTGGATGATGAGAAACACGGTTTCCTACCAGGTGATCTTAATGCAAAGATGGAGCCCTGGACCAAACCTATATTTGATGTTGTTCGCGAATACTACAATGCAAAGCAAATACAAACCATGATTGCTGAAGGTGTGATTGAAATATCTCCACTTGCTTTCATGCGGGGTCGAACATTTAAAAACGCTTTTGTTATTGCAGATGAGATGCAGAACGCTACACCAGGTCAAATGAAAATGCTGTTAACACGAATCGGTGATGAAAGTCGTATGGCTATTACAGGTGACATAGCACAAACAGACAGACGAGAACATGAAAATGGACTTATAGATTTTCAAAAACTTTATGCACAGTATAGCAATAGTGAATACATTAGTGTGTGTAATTTCGACCATCAAGACATCGAAAGACACCCTGCAGTTATAGAAGTGTTGGATATTTATGGCGATAAATAAACACATACAATGACCGGAGAAGAAAATGGATTATAGATTCGCCTTAAGATTGTGGCAGGATAGAGCAGGTGATGCCAATGCAAAGATCAATGTTTATTTAGGTAGCGACAAAGTAGTTGATGAACACGAAGTAGGCACCAATGCAGTTGATGCAGATAATGCAGAAACTATTAGTTGGGAATCAACAGGTTTGGCTGCTGTAAATGAAAATGGAAGTGTTACTGCTAGTATCAGAGTAGAAGTAGTAACTAATTATTATGTTGATGCAGATAACGATAGAAATGTTTGGATTAATGGTGTTGCATATACTGATAAAGCAGATGGCAGTGCATATAAAAAACAGGTATGTGCCGAAGATGATAACATTGTAACCAGTTATGCATCAATATCAGACTTTACAGACATTACTAACTATCCTCATTCTGCAGGTACTGTTCCACATACTGTAACCGGCGATCAGATACCAGATGATTTTTGGGATACAGATTTCTTCGCAAGTATCCCTGTTTATGGTGGAGATAGTGGAACTACAATGGTAGTAAAATTAGTAACTTCTGCTAAACTTGCAACAGACAGAGTTACATACTAATTAAAAGGAAAAAGTAGCACATGCTACTTTTTTTTATGACTAGATTTTGGCAGAGGATGTAGGAGTCGAACCCACGCTTACAGGGTTGGAGCCTGCCGTGCTGCCGTAACACTTATCCCCTATAACTTTGCGTTGCGCTTTCCTGCTCTGCGAAGTTTGCGTAACTTGTTAAACTTTCGCTCTATGCAACTGCAAATTATATCTTTAAGTTTGCGACGTTTTGATCTCGCGGTATCATTTTTTGATAAACGTTGTGCTTTATTCATGTTCCCCACCAGGATCACCGGGATCTAGCATAATTTTTTTTCCATTAATCCACATGTGTCCTCTTGTGCGACTTACAGAATGATAACCATCCGAGCGCAATCTAAAAAAATCTGGCTTACGTTTTGCTGTTTCAAATACTCCAACTGTGATACAAATACCAGCAATCACTGCAACGTGTGCAACAGCACTAATACTAAACATAGTCCAACTGCCTACCATAATACCAAATACAATACACCACATCCAAGCCAAAACTTGCATTATCATGTGTCTTGTGTTCATGTCTGGAATATGCCTTAACGGATTGTGTTCATAATCCATCACACTATTCCAGCAGTTAATAATCAACGTAGTCACTGGATAAACTCCTTTTTCAAATGTTACTTTAAGTGGATAGTGAGCATCCACTGTATCTCTAAAATCAATAGCATCGTATTGATCTACAAAATATTTAACCACAGTGTGGTCTCTAAAGTATGCTTTAACCTGATACAATTTCGTAAATCTCTTTCCAGTTCTTAGCAAGAGGAAAATCTGTGTTATCCATGTTAAAGCCATGTTCAACTAGGATAGGCTTTAGTCCTTGCTTTTGACCAGCAAGTGCATTGTCAGGTTTATCCTCTACCCAATAGAATCCGCTGTCCTTGTACTTTGCAAGTGCTTTGTCTTTGTCTGCACCAGTAGCAAGACAAGTAACTTCAACAAATGTGTCTTTGCCAAACAGTTTGTCCAGGTTACGCTTCCGCAACTTTTGTGCGTACTTGTTAGTGCTTAAAGAAGTAATAGCAATAAACTCCCAGCCTTCATCTGCCAACTTTGTTACATATTCAACTGCATCTCTAAGGGGAGGAAGGAATCCTATGGCAGCACTTTCGTTAAACATCTTAATTAACTTCTTGCCTTGATCTTTGTCAATACTATAACGTGCGCCAATGTTATATATCTTATTTGCATCTTCACATCGGGTAAAGCCATGTTCTTCCATAAAAATATCAAAAGCATATTCCCAATTAAGAACTACGCCATCACAGTCTACTAGTATTGTTTTTTTCATTCTATCTCTTTCATCTAACTTAACTTACTCTTTATAATAACATAGTATTAGTCGTTGTCAACCGTTATTTTTGCTTTTCCATAACCATCTCTGCGTCTAAACCATATACGTTGCACAAAGATATCTTTATCTACAACTTCTGTATCTTTGTTGTTAAACTGTATGGTAGTGTTTTGATCTAAGTTTTGGTTGTTAACAATGTAATCATAAAAATTATGTGTATATGTGTTACTAATTGGATACTTGTGTAATTTTTCATACACAATTGTACTGTTTTTTTGAAAATCTACTAGCCCATCTACAAATTCAATTGGGTAGTGTAGTTTTAGAAATTTACTAATAAGGTCAAATGTATAATCAAGTTTATCGTCTACATGTAATCTGTACAGAGTGCTTACTTGTATATTTTCACCGTTTACAAGAATACTGCCTATACTATGTTTGTCGATCTCTCCTTCAGTGTACCATTGTTTTACACTTGTATAGACTCGTTGATATTCATTGCTAAACCAATCATCTTGAAGTATATATTGTTCAAATTTGTTATAAAAGTTTTCATAACTTTCGCCCATAAACTTATTTAAAAAACGTGCAATATAGTTAGTAAGTCCTTCAATGTGAAAAGTCTTTTGAAACCATGTAAACATGTATGCTGAGATCATATCTTCTATAGGCAAATCTCGTGTGCTTACAACGATTGCATTATCTTCTTTAATATCATCATCGTAATATCCGCTTTCAAAATAATCTGCTACTCTAACACTCTTAACATCATATTCATCAATTTGATGTAGGTTCATTTCTGCATTTTCTATAAGTTGGCATTGATACACACTAATGCCTGTGTGGTTACCAAAATCATACAGATCATAAAAAACTTTTTTCCAAGTTGATAGTGTCTCGCCTGGCAATCCAAGTATTAATTCTGTAAAACAAGGTATTCCTCGTTTATCACATAATTCAAAAACTTCTTGCACTCTATTCATTTCCAGATTTTTTCTTTTAATATTTTTTAACACATCCTCCGTAAGTGTTTGCAGACTTAGGTTAAGTCCGCTGTTAAATCCTCCATTTGTAAGTTCAGCAATAATGTCAACTACACTTTGTTTTTGATTCTTTGCCCAACTTAGGTTAAGCATTTTAGGATATCCTGTGGCTTTTTTCTGCTCAACTAATTTTTGCGCAATAAGCATATCTCTGTCTGGAAAAATGCCAAAGTTAGCATCTGTAAATCCAACAAATTCTGTTTTTATTTTAGCAAACCATTCTATTTCATTGAATATTTGCTCTAGATTATATTTTTTTACTTTGCTATATGTTAAACTTCCCCAATCGCAAAATGTACACTGATATGGACATCCTCTATTTGTTTCGAGAGTAGTATTCCAAATAATATCTGGATACTGTTCTATTAGATTATCAAAAACTCCTGTAAGATACGGACTAGGTATATCATTTAAATTTTGAACTCGTTGGCTTGGGCCTGTATCTAATAGACTACCATTATTGTTTACCAAAAGACCTGGAACATTATAATTTCCAGTCAATACACTGTAAAAACTGTGCTCTCCTTCTTGCTTGACTACAACATCTATAAAAGGATGCTTAATAAAAATATCGGGATCTGTTACTTCTACTTCAGGCCCTCCAAATATAATAAGACAATCTGGGTTAACTTCTCTTAGTCTTTCAGCCAATATATAATTGTAATTACGATTCCAAACATATGTACTAAAACCCACTACATCACAGCTCTGCAAACGCTGAACTACTTCCTCAATCCTGTCTCTGCGCCACACAAATTCACCGAAAGAATATTGTTTTTTTATATCATCAAATTTATTTACATAAGCCCATAGGACACCTGCACTATAGGGCAGATAATATATATCTAACCCTACAGGACCCCAATTAAAATTAGGCTGAACTAAACTAATTTTTTTCATTCACTACTTTCACATAGTTTAATACAGTTTCTTTTCCACCATGAAATTTGCTGGTTTGATGGCGTTTTACTTTTGCCTGTATTTCACAGCGTTCGCCCCAGTGGTCAGCACCGTGTTTGGTAAAGAACGCTACAACATTGCCGTTCATTTCAGCATTTACTACATGACACTGAAGGCTTTGTATAAAACTACAGTTAAGAACAGTAATTGTTCCTAAAATATCTTCACCTTCGCAACCCATATGTATACTAGTTTTACTTAGTCTCCTCATAGTATTATCAGTATCATCACGTTTTACGCTACGAAAATATGCTTTAGGCAAACTTGCTATAATTCCAATATCTCCACGATCACATTGCCCACGCTGTATAATAGCAAGAACTTTTTGTTCAAAGTCATTAATCTTAGCACCCATTGCTTTAAACGTAAGACCTTTGTAATACTGGATAATATTTTCTGCAATGTCTTCACATTCTTTTGTAACATAATCTACAAACAATGTTTGAATACCAGGGATAACTCCCAAGTGACTTTGTATAATTCTCTTATTAGTCATTGTTCCATTGTTTGCATAACCTTCATTTTTTTGAAAGTGTGCTGAAACTGCATAGGTCATTACAGTTTTTAGATCATATGTGTCCATAATTTTGGTCCTTGTTTGTTAACTTATATATATACTATAGCACACATGGAAAAGTTGTCAACCTTAAAATGGCTGGAGTTTAGAGAATACACTATAGATCGTATAGACGATACTGGTGTTGAATACGAACCCTATTGGCATGTTTATATAGAAGATGTACTGCATCCAGAATTATTTTCAATGTTGCAAATTGAATGGCCCGATAAGGATAAAGTACCCTATAACCAATGCGCTCCAGGTCAAAGTCAACAACGTATGATATATAATCCTGATCGCAATGACGAATATCAATTAACATTTTGGCAAGATTACTATGATAATATGATTGCACATGAAGATATTGTTTCCAGTACATATAGACTGGAAGGCATGCAAAAAGCATGTGATTATATTACTGCAAGTTTATGGGAAGATTACAAGGGATATGCAGTTGGTAACCACGTAGATACATATACTATAGATGTTGCTTGGCAAACATATGTCTACTGCAGTGGTGGAGAAGCCTGGGGAACTAGTATGAACAATGCAGATGGTAACCTACTTAAAAGATTTCCATTCAAAGCAAACAGTGCTTGGTTAATGCGTGTTGATGCAGATGCTTGGCATAGTTGTGATCCTGTAGACTGTGATCTTAGACAGAGTATAATGATCCGTTATTGTACTAATGCTAGAGGTTAATTTATCTGACAAAGTTCAACAAGTGTTGCCGCCAAGTTAATCTCTTGGTCTGCTACCATTGGAATGTTGCGCAATCCTTTTGCAATGATTAAGATTGCAGCATCCTTTTGCTCCTGTGTTTCTCCCCACAGTTCCAAGTTGTCATACATCCAACGAAACAGTTCATCCATTTCTTCTGGACGCACTTGACTACACAGCATCTTACGAGCATCTAATATCTTGCCTTGCTTGAACAAGTCTACTACTGCTAGTTTATAATCTGCTGTTGCACTATCGCCTTCATTGGGCTTTACTAGTGCGCCATCAATAGTGTTCATCTGGCACAAGTTTAAACATTTGCGCAAGTCTGGATATGTTGCTTTTACATAACTGTCCAGTGTGTCAATGTCCACTTCAACACCTTCTGTAACACATACTGTTGCAATCCTTGCAGTAAATTCTGTGTGATCTATCTTTTCAATATGAAAGCCTTGACATCTACTGTGCAGTGCAGGGATAACTTTATTTGGATAGTTGCATGTAAGAATAAAGCGACTACTACTTGCATACGTTTCCATAACACCACGCAGTGCCGCTTGACCATTGGGCGATATATAATCTGCCTCGTCAAGTAGTACAACCTTAAACTCACCAAAGGGCATAGTTTGTACAAAGTTAGTAATCTTATCGCGCACGTTTTCAACACTGTTCTCACGACTAGCATTGATCTCTAGTACATCATACTCGTCAATATCCAGCATGTTAATTAGCACTTTTGCCAGTGTAGTTTTACCTGTACCTGGCGCGCCACTAAACAGCAAGTGAGGAATAGTTTTTGCATCTACCCAACCTTGCACTTGTTTACGTTGTGCATCATCACGAAACACATAGTCTGTTAGTGTGCTAGGGCGATACTTTTCAGTCCATAGTTCTTTCATTAATTTTATCCCATATGTATTCGTGGCAGTAAAACATAATACTTCCTGCAGGTATACTTGCTACTGCTAAACCAAATGTATACCATAAGTCTCCGCCTGAAATCAGTGCATAACTCATAAACCATATAACGCCAAGCACTTGCCAAGTGCAGGTTTTTAGTATACGTTTCATTTATAATTTCCATCTATATCGTAGTGTCTATAATTATACAACGCACAAGTGAAGGAAGTCAATATTCCATACTGCTGGCGTAGTAATTTATACCATGCTACAAAATGTTTATATTCATGTTTAAAGTGATTGATAAAGTTCAAAATCTTCTTTATAAAGGTCTTCAATGTTACACTCTTCGATAAAAAAGTTAATAAGTGCTATAAGTGAGGGGTCTGCATTTTCTGGGTACAGTTCAAATGTTTCATAACCATTGTCTAAATTTGCCCATGTACTAAAGTCATCTAGTTTAATAAACTTCCAGTTAATATTTTTGTAACGTTTACTGGCTGCAGTTTGTTTTTGTAAGTGTACAGGATCAATGTTGTACCAATCCTTGGGTTCCTCATCCAATGTTTCACGCATAAGTTCTTCTGTGTATTGCCATTCTGCCATTGGTTCTTTACCGGCTGCAGCAGCAAAACGTTTTGTTACAGTCTGTATTTGTTTTGGTAATCTGCCATTAGGATTCCGTACAAGATATATTCCTGTGTAATCTTCTATTTTTTTCACATCTGCATCACCAAGTTGTACGAAGCCATTTGCCTCTCCCCAACTTACAATACTACGTCTAGCACACTTTGGGCTAGTCCCTATCAGATGTTTCCCGTTCCATATCACCATCGACTAAATTTGCAATACGTTTATACAATGTATAAACCTGTTCTTGCAGTTCCTTTATGTTGTGTCTTAGCAACTCATTTTCAGACTGTGTTGCTATCATTTGTTTTCTATATACTTCTGCATCACTTTGTGTGTGATCTTGGTATGTCATTTATACCTCCAGTTTGCCTACGCTTACTTTCCCCTCATATCCTCTTGTCTGATGAGCAGTGCCGGGTTTAAATATTTCTGTATTAGGCTTTTCGTCTTGTATACCCAATACATCCTTTGGATCTACTGTGCGAGTAGTTACATCATTTAATTCGAATCCACGACTCCAACGTCCATGTGCTACTAACACCCATTGTCCAACATTTACATCTAGTTGCTCTGGTCCAATATGTGTCACTTGTCCCCATCGAGCATGAATGCCGTGTGCTTTACCATCGCTACTTGCAATAATTAGTCCACCTTCTGTGCGTGTTTCACCAAACTCCATTTCTGCAACGGCAATACCGTCACGCAATGGCTTAAAGTTTCCATTTACTCTTGTGTGTATCATACTTTTCATAACTACTCCTTCTTTGTTGCAGCAACAGCGGCGGCTAATCCGCCTGTTGATTCTGCAGGATCTTTTTGTACTTGTTGATTATCAACTGCTTTTGCTGGTGCTGCGTCTACAGCCACTTCCTCTACTGATTTTTCTACTTCTACAGGAGGTTCCCAGTCTTGCCAATCATCTGCCTCAATGCCTGCTCCTCTAGGGACAGCATCGTCTTGAGGAATCATTGTATTCAGTTCGTTATATTCTCGCATAATTTCTTCACGACTTCTTGTAATATTGCCTGCAGGATCAATTTGATCACCACGAGCGTTTACATTCATGTTACCCAGTGCTGGTGCTTTTTCATTAGCAAGCAACATTGCTCCAAAGTCTACATTTTTTCCTGCAGCAGTTCTATAGGTCTTGCCTTTTTTAGTTGCCATTACATTCTCCTTATTGCATAGTCGATAGCAAAACGTTTTCTATCTGTTTTAATATCTTTTGCGGCATGTATGATACGAGGATCGAAAACTATAAAGTCTCCTGGTATCATAGGATATTCCTTATTATCATGACTAAAGTGACCGCCCATTGTTTCTGGATCCCAACTTGGATCTAGTATACCAAGTATTTTAACAATGTCGTCACTGTCATAATCAGTATGAAAGTTATCCTTGCGATGTTGATCTTTGATGCTTATTTGGCAACTTACAACATCACCATATTCATCAAGTGCTCCGTTACTTGCATGATCTATCTGTAAAAATAATCCCATCGCTAGACCAGCAAGCACACCGTTTTCAGGCACTGGGTTATGATTAATAAGTCTTAGTTTGGGAAACCTCATTTCTATTGGTAAAGGCGGATCTATCATGGGCCAACGAAAATCCCAATGAGGACTATCTTCCGCTAAACTTTTCATAGTTGCGAGATAGTTTAGGCTACATGCCTGTTTTACTACTATTGTTTCCATTATATGCTACTATTATATACTTATCTTAAAAATTCTGCAATATCTAAATCATAATAAAGACTGTCTATTTTGTGTACGCCTATGAGATATAACACATAACTTGCTACACTACTGCCTCTGCCTACACCCCACACAAGACCCTTGTTGCGCATTGTATCTACTATATAAACAAGAAAACGCAGTAAATCAAACATGCCTCGCTCTTGATATAGTAGAAGTTCTTGTCCTACACGCTGTAGTTCTGCATCAGTACGACATAAATCCAACAAATATTTTGCAATATCTTGCTGTTTGTATTCTTCAGGCATGCGCCATGCAGTTT
>Ga0307488_10003187_pt1 | contig 13743 bp, 17 predicted proteins | sample SB02metaG_FD_202248 | JGI IMG/M metagenome (GOLD analysis project Ga0307488, IMG submission 202248) | Sea-ice brine microbial communities from Beaufort Sea near Barrow, Alaska, United States - SB 0.2 | ecosystem: Environmental > Aquatic > Marine > Coastal | place: USA: Alaska | collected...
GGGCCTTATCGACGCAGTGACCCACCTGGCAGCCTGGTGACCGCGGGGTGATCTAATACAGTGGACGGCAGGTTGATTATGATTGCTGCGTGATGCGCGTGCGCGGTGTTCATTCGGAAACTTTTCGCTGTGTGATTCAGTTCTCGTGTTTGTGTTTGTGTGGGGCTTGTCAGGTGAGTGGGTGGCGATAATTTTGGGATTCTTTTGGGGGGGATAATATTATATATATGTCAATGATACTTTGAGTTTTGTTCAGCAGAGCTCAGTCGTCACGATGTCAACAATCATGTACAATGGCTTTCCTCTACGGTCGGTTGGCCATGCGAATCAGAGCATCACTACGCGGCGTGAGCTTGAGTCCAGAAGCCTTGCACAAAGTAGAGAGAGGAGAGAGACGCTTCCGCGTGTACAAGGAGGCACTAGGCTTTCACCCTGCCCCTCGTGCTGTGTACTGGGCTGGATGCCGAATGTGCTACTGTGAACAAACGAGCAGGCACAGGTGCCCGAGTTACCGGAATCGAGGCGCGTGTAAGCGCGCGTTGTTGCCACCAGCTAGCTCCGGGGTCGCCACCTTCGTCCTCGAACTATATACATGTGTTCGTCTTATACTTCAAGTCTAACGATAAAAACCCTAAAGTAAACCCCATTTAGACCCTCAGAGGGAGCCCAATTGAAGCGTCAATGAAGAGACTTGTCACACGACCTACGCCCTGCTAAGCGGCCTGAGATCACTTCACAACATCAGTTTACTCTCGAACGTGCCGCACGTCGCCTTGTGACCGCCCGCTGTCCAGTCCTGTTTCTGACACGCGTCGCCACAATACCGGGCGGTCTTGCACTGCGGGCAGACTTTGAACTCCTTCAGCTGGCCCACAACCTCGCACCCGTCGTTGTAGCAATACTGATCCCCCTCCAGCGCCCGTCTGCGATACACTTCGAGCTTGAGGACCGGATCATGACCCGCCTTCCGCAACCAATGTACCACGCCAGTCAAGACATCCGGGGGGACGTCATGCCCCTCCATGACCTTGGCCGACGTGGTGGCCCCGGCTGCCTCCCCAACACGCCCAACCTCGCGGGCGTAGGGGTGGTCCGCGTACATGCGAGCAGCGAGTGTCGAGCACACGTCGGTGTCGCCATTCTCGGCGGCCTTGCGTCTCCACCTCATTGCCGCCTGTTTACTGCGCGTAACGCCGCGCCTCAGGGCCTGGCAGATAATGCTCGCCACGTCATGTGATGCTATTCTACTCAAGAAACAAGGGTCTAAAATGTGGATGGCGTGGCAGACATTATATGCCAGGCCCCACCGCGGCCGGCAGTGTACATGTGGCTGAGGTTGACCGCCGCGTCACTGCTGCCGGCGTTGGCAGCGCGCTTGTACCAGTACAACGCCGCCGGGTAGTCTGGCGCCGCCATGCCCTTCCCCTCCTCGAGATAGCACCCGAGGTTGAACGTCGCTCCCGGCAACCCGGCCTCGGCGGCCTTGGTAAGCCACCCCACGGCTTGCTCGAATTCCTCCCTCTCATGGTGATCGTTGCCCAACCACTGCATAGCGTACGCGAGCCCCTGCCCTGCCGCCTTCTCTAGAAACGCCACGCCCTCCTCCGCCTAGGGTGGGCACCGCAAACATAGTTATTATATCAAATGGTTAGGTGACCCGCGACGCATCTCGGGCTGGAGAGCAGCGGAGGGCGCAAAGTGCCAACCCTACCAGGGCCCGCAGCGATCTGCCGGCCTCGACCGAAGGGTCCGCATCGTCCGCACCCGCTTGAGCCATTAATAGACGGCCCAGGCTGAACTGCGCCGCCCTGTCACCTGCGTCAGCTCTCTGCTTCAAGATCTCGGGTTCGAGTGAGTTAAGTAACGCCAAGGGGTCTTCTACTTGAGTGGTCTAGTCACCGCCCGGGTTCACGTTTAGGTTTGCGAGCGCGGCGGCAGCCCCCGCGGCTCCCACGGCTCCCGCGGCTCCCGCGGCTCCCTCGGCTCCCGCGGCTCCCGCGGCTCCTGCCCTGGCCGGCTTACGCTTGGCGGCATCACGCTCCGCTCTGCGACGTTCCTGTCGGGACGGCATTCTGACCTAAAGCTGACCAACCGCTGCGAGCAAGCGGTCGAGCACAGCAAACCGGCCGGAATTCACCCACCCACACTTCCCTTCTACAACAGCGACTGACGGACCGACACGCGGAGGGTCACACACGCGTGGGGCAGTCCGGCGAGGAGGGCACTGCCCGTTGCGACCGGGGGCGCGCGCGCAAGACGCCTGTGGGAGCACCGAAAACTGGCAACTTCCGGCTAATTTACCGTCGCGTTTTGTGTTATGCGGTGTTATCCGTGTACGTCATCCTGGAGTGTGCCGAGTCAGAGGCAGCCTCTGGGTTGGCCTGGCAGATATTGCCGCCACTCATCCTACCACTCTGAACCCTCGTCACTTTAGTTTAAGGGCACCCTATGACGTGGCGAGCAATACCCGACAGACCCTGAAGGCACGCCTCACATCGGGAGAGCGGCCGCACCCCCGCCCGGCCCCCAGGCCCACTTCCGTCGTGCGAACCACAGAGGTAGCAACGCGTCCGGATCCTCAGAGCGTGGGTGTGGGATAGTGGGAGCCGCGGCGGACGCGCGCTTCCAAACCGCCACCGGACGTGGCGCGGCGAACCAATCATGTGGGAAATTGTTTTTGCAAAATCTAATCAATGAGCGTGCATACTTGTACATTGCGAAAGAAACAACATGCAGCCGCGGAGTCGCCGGCCGCAGGCTACTTACTTCACAGTGCGGGCAAACCGATTTGCCGCTGCGAGTGCTATATAACACGTTCTGCGCACTACTCAGCGGGAGCCCGGTTTTGACTTACCTTACTTGCGAATGTGCCACAGGTCGCCTTGTGCCCACCCGCATACCAGTCCCGTGCCTGACACTCGTCACCGCAGTGCCGGGCGGTCTTGCACTGCGGGCAAACTTTGAAGTCCTTCAGATGGCCCACAACCTCACATCCGTCGTTGCAACAATACTGAGCCCCCTCCAGCGCCGTTCTACGATACACGTCGAGACATTCGAGTGGTTCGTGACCCCCCTTCCGCACCCAATATACCACGCCAGTCATGACATCCGGGGGGATGTCGTGCCACTCCATGACCACGGCCGAAGTGGTGTCCCCGGCGGCATCCCCCACACGCCCAACCTCGCGGGCGTAGGGGCAGTCTCCGTACATGCAAGCTGCGAGCTTGAAGCACGCTTCGGTATTGCATTCTCGGCGGCCTTGCGTCTCCACCTCATCGCCGCCTGCTTGCTGCGCATGACGCCGCGCTCTAGGACCCGGCAGATAAAGCTCGCCACGTCTTGTGATGCTATTCGACTCAAGACACCAGGGTAAAAATGTGGAGACGTGGCAGGAATCATGAGCCAGGCCCCACCCGCGGCCGACAGTGTACATGACGGAGAGGTTGTTCGCTGCGCGCCCGTGGCCAGTCTCTGCCGCGCGCCTGTACCAGTCCGCCGCCGCCAGGCAGTCAGGCGCCGCCACGCCCGTGCCCTCCTCGAGCAAGATCCCGAGGTTGAACCTCGCCTGCGGCAACCCGGCCTCGGCGCCCTTGGTGAACCACGCCACGGCTTGCTCGTATTCCTCCCTCTCATGGTGATCGATTCCCAACCACTGCATAGCGTACGCGTGCCCTTGCCCTGCCGCCTTCTCCAGAAGCGCCACGCCCTCCTCCGGCTAGGGTTGGCACCACAAATAATATTATCATATGAGAAATGAAATGGTGGGGTGCCCAACTGCCCATCGACGCAGGTCTGGTGAGCGGCGGGAGGGCGCAAAGTGCCAACCCTACCAGCGCCATTGGCGATCTGCCGGCCGCGACCGAAAGCCCCGCAACATCCTTCGCTGCTGTAGCCAGTAGATGACAGCCCTGGCTGAACTGCGCCGCCCTGTCACCCGCGTCCGCCCTCTGCTTCACGACCCTGGCTCCGAGCGCTCGAACGAGCACCCCGGGGTCCGCTGCTTGAGTGGTCCAGTCGCCGCCTGGGTCCACGCTTAAGCTTGCAATCGCGGCCGCAGCCCCTGCGGCTGATCCCTCAGCTCCCGCGGCTGCCCCGGCTGCCCCGGCTCCCCCGGCTCCCGCCTGACCCGGCTTACGCTTGGCGGCATCTCGCTCCTCCCTGCGACGTTCTTGTCGCGACGGCATTCTGAGGGAGAGTTGAAAACCGCTCCGACGAAGAGATCGAGGACAACGGCGCGGTGAACCGGCCGGGCTTCACGCACCCACCTTCAATGCACGCGAATGGCGACGGGCGGGTCGACACGCAGAGGGCCACGGAGATGTTGGGAGTCCGGCGAGGAGGGCAGCAGCGGGCGTGCGCTCCGAATAATGCGCTCGGGCATTGCGTTGAGGCTTGCGCTTGCCTCTCCTTTTTTATAAATCCCGGATATGGATAATTAGTTATTGTCGCGTTTTTGTTATGCGTTGTCATCCGCGTGATGCCAATGCATTGCCGAAGCCGGCGCGGGAGCCGAGTCAGACGCAGTTGGCCTGGCAGATGATGCCCGCCACATCATCCAACGCACTTTGCACCCTCGCCTCTAGAATTCATGGACACCCTATGACGAGGCGAGCAATGTCTGCCAGCCCAGGCTGCCAAGGCCCAACCTTGGGAGCGTGCCCGCGCTTCCCCTGCTGTCGCGCGAACCGTTGAGGCAGTAATATTGTGCGTCCAGATTATCGGAATGTCGGTGGTGTCGGGCTGCGGTAGACGCACGCTTCCAAACCGCCGTCAGACGTGGCGAGGCAAATGATACATGTGAGAGGAGAACGATTCTATACAAAAAAACTACTATGGTCATAGTAATCAAGTTGCTGGCTTACAAGCTACGAATGTGCCACATGTCGCCTTGTGCCCACCCGCATTCCAGTCCTGTTTCTGACACGCGTCGCCGCAGTACCGGGCGGTCTTGCACTGCGGGCAAACCTTGAAGTCCCTCATTTGACCCAAGACCTCGCACCCGTCATTACAGCAGAATTTGCCCCCCTCCAACGCCCCTCTGCGATACACCTCGAGGCCTATGTCGACGCCTATATCATGACCCCGCCCCTTCCGCATCCAGTGTATCACGCTGGTCAAGACGTCCGCGGGGACGTCGTGCCTCTCCATAACCCCAGACGAAGAGGCGAGCCCGGCGGCCCCCACCACATGCCCAACCTCGCGGGCGTAGGGCAAATCTTGGTACATGCGAGCTGCGAGTGTTAAGCACACGTCGGCTTGGCCAAGGTCGGCGGCCCTGCGCGCCCATTGCATCGCCTCCCTCTTGCTGCGCTTTACGCCGCGCCCTAGGGCCTGGCACACAATGCTCGCCACGTCTTGTGATGCTATTTCAAAATGTGGCGGATGACGCGACAGGCGTTAACTGCCAGGCCCTGCCGCGGCCGACTAGGTACATGCTGCTCAGGTTCACTGCTGCGGACGCGTTCCCGGCGTCAGCCGCGCGTTTGTGCCAACCCACAGCCGCCGGGTAGTCCGGCGCCGCCATGCCCTCCCCCTTGTCGAGACTGCAACCGAGGTTGAACATCGCACGTGGCAACCCCGCCTTGGCGCCCTTGGTGAGCCACTCCACGGCTCGAACGTCGTCATTCATCTTGAAGAGCATCTGTGACAACATGCCCATGGCGTACGCGTGCCCCTGCCCTGCCGCCATCTCCAGATACGCCATGCCCTCCTTCGTCTAGGGTTGACACCCGCAACGAAAGCATATCGTAATCAGGGGGTAACCCTCGACACAACGACATAACTCGATATAGTGAACGACCGGGATTGTTGGAAGCTGCCAACCCTAAATCATACGGAGGTTAGGCCGAGCGACCGGAACGTATAGGGCCGACCTACCTTCGCCTTTGGCGTTCTGCCGGCCGCGCCTGAAAGCGCCATCGTAGGTCCACCCGCTACAGCCATCAAAGCACAGCCCTGGCTGAACTGTGCCGCCCTGTCACCCCCGTCCGCTCTCTGTTTCAACATCCTCACTCTGAGGGCTTTCGCGAGCACCAGGGGCGTTTCTGATTGAGTGGTCCAGACGCCGAGTGGGTTCACGTTTACGTCTTCGAGAGTGGCGGCAGCGCCCGCGGCTCCCGCGGCTCCCGCAGCGCCCGCGGCTCCCGCAGCTCCCGCGGCTCCCGCGGCTCCCGCGGCTCCTGGCTTGGCCGACGCGCGCTTGGCGGCATCGCTTTTGGCCTTGCGCTCCGTCTTGCGGGACGGCATTAGAAACGTGCAACCGACGCGCGGCCTGCAACCGACGCGCGGCCTGGCAACAGCGACTGGCGGGACCGACACGCAGAGGACCACGACCGCGGCGGCGAGTCCGGCGAGGAGGACGCTGTCGTTGGTGACACACGGGGCGCGCGCGCGATACTGCCCGGCGTCGGGGTCGACTGGGGGTCGGGGCAGTCGCGCATAAGTCACGTCACATTTTTTTGTTCTGCGTTATGCGCTGTTATCCGTGCCGTGGGTTACGGGTTTTGGGTGCCGACGCCGCAGTTATCCAGTTGACTTCAGTCCTTCTGGTGGCCGGCCTCACTTGGGCCTCGGCCTGGCAGACATTGTCCGCCATGTCATCCAACGCACCTTTAACTCTCCGCACGCCTCTTGAGCCGAATGACACCCTGTTACGTGGTGGATAATATGCCTCAGGCCTGGGCATGCCTCACATCAAGAGAAGTGTCACACACCCCCGGGGCCCGCCGTCACGCGAACCACCGAGGTAGCAACGCGTCATCTTCCGGAATGTCGGAGCTGCGGCGGACGCGCATTGCCAGCTCGCAACCAGATGTGGCCGGGCAAATCAATCACGTATCAGGCAGGTATTCCTTTACAAAACACTAGAGCTACTAGTAATCGAAGTTGGCATCGAGCTGGCACACATTTGGAATGAAAAAACGTGCAGCCGCAGAGTCACCGGCCGGTACGTAAGGTCGGGGACCGCGTCGTCGTCGACTTTCATTACGGTGACGGCTAACCGTTCTGCGGTTGCGGAAGCTATACAACACGTTCAGCGTCCAACTGAGCGGGCGCCCGGGTCTGACCTACTTTACTTGCGAATGTGCCGCATGTCGCCTTGTGCCCGCCCGTCGTCCAGTCCTGCTTCTGGCACACGTCGCTGCAGTACCGGGCCATCCGGCACTGCGGGCAAACTTTGAAGTCCTTTAGTTGGCCCATAACCTCGCACCCATCGTTGTAGCAAAACTTGGACCCCTGCAGCGCCGCACTGCGATACACGTCGAGGTTGAGGACTGGATCATGACTTCCCTTCCGCAGCCAGTGTACCACGCTGGTCAAGACATCGGAAGGAACCTCGTGACCCTGCATGACCCCGGCCGATGTGGCGGCCCCGGCGGCCTCCGCCACATGCCCAACCTCGCGGGCGTAGGGACGATCTGCATACATGTCCCGGGCGAGGTCAACGCACGAGGCGGCGTCGCCAAGGTGTAGCGGCGCAAGTTGAAATTGAAAGCAAAGTTTGAAAGCGTTTCATCATATTAGCTTCAAGCGATGGATACATTGGCGCTTTCAAAACGGGTTTTGATAGGGTCAACCTCGACCGCCCTTCCAAGGTCAGCGGCTCTGCGCGTCCACTTCTGGATCCGCCGCTTGCTGCGCGTGACGCCGCGCCCTAGGGCCTCGCAGATAACTCACGCCACGTCTTGTGATGCTATTCAACTCGAGAGTCTTTAATGTGGAGGATGACGTGTCAGGCGATATATGCCAGGCCCTGCCGCGGCCGACAGTGTGCATACTCGCGAGATTGACCGCTGAGGCCGCGTCACCGGCGTCCGCCGCGCGCTTGTACCAGGCTGTTGAAATGCCGAGGAGGATCTGGACGAGCAGAGTAAACCGGCCGGGTTTCCTCCCACGCCTTCGCGTCAAGTAACAGTGCAGGCCGATACACAGACTGGCAGAGGACTACGCACACATTGTGAAGTTTCGTCGAGCAGCGCGTCTGTCGTCGGTGTTGCGGGTCGGGCGGGGGCGTAACAATGCAGCAGTCCCTGAGCCGAGAAAAACGCTCATAAAGTGCGGATAAGATTACCAGGTATTTACGCCAAATTCCGGTTATGCGTCGATTATCCCTGCACATCAGTCTTCGCCGGTGCTCTCTCTCTCTTAACCCATCGCTGAAACCTAACAAAGCTGATGGTGCCGACTGTTGAGATGAGGAGGAGTGCCACCTTGAACCTAACAGTCCATGAGATAGCCCTCACATCGGGAGCGTCGCCGCACACCCCCCTCTCGCAGTCATGCGAAGAAGCACGAGTAAGGACTACCAGTAAGAACTACCAGTTTCCTGGAGTGCCGGTGCCGGTGCCGGAGCCGCGGCGGGCACACACGTCAGAATGTGAAACATCGTTTTTCCAAGTTTCTTAAGCTGTGGTCATCCCACGATGCTGAGAGCATTATTACACAGCCTGCCTTCCTTGCAAGTCTAACGATCAAACACAATGCGATACCAGCAGTACAGGTACCTGAACGAAAACATAAATAGGCCTCGCAAATAGACTCTCCTAACTATTATTTCCCTAATAAGTACTCCCTCTTCATCCTTCCTCCTTACTCCTCCGCGGGCTCCGCGAGCTCCAACAGCTGCCACGCACAGCGCCTAAACCGATATCCTACACACGACTAACCAATCACAGGCTCTTGAGCAGCTTGTCCAGGCGCGGCATCTCAGCCAGCGCCCGCACCTGCCGCTTCATTTGCAAGATGGTCGAGGTGACGATGAGCATGGAGGTGAACCCCACGCTGCAGCGGCGCAAGTTGAATTTCAAAGCAACAGTTGAAAGCGTTTCATCATATTGTACTTTCAAGCACTGAAACCATACGCGCTGTCAACACGGGTTTTAATACTGCCAACCTGCACCGCCCTACCACGTTGATCCCCATCGTCTGCGACATGTACCTGTCCATGATCGTGCAGCTGACCGCCACCACGCCGAGCAGCAGCCCCCCGAAGAAGCGGCTGCCGTCCTGCAGCGAAGGCCCGATGTCACTGAATCCCCCACGTCATGGCATGGCGTGTTACCTCTCATGACACCACCCATGCACCGCCCATATATTGAGGAGTCATTGTACCGAACAGAAGGCATGGTAGCATCCACGTCAATACGGTTGTTTCCCCTGACACGATACAACTCAACATGGGGGAGTGATTGCACCGAAGAGCTCCGTGTGATACCTGGCCTGATACGAGTATAGCTCACAACCCGTTTCAAAAAACTATTTGTTTCCGCAGATATGCCCGTTTTCAAGCGTCATTTTTGGGGCTATTTTGGGCGATTCTGGGAGATTTGGGCAAAACAAACCGTTCTCAACGTCCAGTCAGGCAAGACGGGTTGTGGGCTATGCTCGTGGCCATGCCTGGAGCTCCTTGAAGTACTGGACGCTTTTCTCGCCCGGCCGCACGTTGGGTATCCGCGCCCCGATCTTCCCCATGAACTCCGATACTTCCTTGGGGGTGTTCGGCAGGCAGGGCCTGGCAGATGTTGCTCGCCACGTCATAGGATGCCATTAAACTAAAGTAATGTGATCGCAAGGAACTCACTTAAACTCAGTGTCAGGTCTGGTATCGAAGATATGGTATCGAATCCCGTTCGACCGATCAGAACTCTCCTTGTCGGAGTTCCAACCGATCGGCCCGTCGGAAGTCCGGCCTGGTCACGATCCTTGAGTAAATAGACCCTATATTTCGAGAAGTCAAGGGAGACTAGTCTGACCGACACTGAGTGTAACAAGGATGCGTTTGACGACTGATGACGTGGCGGGCAAAATCTGCTTGCCCCTACCTGCAGGTCCAGGTACGAGAACCCGAACACGATCAGGAAGAAGCTCACGTAGTATATCCAGCTGGTTTTGCTGAACAGCATCTGAATGGGCGCTATGAGGAACCCCGGGCACACCGCCTGGGTGGACAACCACGTCATCCCCTCACACAGGAACACTGCTACCAGTACCAAGAGCCAAGGTAAATAAGACTCGCCACGTTACTAGTGCCGTGTCTGTTAGGTGATTTCTTCTGGTAACCAGCTGGTTTGGCCAAATCACCAATACATGTTTGACCTTTGGCCAAATCACTCAACTCCAACGTAAACTCCAACTAACGAGGGTGTGATTGTGACAGAAGAGGTGGCGAGCACCGGTAGAGTATGTCCCTGCAAGCACCGGCTGGATGCCGAGCTGTAGCGCCGCAAGTTGAAATTGAAAGCATTTCTGTAAAGCAGGTGATCATGATTTATTTTCAAGCGCTGAAACCAAGCGCAGTCAACCCGGGGTTATCCTACACGCCTTACCCAGTGGGTTGATCTTGAACGGGATGTGGGCTTTCTCATTGCGCTTGGCCCGCGGCAGGCCCGGGATGGATGGGCCCTGGAAGTACACCAGCGGCACCTTGCACGTCCTCATCTTAGGGCCCAGACATATGATGCGTGCCACGTCAGATGATGATATTATGGGGGGTATCTATCAAAAGGTGGTATAGGGGTCTAATGATGGGAGTTATCGCTAAATCGTAATTAAACCAAGCGCTCTGGTGCCATTGTCTCACTGAAACTGGGAGAGAAGGGCGGCAGCGATGATGTTGTCACGTCTGATAATGACCGTGCCACATCAGATGAAAATAATTCCACAAGGCGAGGATGGACCCATCGTGTGAGTGAGGTGGCGAGCGTGTTCTGTTGCAGCCCTACCCGTTCTGTACCAACACAGCCCCTGCTGTGAGCGCCACCGCGCCCCCCAGGAAGGGCGCCACGGAGGCGAATGAAAGGACCGAGCCGAGCATGCTGCCGTAATAGGAGGCCGCCGTGAAGTACGCGCCGCACACTGAGATGGTGATCATGATGGAAGTGCCGTTGCCCAGGGCCTGGCAGGTTTCGCTCGCCACGTCATCCAACACATTTTGAATCCTCGTTTCTTGAGTTAAATGGCATCCTATGACGTGGCGAGCTATATCTGCCAGGCCTTGCCAGATAGTGCTCGCCACGTCATCAACATACATTCGACACCTTGTTTGCTGAGTAACATGCCATCCAATGACGTGGCGAGCGAAATCTGATGTTGCTCGCCACGTCAATCAATGCAGTTGGAATCCTCGTTTCTTGAGTTACGTGACATCCTATGACGTGGAGTGGTGGAGCAAGACCTGCGCGGCCGTACCGTTGCCGAGGCCGTAGTTGGTGATTTCATCGGAGATCCACGTCATGATGATGGCGCCCATGACGAACATGGGCACCACGTACATGTAGTACCCTGACGTCAGCACCGCGTGGTAGTGACCAGAACCACATAGTGTACCGGTACAATTCAGTGGTTGCACGTGGTAAGATCATTGAACATCACGCACAGGCATTTAGTACCCTGACCACGTAAAAGTAGTACCCTGACGTCAGCACCGTGTGGTAGTGGCCATAATCACACAGTGCACCGGTACATAGTCAGGCTTCCCAGTTTTCCAGGGGAGGGTCAAATGGCGGTCGCCAATTCTAGAATTATAGACGGTCGATTCACCATATTGTGCTATGCTGTCCGGGTTTATATGGCGAATCGACCCGTCTACTACTCAACTGCCCCAATTTGAGCAGCGGCGACCGCCACTTCACCCCCGCTGGAAGGTGGTTGTACGTGTTAAGATCACCAAACATCACGCGCAGGCATTTAGTCAAGAGACACCAACGACGCATTGTTCGGTGTCAGGGAGAGTGCGCTGCCATACCGTGTAAGGTTTGAGCTCTGCAGCCGTGACAAACGACTGCACGATCGCCACGACCAGCATCAAATATCTCTTGTAGTTATCGATGTTCTCTTGCCCTTGTTGTAAGGCCCGGTATCATGTCACTGACTCCCCCACGTCCTACGCAGTTCTGGTGGGTGGGTCAAATGGGGATGGCGCGTGGCGCGGTCTGGTCTCGATCGTTGAGTCAATAGACCCTCGCCCATACAATTTTCAGTCTGCCGTGTACGGCAGACTGATCTACACTGTAATTTATATGAGCGACCGTCTACTAACTCAAGATACTCCCAATCCCCATTTGACCCCCCCGCCCGATCTTTGTAGTCAGTATGGGCATTTCCCACAACCGTAAAGTAAACGTAGATGCGTGCGTCTAGTGCGGTCGGATAAAAGTGTTCGAGCGGCTACCTGTACGTCTACGTCGGGCGTTCAGCCTACGCTCATTCATGTATTTAGCATTTCCAACGGCACCCACGGTATCATCCAAGTCAGTATGGGCAAGTCAAGTGACACGAAGACACTCAATATAGGGAGTCATTGTACCGAAGAGAGTCCCCCGGTATCATCCACGTCAGAATGGTCCATTCACCGCCACACGACGCCACTTAACTGGGGAAGTCATTCGACCAAAGCGCTCCGTCTGACACGAGTGGGCTCTCCCATCTATCTTCCAAACAAGACGTACATGGCTCGGATGATTCAATAGACCCCTATTTGGGGAACGGTGCATAGCCTGGAATCGCTCAACCGCCTGAAACTGCTCAAAATCGCCCGAAACCGCTCAAAGTCGCCCAAAATTGCCGCCGCATGGAAACCCAAGGACAGGCAATTTTGAGGACCCGTAAAGGTCGGGATACATAGGTTGAAGGGCCCACTCATACAGGCGGGCGGGGCCTCAAAGCTCGGGTCCTTGCGAGTCTGTACAGGTACACCGGTACACTATGAGCAAACAGTCAGGTCGTAGAATGATCCGTGTGATACAGGCGGGACGGTCCCCACCGCTCGGGTTCTTGCGAGTCTGTACGGGTACACCGGTACACTATGAGCAAACAGTCAGGGAGTAGAGTGATCCGTGTGATACATGCGGGCCGGGCCACACCACTCGGGTCCTTGGCCAGTTCTTTGAGAGACGGCACGATGGCCACCACCACCTACACGTAAGGTCCCGACATGGCATCATTGACTCCCCCACGTCATGTCAGTATGGTCATTTCACCTAAGACAACATTACTCAAAATGTGGGGGAGTCTCCGGTGTCATTGACTGCCCCACGTCAGTTTAGTCACTCCACCTAACAGCACCAGTTAATGTCGGGGCCGTCGGGCCGGGAGAACATAACTCAACAACTCAAGAAACGAGGGTTAAAATTCAGTGTCGGTTCTGGTGTCGAAGCTGTGACCGTCCAAAGCTCGAATCCCGTCGACCAAATCTGATCCGACCGTGTCGCGGTCCTTGAGTACATAGACCCTTGATTTCGAGAAGATAATCGTAGCATGCTACGACGACACCGACGGTGACGCACCGACGGTGTAAAGCCTGCCTGAACGGCAATGGAGGCGGCGATGAAAGGCCCGATGCCGACGTGGAAGAACGGGATCATGCCGCCGGTGGCGGCCGCCACGCCCGTGATGTAGCGGCGCAAGTTCAAACTGAAAGCAATATTTGAAAGCAGTTTGTCACAATCATGTCGTTTCCAATCGCTCAGCCCCAGGCCCTTTCAACATTGTTGTCATAGGGTCAATCTGCACCGCCCTACCGTGATGTCCGGCGGCAGGATGGAGCTCAGGAAATTGCTGAACACGTTCCCGCCAACCCCGGCCCCGGGCGGGATGACGAAGTGCCAGACGGGGAGAATCGTGCCCACGCGCAGGGCCTTGCACTCGTTTCCGTGGAAGCTCAACCCGACTGTTTGCTCATAGAGTACCAGTGAATCAGTACACACTCGCCGCATCCTCCTCCCCGGCCTCACACTCGTCCCCGTG
>Ga0307488_10003188_pt1 | contig 13739 bp, 13 predicted proteins | sample SB02metaG_FD_202248 | JGI IMG/M metagenome (GOLD analysis project Ga0307488, IMG submission 202248) | Sea-ice brine microbial communities from Beaufort Sea near Barrow, Alaska, United States - SB 0.2 | ecosystem: Environmental > Aquatic > Marine > Coastal | place: USA: Alaska | collected...
CCACTATATGTAGCAGACTTATCCTTACGAGATTTTCTTGTTGATGGCGTATTTAATATTGGTGGTGCAATATTTATCTCAAGTTTACGAATGTTAGTTGTCCCATTGGTATTTATTTCTTTGGTCTGCGGCACTTGTTCATTAAAGGACACCACAAAATTAGGCCGTATAGGCGGTAAAACCATAGTACTGTATTTACTAACCACGGCAATCGCCATTAGCTTTGCAATGTCTTTAGCATTATTAATAAGCCCTGGTGAAGGTGTAAATATGGAAGCCAGCACTACATTTGCTTCTAGAGAAGCCCCTTCGTTAGCCCAAGTATTTATTCAAATGTTTCCAAATAACCCTTTCACCGCTTTTGCTGAAGGTAATATGCTACAAATCATTGTATTTGCATTATTATTTGGTATTGCTACCGTACTTGCTGGTAAACCAGGTCAACGAGTTGCCGCGTTTTTTGAAGATATGAATGCAGTTATAATGCGTTTGGTGACCATTTTAATGAATCTGGCTCCTTACGGAGTATTTTGTTTAATGGCCACATTATTCACTGATTTAGCTTGGAGTACTTTTGGCAGTTTAATTGTCTACTTTTTAGTTGTCCTAACGGCTTTGTTTGCCCACGCATTTATCACCTACCCAGTAATTTTAAAATTAATGACAGGCCTTAGCCCTATCATTTTCTTTAAAAAAGTTAAAGCCGCTGCTCTATTTGCTTTTTCAACGGCTAGTAGTAATGCCACCATTCCTGTAACGTTGGAAACTGCAACTAAAAAGATGGGTGTTAAAAACTCTATCGCCTCGTTTACAGTACCTTTAGGCTCAACCATTAATATGGATGGCACTGCAATTATGCAAGGTGTCGCTACGGTATTTATTGCTCAGGTCTTTAATGTTGATTTAACTGTGTCTGATTATTTAATGGTTATTCTTACCGCTACATTAGCTTCAATAGGCACTGCGGGTGTGCCCGGAGTTGGCTTGATAATGTTAGCCATGGTGCTTGATCAAGTAGGCTTACCTGTTGAGGGTATTGGCTTAATTATTGGTGTTGACCGTATTCTTGATATGACTCGAACGGCAGTGAATGTGACTGGTGATTCCATGGTAACTATCATCATTGGTAAAACCGAGGATCAATTTGATGAGCAAATATTTAACAACAAAGATGCCGGTACAGAAATTGAGGATATCGACTTTCACCATTTGAATACTAAGTGAGTTAGTTGAAATTACTAATTAAGGTGACATTTACAATGTAAATTAAAGAAGAAATGCGGCTCAATGAGCCGCATTTCTTTGTGCATCCTGCACTCTATTTATTCCCGCTTCATCCTTAAAAAAACATTCCTATTGTGCCCTGCTATTTCCCTTCGCCCCATCCTAGAGACTGCATCATCCTGATACATTCACAACCTTGTGAAAAGCCGTCCATTCTAGTCATCCTGACACCAAAATTTTTGCTCAGATCACATCCTTTTAAAAGCATCTTTTGATAAACATCCTGTTATTTTACCGCTTCCTTAGGGTTTTCCTTACCAGAGATTCCTTCTCTGTGTCTTCCTGACAAGAGTAATACTAAGTTATATCGACGAGTAAGTGCATAGGGTAAAACCTGATACTGTAAATATATTGTTAATTAAAAGATTGACAGTTTAATTAAAAATAATAAAAACATGGATCATTATTAATATATCTCACAAAATCTTATAAATATTGAAAAAATCACACTATCTTAAAGCTGAAGTTAGCTTCAAAATAAAAAACCGCTAAGTTGATTAGACTTAACGGTTTCACTATATCAATTAATTTAATCATCATTAACAATGATCTTTATGACTCTCTATAATGTATCATTAATGCTCCAGACACATTGCCAACACTAACTTCATCTATAAATTTGTAACCGACACCACTAAAAAAAACCCTATATTTCTCAGTCGTTGCATAAACGACAATACCTTCACTATCAGGGTGTTCTTCAAGAACAGTATTGACAGCTGCCATAAGGTAGTGACCAAAACCATAATGCTGGTGTAAAGGATGTATTGCGATAAAAGATAACATGTGAAATTTCTTCAATGGAACCGCTGACAATATCAGTTTTTCTTTTTCGATCATTTGCTTGGTGCTAAAATACCCAGCACTAAGTAACATTTTTAATCGCCAATGCCAAAATCGTTCAGAGCTTAATCCATCATCAGGACAATTTAAGCAAGCAACACCAACCATTGTTTCTCCGGAGTATAAGCCTACCATAGGTTGTTTTGCTTGCCAAAACGCCCCTAACTCTTCTCTAATAGACGCTCTTAAACGTTGTTCATAATCATCATTTTTACAATTAAATATCTCTAAAAATATAGGGTCATCATGGTAAGCCTGATATAATAGAGACGCTGCCACTTTAAGATCTTCTGCAACTAAATAAGTTGCTCTAATATCAACATTTTCTTTTGTAGTTACCACATCTGCCATCTACTTTGCCCTCACAGCTATGCTTTATAATTTAAGTTGAATAACCAACTACCATAAAAGGTTTTTAAAAGTAGGTCAAATGCAATTAGTGAAATTTCCATACAGTAAAAAACGTATCAACTACAAAAATCTACAGGTAATACAGTTAAATAGATTTCTCAACCGCACAAATTGACTAGATATATATGGTCAATTTGGTTGAGTCTACAGCTAAAAATCTGAACAATTAAACACTCTCCCTTTGATACTAAGTTTTAATTATTGGACTAAGTCGTATTAATTAGGTCAATTTAGTAATCAATACAAGTATTACATTTAATATGTTAAAAAAAAAAGCTAAGATCAAATGATATTCACTCAAAAAAGGTCTCAATATGTCGGTGTCTGATGAAATATTAATTATTGCTAATCAAATAGCTAATCAAGGTAAAAAGCCTAGTATTGCGCTTATTAAAACAAAATTATCAACGAGTGTCCCATTACCCTTAATTATCTCAACTTTAAAAACTTGGCAGCATGACCGTGAGTTTATTGCGTTAAAGTATGAAAAACCAATGGCAATGAAGAAAGAAGAAACTAAGGAAAACGCTAATACGTTAAATATTGCGATTGAAAATGCATTGATACCCTTTAAACAAGAAATTAACACACTTAAATTAGAAGTAGCTGAGATAAGAAAACAGCTCATTAAGGCATGTTAACCTTTTCTTAATTTACACGCCTTAATCAAACTTTAAATTAAACACTACAATGCTGGCGTTAATTGACGGATAAAATCATTTAATGAATCTGCCAGTTTTTTGTATGCTTTACAGCCTACTCTTTCAACCCAGACTTCGCCTGTCTCATTATTAATTGACAAAATCATATCATCATCGTCAGTTACCGCAAAAAAGATGGTGTTTTCTTGTTTTAAACGCTTTTTCATCAAAACGTGACCAATAATATTTTCTTGCAACCGATGAAAGTCATCATGATTCCAGGCAAATAATAAAGAGAGCTCGCCATGTCCACATACGGCGTTTATAGATTCACTAAAAAAAGTTGAAAAATAGGTTTTAATATCTTGATGCAAAGAAATCTCTAAAGCATTTTCAATATTTTCAAAAGATAGAGCTAGGTCGCTTTTGACAGGACGCCAGTAGATGTTTTTTTCATCATAGTCAGCTTGTTCACATGCAGAGGCCCAATCAACATCTTTTTCTATTATTGGTAAACCCCCGTTATTTTCTTCATGCAAATCGACAAAATTATTAGCGAATATCCATAAAGATTCAGCTAAAGGGGAATTTGGTAATATCATCAAAGAGCAAGATCCTTTAAAATAAAGTGAATTGTAAACAAAAAAAGTAGATTTATGGCCAATTATCATAACGCTAAAGAATTAACGAAGTTAACGCTTGGCAAAAAAACCAATTACACCAGCGAATATAACTCAGATTTATTGCAAGCGGTACCCCGAAAGCTTAATAGAGATGATTTAGCACTAAAAAATAATTGTTTACCATTTAAAGGTGAAGATGTTTGGTATGGTTATGAATTATCTTGGCTGAACAACAAGGGTAAACCTATTGTTGCTGTTGCTGAATTTAGATTCCCTTGTACAAGTCCAAACTTAGTCGAGTCTAAATCATTTAAACTTTATTTAAATAGCTTTAATCAAACAAAATTTAATTCATGGCAAGAGGTTGAAAATATTTTAATTAAAGACTTATCATTTACCTCTGGAGTCACCGCTAACGTTAATTTATATAAGATTGATCAATGCCCTGCTCTTAAAATATCTGATATTAAAGCAAACTGTATTGATGACTTAGACGTAATTATTGATAATTATGATTATCAAAAAAATTTATTAAAAGGTATTCAAAAGTTGGGAACTGAGAGTAAAGAAGAGTTTGTGGTTAGCCACCTACTCAAATCTAATTGCTTGATTACCAACCAACCAGACTGGGCTAGTGTTTATATTAGCTATAAAGGCGCACAACTAAATCACGAAATATTATTGAAATACATTATTTCTTTTAGGCAACATAATGAATTTCATGAGCAATGTGTGGAACGAATATTCACTGATATCATTAGCTTTTGTCACTTAGAACAATTAACTGTTTTTGCTCGATATACCAGACGAGGTGGATTGGATATCAATCCTTTTAGAACTACAACGGAGCAAACAGCGCCAAACTTAAGAACGCTTAGGCAATAATAAAGTAATATCAGGAATTATAAATATAAGCTGAAGCTATTTATAAACACCTTATTTTGTAAAATTGATTAGATACATTAATAGTATAAATCCAGCGAATATTACTCGCTATTTTTGAGTGAATTATAAGTCAATGTGGAAATAACTTACTTTTTATCAGTATCATCAACTACTATGATACGAGGAGTTGTAGCTGCCTAACTTACGCTAACTTCAGGGATAAATTAGTTATATAAATTCCCAAACAGTTATCACGGTATAATTAAAAGCGGTTAATCGATAACTTCAAATTTTGACAAGTTTTAAAGTAAGGCTAGTGAAATATTTCACCACTGAATCAACGTTATAAATTTCGTTAATTAGTGAGTTATTATATAATTCCAAGTTTTTGAAATTATTGAGCTGATCATCACTGAGGTCAGTTAATGCAACACTCTTAAATTTTAGCCTTTAGTTGACGTTGAAAAAAAATTACTATTTGTGAATTGTTAAAACATATTTTATTAACAATATGAACAGTTCCGTCATGTAACAACGATTTTTTCAAAAAGAAAGAAATATGGCTGAGTCTTTATTATCAATACTTAATAATAAGCTATCAGACTTAAAAATGGGTGGAGCGTCACTTTCAATAATTAAAACTGACAAAATATATACAATTAAATACTTACAATTATTAATGGTACTTTAGAAGAAAAAATGGGGTTCGAGTTAAAAACCCATTAAAAACATATCCATTAGTGTTATATATAGAACTACAGACGGCAAGGTTTATATCGTATTTATTCGAACAAACAAACTTTATATTAAGAACAATTCAAACAATAAACTAAGTCACTTACAAATAACCCACTATTTATAATGATATAGCTAAGTTATTTATTGCTGTAGAGGAGTTGAAAAATGCATACTACATTAAATCCTGTAGGAAATATGAACTTACTGTCTCAAGTTGAAGTCGACCAGCTTCAAGATTCAGCTGCTAGCAATTTATATAAACTTTATAGAAACTGCTCTCTTGCAGTATTAAACTCGGGTAGTCATACTGACGATGCAGAAGAAATATATCAACAATATCAAGACTTTCAAATTCAAGTTTTAAGGCGTGAGCGTGGAGTAAAACTTGATTTAAAAAATCCTCCCTTGCATGCCTTTGTTGATGGAAAAATCATCAAAGGCATTCAAGAGCATTTATCAGCGGTATTACGCGATATTTTATTTACCAATAGTAGATATAAAGGTATCTATGATGGGCCATCGTCTTCATCCGAACACATCACCCATGTTGTTTTTGATATCCTTCGAAATGCTAATGTAATATTGCCGAAAACAGATGCTAATTTAATCACTTGCTGGGGCGGTCATTCAATCAATCATATTGAATACAAATATACAAAAAAAGTAGGTTATCAACTGGGTTTACGTGGATTTAATATTTGTACTGGTTGTGGTCCTGGAGCAATGAAAGGGCCAATGAAAGGAGCAACGATAGCTCATGCTAAACAGCGAAATAAAGAAGGACGTTATTTAGGTTTAACTGAACCAAGCATTATTGCGGCTGAACCGCCAAATGCTATAGTTAATGAACTGGTAATTATGCCTGATATAGAAAAACGTTTAGAGGCTTTTGTCCGTATGTCTCATGGTATTATTATTTTCCCTGGGGGTGCAGGAACAGCAGAAGAGTTACTTTACATATTAGGCATTATGCTTAACACCAAAAACAAAGAGCAAAAACTGCCAATAATTTTAACAGGTCCTGCTGAGTCTGAAGGTTACTTTAATGAAATAGATTCTTTTATTGGTGAGACCTTAGGTTCAAAAGCACAACAACTTTATCAAATTATTGTTAATGATGCCCAAGGCGTTGCTCAAGCGATGAAGGCTGCATTAACTGAAGTTATTAGCCATCGAAAAAAAACAGGCGATGCTTACCATTTTAATTGGTCATTATTCATTGATTTAGAGTTTCAGCATCCTTTTGATCCCACACATCAAAAAATGGCAGAGTTACCCCTTGAGAGTAGTTTAGAGACGGCTGACTTAGCCGCTAATTTACGCAGAATATTTTCAGGTATTGTCGCTGGCAATGTTAAATCTTCAGGTATAAAATCTATCAGACAACATGGGCCTTTTATCATATCCGGTGAAACTAAAATCATGAATATAATGGATAAGTTATTAGCTTCTTTTGTTTCCCAACAACGAATGAAGCTTCCAGGTAGCCGTTATAGTCCTTGCTACAAAATATCTGAAGGCAAATTTTAATGCCAATGCATATAGTATTAATTGATGCGTTAAACCTCATTCGTAGAATATACGCAGTTCAAGAAAGGCCGTTTTTATTAAATAAAAACAGCCTTTCTGATGATGAACTTTCAGAAAATACTAAACAACAAATTTTAACAAATACTCAACAAGCCTGTAGCCTAGCATTATCTAAAATATTAACTCAAATGCAGGCAACTCATGCGCTTGCTGTATTTGATAGTGAAGGTCCTTGCTGGCGATACCAACTTTATTCCGATTATAAACAGGGCAGAAAAAAAATGCCTGAACATTTAGCACAAGCACTAACTACAATTCAAGATACCTTTATGCAGCAAAATGTTGATTCATTAATTTCAGATAAAGATGAAGCAGATGACTTAATCGCAACCTTAGCCGTTAAAGTTGCGCTTAGGGGGCAGAAAGTGACAATTATTTCAACCGACAAGGGTTTTTTATCACTAATCAACCAAAACATTAACGTCTATGATTATTTTAATAGACGCTATTTAGATGAAGAACATATTCAAAAAAAATTCAATGTAAAATCAAATCAACTTATTGAATTTTGGATGTTAACTGGCGATTCAACCAATAAAATTCCAGGAGTTTCAGGTATTGGCCAAGTAACAGCATCGTCACTTCTTAATCAATATCAATCTTTAACTGCATTAGTAAATGCTGAAGATATTAAAGAGAGCGTCTACCACAAGCTTATTGAGGCTAAAGAACAATTTAAAATGACAAGGCAATTACTGACATTAAAACAGGATATTCCTCTAGGCTTTAATCTAAAAGATATTAGACTAACAAGCGAAAGTTAAGCAAGACCTAGCCGTTTAATTTACTTTAAATATGGCAAAGAATCGAGTGACATTTATACTCACCATGCAGAAAAAAACAATTGTAAAAAATCATCTATTTTTAGTTTTTATTGATGGGCAATTAACAATAATTGATCTAGGTACTAACGCTTAGGCAACTTTAAGTCATTAACAAATAACTCAACAATCTCTTGTCACATTTAAAAACTCACCTATTACCTTGACTAAATCAAATGCCATTAATATTAACCACTACAAGCTTCAATTTGAACTAATATAGTAATGTATTTGCTCAAACAACATTTTCATTGTCATTTGAACGGTTTTAAGCTCGCTTACATAACATCAATATGGTATAAATCTGCCCAATTACTCTCCTGGTATTATTGGACTAGGCATTCTTCATTCTAGATTTTCAAAAAAGGTACATTTAATGACTAAGCAAACTATCACAGTTATCCCTGGCGACGGTATCGGTCCAGATATTATCGACGCGACAATCAAAATTCTTGACAAAGCTGGCTGTGATTTTAACTACGAGTATGCTGATGCAGGTCTTATTGCACTTGAAAAACATGGAGAGTTGGTTCCAGAAGAAACATTAAAACTGATTAAAAAAAACAAAGTCAGCTTAAAAGGCCCATTAACCACTCCCGTTGGTGAAGGCTTTACTTCAATCAATGTCACCTTACGTAAGCACTTTAAATTATACGCCAACTTACGCCCAGTACTTTCTTTTAAAGGCACAAAAGCGCGTTATGAGAATATTGATATCCTTACCGTTCGTGAAAACACTCAAGGTATGTATTCCGGCGCTGGTCAAGTGGTATCAGAAGATGGAACTCAAGCAGAAGCTTTAAGTATTGTTACACGTGATGGTGCCGAGCGTATTTTAAACTTTGCTTATGAAACAGCCATAAAAGAAGGCCGTAAAAAAGTTACTGCGGTTCATAAAGCAAACATATTAAAATCGACCTCTGGCTTGTTCTTAAAAGTTGCTCGAGAAGTAGCTGCTCGTTACCCTGAAATCGAATCAACAGAAATGATTGTTGATAATTGCTGTATGCAATTGGTGATGAACCCTGAACAATTTGACGTTATTGTTACCACTAATCTTTTTGGTGATATTTTATCAGACTTATGTGCTGGTTTAGTCGGTGGTTTAGGTATGGCTCCGGGTGCTAATATTGGTGAAGATTGTGCTATTTTTGAAGCGGTACATGGTAGTGCACCTGATATTGCTGGTAAAAACATAGCCAACCCAACCTCTGTTATCCTTGCAGCGATTCAAATGCTTGAATATTTAGACATGGGTGATAAAGCTGAAAATATTAGAGCGGCCATTACCGATGTTATTGCTAGTGGTGATAGAACGACGCGTGATTTAGGTGGCAATCATGGCACTACAGACTTTACTGAAGCAGTGTTAGAGCGACTTTAAAAACTGTTGATGCTTTAGCTATCAGTTCTCTATTTTACTGGTAGCTAAAGGGTTTCCTCATGTTCTATTCTTTTGGTGGTAAAGGCGATAAAAGTCTTGCATGTACGGTAACTTCTTCGCGGTCATAATATAAGTGCTTAGCGAACAACTCATACTTTACTTTATATTCGTTAAATATATCCTTCATTATTTGCAAATCGTCATTTACTTGCTGATAACGCCCTTTCATTGGCAACTTCAAATTAAACATCGCTTCTTTGCAATAACCATTAACTAACCATTCAGCCATTAACTTTGCCACTCTGGTTGGTTTCTCTATCATGTCGCACACCAACCAATAAACGTTTTGCTTCATTGGAGTATACTTAAAACCATCCATCATTTTATGTTTAACTTGCCCTGTTTGCATTAACGACTCTGCCATAGGACCATTATCAATAGCTGTTACCATCATCCCTCTTCTTACCAGTTGATAGGTCCAGCCACCGGGGGCTGAGCCTAGGTCAACAGCATGCATACCTGAAGTTAAACGATGCTCCCAATCACTTTTGGGAATAAAGAACAAAAAGGCCTCATCAAGTTTCAATGTTGAACGGCTTGGTGATTGGTTTGGGAACTTTAAACGAGGAATACCCATTACATGGGGCGAGTTATTTTCATGGAGAGAAAAACCTAAGATAACTTCATGACCACTTAGAAATAACGCATGCAATATAGCGCCATCTTTATCCCCTTTTTCACTTAAGATTTTTTGTTTTCTCAACCCTTGTCTTAAAGGCACGGCAAGTTTACGACAAAATTTTGAAAGCTCTTTTCCCTCATTCGTATCAGGCATCTCCATACGCAAATCAGCATATTGCCATTCTTTACCTAGCGACTCGGTGATCGCTTCTACGCGATTATAATCAGGCAAGGCAATTTTATCAGTTAACGTAACAAACCATTGACGCGTAAAAATCAAACGTTTAAGTGGTAACTTAGCCATCAATGCTTCGCCATGTTCACTTTCATTCAAATGAAAATAAACAATGCCCTGATTTTTAACCAATTCTAAGTAGCCATACATTTCATTCCAAGAAGCTTTTTCCTGAATTTCTGCACCGCATTCTTTTTCAAAACCTGGTCGACAATATAATACAATTGATGTCATAACGTTTTACCTAACTTTTACTGAAGAGAATAATATCAATATAATGGAATGATTTATGATTGATTTTTTTTGGTTAAACCGATACTAGCAAAGCATAGAAAAAACCAACCTAGTGCTAATAAGCTTCCACCGAAAGGAGTCAACTTACCAAAAAAACTTAAGCCAAATAGGATCTTTATATATAAGCCGCCGCTGAAAAGCAAAATACCAAGCATTAAACTATAACTGGCGGCAATCAACATTTTTAACGGGTGGACAATATAAAAAACCAAGCTGATAAATAACGTAAGTGTATGAATAAATTGATATTGTAAAGCTTTATCAAGCCTGAGTTGCTCCAACCTTGGTAAACCAGCACCTGCATGAGCTAACCAAGCGCCGAATAATACTGAAAAAGTACCGCTGATACCAACAAAAATCATCAATAAAGGAATAAGTTTAACTGTTTTCATCAATAAACCTCACAATAGCGTGTATTGCCGTTTCTATATGTTGCTCAGGTGTAAACCCAGATTTAACTCTAGGCTTTAAATTATGATCGCCGTCGGGCAAAAAAAACACTTGGCATAACGTTGATATATCATAATGAGCAATTTCGTCTTTGTTACCTAATGCGTCTCTTTCTCCCTGCACTATTAGCAATTTTTTTTGATTTTTTTGCAGTGGTTCAAGGCGAAGTTTTTCTGGTTGTTTTTGTGGATGAAACGGGTACCCTAAACAAATCCCACCATTGAGACGAGGAAACACAGTTCCAGCAACGCTTTCATTCATCAATGTTGCAGCAACACGCCCTCCCATTGACTTACCCGCAATAAAAAGAGGTAATTGGGTATCAATAGTGGATAACAGATTTAGAAAACAGTCAATTAACTTTGGCATTCTATCCGGAGGCCTTCGTTTACCATCTTCAGCACGTTTCACCATATAAGGAAAATTAAAGCGAATAACGTCAATTTTATGTAAATTAAGTTTTGATGTTATTGTCTCCATGAATTCATGGCTCATGTCAGCACCAGCACCATGAGCTAAAACTAATCGCGCTTTTGGATCTTGAACAAAATCTTGTCGTATGAAATGATCTAAAACTAAAAGCTCTTCAACCAATTTTATTGATAATAACTCCGCCATTATTTTATTTGTCCATTTTCTATATCATCTCGCTCTGTCTCTACAGTATCTAGCATCCATTCACGAAATGATGCTATTTTTCCTATACCCATTTGATTTTCACGACAAACAATATAAAAGCTATTTTTACTGACTAACACATCATTAAACGGACAAGTTAATCGACCTGAGTCTATATCTGGCTTAGCAAGGACACTATTTGCTAAGGCAATACCTTGGCCATGAATTGCCGCTTGCAGTACCATGGCTGAGTGGCTAAAAATAGGGCCATGATTAACGTTCACTCCTTTGACACCAACCTGTTTAAACCAACGTTTCCAGTCTCGACGAGAAGCATCATGTAATAAAGAGTGTTGAGTTAAATCATCCACTGTGTTTAATGGTTTTTTACCGTTTAAAAGCAAAGGTGAACACACGGGTATTAAATACTCAGTGTGTAATTTATCAGCATGTAAGTTAAGCCAATGTCCTCTTCCGTGATATATGGCAACATCAACATCCTCAGTTAAGGAGTTCTCACGTTGATCAATTGCTTTTATCCTTACATCAATATCAGGATGAAGAATATTAAAAGCTTGCAAACGAGGCACTAACCATTGAATAGCAAAGCTTGGCTGCAAACTAACCGTAATAGAACCTTTTGTACCTCTAGCTAATAGTTTTTCTGTTGCATCATTCAACGAATTAAAAATATCTTTGATATCTAAGTAATAAGACTGACCTTCTTCAGTCAACAATAACGAGCGGTTTTTACGCATAAAAAGCTTAAGCCCCAAATGTTCCTCAAGGGCTTTTATTTGATGGCTGATCGCAGCCTGTGTAACAAATAACTCCTCCGCAGCCCTTGTAAAACTTAACTGCCTAGCGGATGCATCAAAAGCTCGCAATGCATTTAAAGGGGGTAATCTATTGGCCAAAAAACTCAATCCTCATAATAAAACCTAAATAAGACTAATTTGCATTACGTATAAAAAACCATTAAAACTGCATAACAATATGTCATTAGTTTTTCTAATGGATGACATTATAAATTGTCAGTTTTAAAATTACCAGTTATTGCGTATTATTATTGACGTAGATGAAGGACTTCATCTCAACTCTCGATTTATATACGGGTTTTAATATTGAAAGTGACACCCAACCCACTTCAATACACGCGAGAAAAGGTCCTAAAAAGTCTATACGTAAATAACACTTTATTATAGGTACTTTTATTATGAAAAAAACAAACGCGATTAACAAAAACTTGAACAGAAAACTTTCCATTATAGTTGCAAGCATTTTTACTGCTAGTGTCTCAGCAACGTCAGTAGACTACATTGACATAGTTAAAATTGATAAAGTTAATTTTAACTCGATTATAAATCAAGCTAAAATTGAATTAGAAAATTCAATAAAAAACATGCCATTGCATACTTTGTCTGCTAACAAAATCGCATCGAAGCAATTAGTATTACAGGCAAAAGCGTTTAATCAAGAAATGACATTAGCTAATCTAACGCTGGTGGCTGAATAAAATTTATAAAAATGCTCGCTGCTTATTTATTAAATAGATTTCAAGTAATATTTATCGTCTTAAACTAATACAAAACCTGCTTTAGCATGGACAGATGCACTGTTAGGGATCTATTTATTAGCTCCCTTTTTATTTCACTGTATTGTTCAGAAAGTAAAAGTCATAAAACTACTAGAGTTCTTACGTTTTACAAATAAATGTGTGATGAAAAAAACTTAATTTATAAATCTTTAGCTTTAAAATACACATTATTATAACCATCGAATGAACGGCTCTTATAGCCAGTTAAACCTCAATCCTTTTAAATTTCATGGTTAGGTCATTTAAGTAAAACTTACACTCGTTAACATCATAGAGTGAACTTATCGCTCAACCAAAAATCACTTCTTAAATAAACCTTCAGTCTATAGCTAACTAACCGGAAACTTGATGGCTCCCTCCTCGAAAAATATAGACGTTAGTCTTTAAACGGTTTCAATACATATACTAATAACTTATGAGTGCGTTAACTCTCTAGTTTTAATTAGATTATTTGTAATTACACCAGAGAAATTAACAAGAAAAAATGACATGTATGGGCAACGCTTTAAATTTAACTTACGCTAACTAGGTTTTATTTTTATTTGGCGGGTTGAAGATGTAATAAATATATGTTCGATTTGTCTTAAAGGTTAGTTAATAGCATATAGTACCTTGTATAAAAAGGTCTAAGTTACTGATTTAAA
>Ga0307488_10003191_pt1 | contig 13733 bp, 24 predicted proteins | sample SB02metaG_FD_202248 | JGI IMG/M metagenome (GOLD analysis project Ga0307488, IMG submission 202248) | Sea-ice brine microbial communities from Beaufort Sea near Barrow, Alaska, United States - SB 0.2 | ecosystem: Environmental > Aquatic > Marine > Coastal | place: USA: Alaska | collected...
ATAGATTAGATCAATCTGATTCTTCAAACAGTAGCCATCAATTGTTGTTTTCTACAAATGCTAATAATTCACCCTCTGCTCCTTATACAACTGGAGTAACAACTGCAGGTACACCTGGCTCTGCTGGCGCATATACACAGATAATATTAGAACAAGACACACCTAAACTTTATTATTATTGCACTAATCATGCTAATATGGGTGGTGAGGTTATAGACCCTAGAGCTGCTGATACATTTACATCATTTACAGCAACAGATGGTCAGTTTATAAGTCTTACACCAAATACAGCACAAACAGGCGTTGTAACATTGACAGCTGATTTAAGCGCAAGTGGAGCAGCAAGTATTACAACGTTTTTAAGTGGTAATAATTCTTGGGAAACAGTTGTAACAAGCTTGACAACTGCTAATAGCAATTACATTAACTTAGTAGATTCAGGTACGGCTGGTGTACCAGTTCTTACAGCATCACTGTCAGCTGGAGTGCCATCTGCTCCTGCAACTAAATTTTTAAGAGGTGATAACACTTGGCAAACAGTAGCAGGAACAACGTATGACTATACTAGCACAACAAGTGGTAGTGATGTAAACTTAAATTTAGTCGGAAGTGATGGTGTAACAGATTCTGTTAAATTAGTAGCAGGTTCTAATATTTCATTAACAGACGATGGTAGTAATAATGTTACCGTTGCTTCAACAGCTGGAAGTGGTGGTGGAGTAATAACTAAAGACGATTTTACAAGTAGTGGTATAGCTGGACCATATACTTTGTCAGGATCTCCTTTGAGTAAGTTATATACAGATGTATTTATAAGTGGTGTTTATCAAGAAAAAGAAACTTATGATGTAGCAAATGGTGTATTAACATTTGTTGATGTAGTTGTAAGTGGTCTTTCCATAGAAGTTATGTCTATTATTGTTTCAAACTTATTACCTGGAACAAACACGCTTTCAACAGAAACTTTCACTGCAAATGGAAGTGCAACTATAACGCTTTCAACAACACCAACTAATATAGACTTTACAAGTGTATATGTAAATGGTGTGTATCAAGAAAAAACAAATGCATACACGGTTTCTGGAGCTGTAATAACTTGGGTTGGATCTCCACCTGCAACAGGTGACATAATACAAGTTGAAATCGTTTCTTCTGTTTCATTAGTTACTTTACAACCACAAAACTATGCTGTTTCAACTATATCAGCAAGTACAACAGCTGTTAAAAACACATTGTACGTATTTACAGCAAATTTAACATTAACACTTCCAGCAACACCATTTGATGGTGATTCAATAAAAATTAGTAACTTGTCAACGGTTGCAACATGTATACTTGCGAGAAACGGAAGTTTAATAATGGGTAGTGCAACAGATTTAACATTAAACAATGCAGTTGCAAGTTTTGAATTAATATATTCAGGTGCAACAAAAGGATGGGTAATAATAGGTCCACAATAAAATAAATAAATAAATAAATTATGAGTGATTTTTCAGATTTTTTCCCTGCTGCAGGCGGTGGCGGCGGTGGGTTTACAAAAAGTAATAGCTATAGTACAGCGCGTGCCCTAGATATGTTTGATTATAATAATGCGGCAAGTTATACAGTAAACCCTGCAAGTGATTTAGGTTTAGAAGATGGTGCTTCCATTGGTTATTTTATGGTTAATGGAGGTAATAAAACTGCAGCTGGTGGTGGTGGTGGGACTTATGCAGAAGGTGGAAAAATTATAATGGGTACTGCAATAATTTCAAATGCTTCAACTAATCTAGTATTGACTCCAGGTGTTGGAATACTTACTGCAGACAATGGATATTCCCAGGGAACTGCATCAACAATTTCAGGTGGACTTACCCTTACAACTGCTGACGGTTCATCTAGAAGTGGTACACCAGGCTACTCCACTTCATCAGCGTATTTAACTCCAGGCATAGGAGTTAATGGATATGGACAGGGTTCAATGGGATATTCTCAGGGTAATGTTACTAAAACTGGTGCTCCCATACATGGTACAGGAGGTTCAGTCGGGGCATATGCAGCAAATTCTGGTTCAGATGGTGCTATAATATTATATTATTAAAAACTAAAAACAATGTATTACAGAATTAAAAACGGAATAGCGGAAAGCAAACAATTAGACATTAATGGATTTCCCGGAATTTGGGCAGCAGCAGAAGAAGGATTTGTAGAAGGTGACTTATACGATGAAGATAACGGTTGGAGTCATCCTATATTAACAGCTGAAGAAATAGAAGCTCAAGCACGCGATTGGAGAGATAATGAACTAAAATCAACAGATTATATAGTTCCATTAACTGACCATCCTGATCATGCAGCAACTATAACATATAGACAAGAATTAAGAGATTGGCCATCTACAGATGCCTTTCCAGATACAAAACCCACAAAAACTTAAAAAATGGCATTAACAAAAGTAACAGAAGAACTTATACAAGGAGGTTTAGGAATACAATGGCAAGCAGCAATTCAGACAAGCAACTTTACGGCAGTAGCTGGTGAAGGTTATTTTGTCAATACTTCATCCGCAGTAATTACAGTTACACTACCAGCAGGAGTTGTGGGTACTCAAATAGTAATACAAGATTATGCTGGTACATTTGCAACTAATAAAGTTACATTAATTGCTAATGGTTCTGAATTAATTCAAGGAAGCGCAAGTGATCATGCAATAGTAATTAAAAACGCTACCGCTACATTAATATACCAAGATGCAACTAAAGGCTGGACAGGTCAAGATGTTAGTCTTTTCCTTCCAGCTCTAAATGTTTTTCATCTTATCGTTGGTGGTGGTGGTGCTGGTGGAAAAGGCTCTGGTGGTGGTGGTGGTGGTGCTGGTGGTTATAAGACTAATTATGGGGGTACTGCTACACTTTTGATTAAGGATACAGATTACTCTATTGACATTGGTGTTACTGCACCAGGTGTTTCCATCTCCACAGCACCAAACCAAAATGGAGATGCTTCAACTTGGAATGGAATATCAGCTATAGGTGGTGGTGGTGGTGCTAACGAAAGCTATAATAGTAGATTAGGTGCTTCTGGTGATTCTGGTGGTGGTGGTGGATATGACTCTAGTGGTGGCGGTGGACAAGGGCCTGGTTATAATGGTGGTAATGGCTCCAACACCTCCGCCTCGCAAGGTTTTTCTGGTGGTGGTGGTGGTGGATTTGCTTCCGCCGGCGGTGCTGCAAGTGCTGGTGGAATTGCAGGAAATGGAGGATCTGGAATTAGAAATGATATAACAGTTGCAACTGCTGGAACTGGACCTTTTTATGCCGCCGGCGGTGGTGGTGGGTCTCAAACAAGCGCAGGTGGAGCTGGAACAGCTGGAACTGGAGGATCTGGTATAGGTGGAAACGGTTTACAATATTTAGCTACACCTACATCAGCTATGAATGGAGCTGATAATACTGGTAGTGGTGGTGGTGGAAGTAATTCAACTGCTAATGAGGCTTCTGGAACTGGAGCATCTGGAGTAGTAATATTACGTTATCCTAAACAATATCAATTAAACGCTTCAGCAGGTTTAACGTTTTCAACAACAGCAGTAGGTACAACAGATAAAGTAACAATATTCACACAAGGACTAAACGGAGTTATACAATTTAATTAATAATTATGGCAGGAACACAAGTACAATCAACAAATGTAGATAATTCAATTATTAAAACTATAACATTAACAGCTGCAGAGTATGCTGCTTTACCATCTTATAGTTCATCAACAATATACATAACAACACCGTAAAATAACAATACAATGGCAATATATTTAGGAAGTTTAGAATTAGCAACAGGAGGAGCAGCAGCTACTGGGACAGGTTTTCCTGTAAACAGTTATGCACCTTTTTTTGTAACTGGCACTGGTAATCCTTTGGGGTATGATGCTAATGGTCTTTATAATCATCCCAATGGAGATGTTTGGATGGAAACTGGAAAAACACTAACTACTACAGCAGCTTTATACCCAGATGCAACTGGAGTTACATCTTTTATTAGTAGCATTACTCAAATTAACTCTGTAAGTAGTGGATTACCTACTAATGGAGCAAGTTCCCCTATATCTTTAGGTAGAACTAGTATACTTTCAATTGATGCAGGAGTAAATAATTTAATATATTACTACAATTCAACAAATCTTACGTCGTTAGGTACTTTAAACAGCAGTTCAGCTAGTCTTACTGACACATTGAAAGCGACCCAAAACCCTGCGTTTAATAGAAGTACTAATGAACATTATGTTGTAGGAAATAACACTAGTGGAGGTGGCATAGGAAATGTAATTCATAAAATATCTGAATCTACTTTTACAGAAACTGGAACTATAGGACCTATTGCTCAGTGTACGGGAGGTATTAAAGGTATAGCTTTTGATCACACCAATGGGTTTTATTATCTTTTTGATCAAACATCTGAAATAATATACCAGTACATTACTGCTACAAACGTTTATACAGGACGAAATGTAGATATGTCTTTTGCTGTTGCTGACATGCAAGGAATGACTTTTGACGGAACTTACTTAATAGTAGTTGATCGTTTAAACAGCCAGCGAATGAATTTTATAACTACTAACAATGGAACAGTTTTTAATCAAAGTTCAATTAAAGGATATATGGCTACACCTGGTATAGACTGGAGAAGTATTGCTTATGATACTAATAATAATAATAAGTTTTATTTTAGTAAGTACAATAAAAGCTGGTCAAATGCAAATGACCCTATATATTCCTCTGTTTTAGTTGTTGGAAACCCAACTACGCAATATGCTGGACCTGATTTTCAACCTATTGTGCAGTTTGTAAAAATAAAATAATTAAAAAATACAAAAAACAAGTGATAATATAATATAAACCTAATTAAATTTAATCAAATATGTCAGACTTAATAGTCAAAAATCTTAATTTTGGGCAACTAGCTCAAGATCAAGTGTTTAAAGGGATAGATAAGCTTACAAAAGCCGTTAGCTCTACATTAGGAGCTAGTGGCAAATGTGTACTACTTGAAGATGACCAAGGTAAACCATTGATTACAAAAGATGGAGTTACAGTAGCAAATTCAATTGTATTATTAGATCCAGTAGAAAATATGGGGGCAACGCTCTTAAAAGAAGCGGCTCGCAAAACAGTAAACGAAGCAGGAGACGGTACAACAACCGCTACGGTGTTAGCACATGCAATTCTCAAAGAAGCATCAGAAATAGGTGTAGGAATAAATTCTAGAGAGCTTAAAGATGGTATTAACTCAGCTACTAAGAAAGTAGTTAAGTATTTAGAAAAAAATAGCCTACCTGTTAAAGGTGATATGATAGATCACATAGCTACAATATCAACTAATAATGATCCTGAGTTAGGGAAAATTATAGGTGATGCATTTAGAGCTGTTGGTCAAACAGGTGTTGTTATGATGGATTATTCTCCACAAGCAGAAACTGAAATAGAACTAGTGGATGGAGTTCAGTATGATAAAGGATTAACAAATCCTCATTTCATAAACAACCACGAGAATAAAAGCTGTGAACTAGAAAATGCTCTAGTATTACTAATAGAATCACCTGTTGAAAACATAAGACAAATACAATCAGTATTAGAACATGTTATAAAAACAAATAAAGCTTTACTTATTATTGCAGACGTAGAACCGCCAGTGGCAGCTACATTAGCAATGAACAAACAAAAAGGTAATATAAAAGTAAATATAATCAGTGCTCCTACTTATGGCGTTAACAAACGTGAACAACTAGATGACTTAGCTATGCTAACTGGAGCAACTGTTATTAATGAAGATCTAGGTGACGATATGGATCTTATACAACCAGAATTATTGGGTACGTGCTTAAAATCTACTACTACAGAAAAAGAAACTGTAATACAAGTGGGTGAACCTTCAGAAGAAATTTTAAGTATCATTACTCAAATTAAACAAGAGTTGTTAGATAAACCAAATCCTGGTCATATTGTTAGATTAGAAAAAAGACTTGCAAGACTATCAGCTAAAATAGCGATAGTAAAAGTAGGTGCTAATTCTGATATAGAATTAAAAGAAAAAGCAGATAGAGTTGAAGACGCTATATGTGCTACTAAAGCAGCGATTAAAGAAGGTATAGTACCAGGTGGTGGTATAGCTCTTTTAAATGCTATGCAAAGTATTAAGGCTTCAACACCAGCAGAAAGAGTGTTGCTTAATGCAATTAAATCACCTTTCAACGTTATACTTGACAATGCTGGTATATCTTATAAAGACAAAGAACTATCCAAAGAAAAAGGAATAGGTTTAAATGTCATTACAGCAAAGTCTGTAGATATGATTGAGAATGGTATTATAGATCCTTTGTTAGTTACTAAAAGTGCATTAATAAATGCAGTATCTGTAGCTACAACAATACTGTCAACTGATTGTGTAATTAATAACTTAAGAACTCAATGAAAGCAGTAGGAAATAATATAGTTATAAAAACCCATAAAGTTTCTACAGAAAAAACAAAGGGTGGTTTATTAATCATAGAAAAAGACAGAGAAGATATAAGATACCAAAAAGCAGTGATTGTTTCTGTTAGTGATGATATAAAAGGTCTAAATGAAAAAGACGAAATATATTTTGACAAGAGAGCAGGCTTTGGTATAGAGTTTGATAAAGAAAAATTTACTGTTATAAAATTACAGGATGTCGTAGTGGTGTTATGAGAACATTTAATGCAAGTGATGTTAAAGAACTTAATCTTTTAAAACATTATAGATTAATTCGTAAATGGGCTTGTAGAAATAATAGTTTAAATGATGCGGATTTAGAATTGCTAATTTACTTTGATTGTATGGGGTTATTTAGTAAACAAGACTTTAAAGTCGGTACATACGCTTATAGTTGGGACAACAGACGCTGGAACAAAATGATAAAAAACGACTGGATAGTTGTGTGGAGGGAACGAAACAGAACTACTCAAAAGTATAATATCTACAAAGTTTCTTTTAAGTGTAAACAACTTATTGCTAGAATGTATCGAATTATGCTAGGTGAGGAAGATGTACCTACTAGCAAGAAGCGAAACAAGATAATGAGAGGTAAAACATATACAGACAAAGTTCTTATAACTGCAATAAAAAACGTTAACAACGATAAAACAAGATAATATGAAATCAAAAGGACCAAAATTTAGCGCACTATCAGCAGCAATGGGTGCATTGGGTGGTAACTCCGCTAATCAATCACAACAAATTGGAATGAATGCTGTAGCTGCAGGACCTTTAGACCGAATGAGAGGTATGTTTGGACAAAGAAAACAACCTACAGTTAGTTCAACAGGGCAAAATATATTTGGACAAAGCAAGCAACCTACTACAGGTGCTATGGGTGCTATGGATCAAGCTAATAGTCAATCACTAATGGGTCAAGATAAGATAGGTTGCTCAGATGGTATGATGGCTAAAAGTCCGCTAAAAAGTAGTGCTGGTGCTTATGAAAATCCTACTACTGCATCAGAACATAGTGGGGGTAATATAACAGCTGCAGTTGATGGTGCTGTTGAAAATGCAACTTCATCATTAATGACTTCTGATGGTCAAAATAATGATCCAGTAAAAGTTAATAATCCAGCTAAACAAGCTAGAATAGATGGTAGAAATGAAAGAAAACTTATTAGACAAACACATAGAGCTGGTCGTATAACTGAAAGAAACGTAAAAAGAAAAGAAAGAACTCAAAATTACCAAAATCTTAGAGACGGAATATAATGGCTAAAAAATTCAAACCACATAAGATGTATAGTAAATCTGGTATTGTAGAGTTTGTAACTACCATGAAAAAACATTTATCATTAAGAAAAAAAGGATATACTCATAACCCTAAAAAATAATAATCATGCACGAAGATAAAGCGTATAACAAAGCAAGTAAAAATAATAAAATTAGTATAGTAGGTGAATCTCACATATGGGATGGGCCATTAAATCAAGATGGTAGAGCTCACGGTGTAGGTTCTAGCTCAGGTATAACAGGTATGCAAGTATCTAAATTTCCATGTGCTCCAGTAGAATATCAAGTAAAACTACCTATAACTCAAATAGCAAAAGGTTAATTTAACCTTAGAATAAACTAAAATGGAAATGACAGACATTAAATTGATAGCTATTAATAGCGTAGCTTTAGCTGTGACTATGACAGAACTAGAGGTTTCACTTAAAATAATACTTTTACTCGTAACTATTGGATATACAGTGTTTAAATGGGTAAAATTAAATAAAAAGAAGTAATATTTAAACTATGGCACAATCTAACACTCCCTTAAAAGTAACAGAGCAAGCTTATGAAAAGCGTAACAAAAGTATGCGCTCTGATTATACAGCAGAAACTGGCAAAAAATTAGGGTCTAGACAAACGTCAGGAACAGGTCCACGTAGAGTTTCTTTTGCTTGTAGATTTGGAGGTATGAAAGGTGGTTTAACAGACAAGAGCGGTGGCGGACCTAGTAATTTATCAAAAGCTTTGAAAAAATGGGGTTTTGCTAATAAAGCAGAAGCAACTTCTTTTTGTAATTCCAATAAAAAATCATAATCAATAATCAATAATCAATAACTAAACAATGGAAAAGGGACACTTCGGAAGTTACTCTGGTAATGCAAGGCATTCAAGGGTAAATAGTGGTAATGTTCATGCAGCAGAAAGAGATGATGCAGCTCATATATCATATTTAAAAAGAGATATAAACTACGATAACAAACATGGACATAGTGATATAGATATGACAGCTGATGAAAAGCACATATCTAAACTAGCTGGAGACATGAAATACGATAAAAAAAATCACTAATGGCTTTTAAACTAAAACACACAAACGTACAAAACATGCTAGGTAAAGGACCTAAAATGTATAAAGAAGAAGGACCAGCTATGTATGCTGATAAAGAAAGTGCAGGACCTAAGGCTATGGACGAAATGCACAACGGAAAACCTGGCGTACAACAAGAAGACTTTAAACAATTTAGCAAAGGAGCTAAGTCAATGGGACCTAAAGGCCACGCAAAAGGACATGAAACTACACAAGTATACGAAAAGATGAATAAAGACACTTATCGAAAAAGAGAAGCTGCTAAAGCTTTAAAAGAAAAAAACAAAAAACAATAACCAATAATCAATAATTAAACAAACAGTAAAATGGCAAGATATATATCAATAAACGTAACAAATTCAGCAGCTCCACTATTAGATGGAGAACAATTAATAAATGTAGACCAAATCGAAGCAGCATCTTATGTAGCTGCAACAGGTGTACTTTCTATATTCTATGTACCTACAGGAGTAGATTCATCAGCAGCTCCAGGTACTATAGAAGGTAGAGTAGCTACATCAACTATAACTACAACTACAAACGGCGGAGCTGGTGTACCAACATTTACAACATCTCAAGGAGATCCAAGTAAAGCAGTATACAGAGCAATGACAGCTAACCCAGGTGGTGTTAAAGCTTCAGTTAATTTAGGTAGAGATCAAGCAGCAACAGCACTGCCTCTTTACTTCTCTAACTTTAACATAACTTCTAATGTAATTGCTTAATACACAATCAATAATAGCACAGGGTGAAATATCCCTGTGTTTATTATTATAACTTATTAATAATATGGCCTACAGAATGAAAGGTTTTCCTTACAATATTGATAATACTCCTATTTATAGTATGGATATGGAAGAAGGTGTTTTAGGAGTAGCTGATAAAAACGGTAGTATTTTAATAAATAAAAACATAACAGACCCTAAAGAAAAAAATGATATTATAAATCATGAAAAAGTTCACTTAAAACAAATGAAAGATGGTGATCTTGAGTATGATGAAGATAGTGTTACTTGGAAGGGTAAAAAATATCCACGCAGAGGTCCTAAGGCTTTTGATGAAGGAAACAAAAACTTACCTTGGGAAAAACCTGCGTACAACGCACAAAAAAAATAAATAAAATGGGAAACTGGTTTAGTAAACACGCACAACAAAGTAGATTTTTAAAGGATATGCCTTTAGATAAAGATATGACTAGTGAGGGTGGACCTCACTCTGAAGGACCTAAGGCACATGGAGGCGACCATCCTGAGGCAGAGTTTGATTATACACCTTCAATGCCTGGGGTAGTTGGAACAAAAATAACTAAAGACACAACACAACTTAGAAATAACAGTGTCAAAGGTTTTAAGACAGGTGATAATTATGCACCTGATGATAGTATTAGAAATGAACAAGGTGATGTTGCAACATTAAACGTTAGTGATGATAGAACAAAAGCTGGAGCATCAATATCAGCAAAACCTAAAAAATCTAATGAAGTGGAAATAAAAATTCCAAAAGGATCTACTAAGTTTACCTAAAATGTGGAAATTATTACTAGGTCTTTTAGGCAAAAACAACGGAGGTAATAAATCTGTTGTTGGTGGTCTAGCCTGGGAAATAAGAGAAGCAATAAAAGGTAAAGAATTAGAACCTGATAAACTAATAGAATTACAAACTAAAATTAATGCAGTTGAAGCCCAGCATCGAACATTGTTTGTTGCTGGTTGGAGACCGTTCATCGGTTGGATATGTGGAGTAGCATTGGCTTATAATTTTGTCATAAGAGACTTATTTATATGGGTTACACAAACTAACGAAGCTCCACCCGCTTTGCAAATGGATCATTTAATGACCGTGCTGTTAGGCATGTTGGGATTAGGAGGTTTAAGAACTTACGAAAAAATTAAAGGAAAAGATAAATAAAAAAATATGTATCAACAAAACAAAAGTGATATGTTTACAAATGCTGTAAATATAGAACAAGCACAAACGCTAAGTGTAGGCATTATACCTGGTGCTAGATTCGCTGGTGCTGCAAACACATCTGCTAATTTACCGGCAAATGCTACTGCTGTAGCTTACCCTTCAATAGGTGCTGCAGGTGGAACTTATTTAGGTTCTGCAAGACCAAGTACTAGAGGACCAGGTAGTGGTGAACAAAACGATGCTATTGGAGTTTCGTACACACTAACTACCGACGGTGCAGGTGCTGTTAACTCAGTAACAGTTAATGTGACTAGACCAAATGGGATCCCAAGTCCTATTGTAGCAGCGCCAAGTGCACCGTTGAATCCAGGAGCAGGACCTAATATAGGTTTTTCAGCTCAAACTATAATATTTGATACAGCCTCTTTAAATGCTGCATTTGGAATACAAAACCCTGCAGTGACAGGATTAGTTACAATTACATTAACAGGAGCAGAATTTCAAGTACCACTTAGTGGCACAGTAGCAGCTGGTCCACCTACTACAGAACAAGTATATGAAGCTGATCCACAATCAGGTGGTAGTAGCTTTGATATTTATGTAGGAACAGCAGGTATAGTTAGATTAGAATTAGTTGGAGCACCTATAAACCAGTTTGTATTAATTAATGCTGGTATTGGGCCAATGAACTTACAAGCTAGAAAAGTATACTTAGGGGCAGCAACAACAGCAGCGGGATTACTAGCGCTTTACTAGTAAAAAATTAAATTAAATTAAATTAAATGAAAAAAGTGAAAAAAGTAGAAGAAGCAAAAATACAAGTTACAGAAGAACAATTAACTACAATAAACAAACAACAAGAAGAGTTAGCAGGTTTATTAAGAGATATTGGATATCTTGAAACGCAGAAACATGCATTAAATCATAAGTATGCTTTAGTTGTTAAAGATGTAGAAGATTTTAAAGTTGATTTAGAAAAAGAATACGGTTCTGTAAACATAAACCTAGAAGATGGTGTATGTACTCCTGTAGAAAAAGAAAGTGAGTAACAGTATTATAAGAAAAATCAGCATTGGGTCTGATTATAAAAATGATGCCATGCACTATGCTGTAGGACAGTCAGTGTATGGTGGTCATACTATTTCTCATATATTATATGATGAAGATGAATCTTCTTACAATATTTTTATTAAAAAAGAAGATGAGATATTACCGTGGAAGAAGTTTAATTCTAACATGGCTATATCTGTAGAATATGATCTAGAATACTAATGAACAGTCTTTATCAATTTATAATTAAACCTATTGGTGAAAGATATGACAATAAAATAAAAGTTGATAATAAAGAATTAATTATTAACTCTAGTATTTCAGATCATAAATTTATTAACAGAATAGCAGAAGTAGTAAGTATTCCACTTGGTTTTAAAACAAAAATACAAAAAGGTGACACTGTTGTAGTACATCACAATTTATTTAGAAGATACTATGACATGAAAGGTAAGTCAGTTAATGGATCTAAGTTTTTTAAAGATGATCTGTACTTTGCTGAAGATACTCAAATATATCTTTATAAAAATAAAGATACCTGGAAGACTAATTTAGATTTTTGTTTTGTAACACCATTAGTTGAAGAAGATGATTCTAAGGGCGTTAAATTAAAAAAGAACGTTGGTATATTAAAATATGACAATAGCACATTAGAGACGCTAGATATAGCGCCTGGAGATGTGGTTGGATTCAAACCTAACAGAGAATTTCAATTTACTATAGATAAAGAGATTTTGTACTGTATGCAATCAAATGATATTACAATCAAATATGAATACCAAGGAAACGAAATTAAGTATAATCCAAGCTGGTCAAAAAGCAGTTGAAGAATTAATTAAAGTTGCTAAAGAAAAAATAGTAGATTCAGACGACGATCTATCAGCCGATAGATTAAAAAATGCAGCTGCTACAAAAAAGTTAGCTATCTTTGATGCTTTTGAAATACTAACACGTATAGAAGAAGAGGAAAGTATGCTAAAAGAAAGTTCTAAAAAAGATAAAGGTTCGCAATTTAAAGGGTTTGCAGAAGGAAGATCTAAGTAATGTACGAACAAACTTTATACAAGATCTTACCTGATCATATTAAGTCTACTATACTCAAAAGAAACAATAGGTATAAGAAATGGGAAACAGGATACAATGAAGAACACGATATTATTGTTATTAGTAAAACTGGTCAAATTGGTGAAATCTATGAAATACAAGGTCTCAAAGTTGCACTTCCCTTAGAAAAAGATTCATACAAAAGATCTGGTAAAAAAGATGAACAATACTGGGAATCACATAGTTACCCAAAAGAATTATCTAAGATAAGAACGGTAATAGATTGGAATAATTATCCCGCTAACTTTAAAGACAAATGGTATGATTACATTGATGCAGAGTTTAAAAGACGTGAAGAAGGTTTTTGGTTCTATAACAAAGGTACTCCTAGTTATATCACTGGCTCTCATTACATGTACTTGCAGTGGACTAAAATTGACGTTGGGCAGCCAGACTTCAGAGAATCTAACAGAATATTTTTCATTTTCTGGGAAGCATGTAAACTGGATTCCAGATGTTATGGATTGTGCTACCTTAAGAACAGACGCTCAGGGTTTTCTTTTATGGCGTCCTCCGAGCTTGTACACCAGGCAACTATATCTTCAGACTCAAGGTATGGGATATTATCAAAGACAGGGGCTGATGCTAAGAAGATGTTTACCGATAAGGTCGTACCAATATCAGTCAATTATCCATTCTTCTTTAAGCCCATCCAGGACGGTATGGACAGACCCAAAAGTGAACTTGCGTACAGAGTACCGGCCTCAAAACTCACGCGGCGTAAACTTGACGAGAATAAACGTAGGGAGGAACTCGTTGGGCTTGACACGACAATCGACTGGAAGAACACCGGTGACAACTCGTACGACGGTGAGAAGCTCAAGATCC
>Ga0307488_10003192_pt1 | contig 13733 bp, 13 predicted proteins | sample SB02metaG_FD_202248 | JGI IMG/M metagenome (GOLD analysis project Ga0307488, IMG submission 202248) | Sea-ice brine microbial communities from Beaufort Sea near Barrow, Alaska, United States - SB 0.2 | ecosystem: Environmental > Aquatic > Marine > Coastal | place: USA: Alaska | collected...
TGAGAAAATGGATAAGAGGGAGAAGAGCTCGAAGAAGGAGAAGCGGAAGAGGGAGTCCGAGAGCGGGGCCGGCGGGGCCGGCAGGGGGGGCAGCGGCGGGGGCGGCGGTGTGGAGGCGGCGGAGACGCCGGGGGCTAGTGCAAAGAAACGAAAGAAAGAAAGACCGTAGGGAACCGTCTGGACGCTTGAGCCGAGAGAGGCGAGCCGTCTCTGGTGTCGGTATCGATTTCATTAGCACACAACCAGTAGCTACACTCGCGTCATCAACTTTAGCGACGATGACGAATTTTATGAATGCGGTATCGCAGATTATATTTTTACAAAGAGTCTCGTCGTCGACGCAAGTCGATTCGTTTTAGTTTTAGTTCTACGGACAGGCACATATGGTCCGCTACGTCATTGAGACTCGTTGTAAACCCTCATTTCAAGAGTCAAACATCATGCTATGACGTGGCGAGATATAGCAATATCTGCCAGGACTACGGTGGTGGTGATTGGCGCGTTGCGGTACCGCCGGGAGCGCCCGCCGCCGTCAACCAAGTGATGTGATTGGTCACTCGGGTCGACCCAGAGATGTGATTGGTCACCGGTGTCAGCCCGGTTTCGCCACATGACTCGGGTGGTCGGCGGCGGTGCGGGTGGTCGGCGGGTGCGGCTTCTTCATCGGCGCCCCCGGGGCCTCGCGTGTGCGATGGCATTTACCGGGTGGGCGCGTCACAGGTGAAGCCGCAGGACACAGCGCACGGGTGGGTGCAGGTGGTGGTGTCTGCACGCGTTGGGTGGCGGGGTTCTGGGTATGTGGTTGAGACGGCGCGTCCCAATGATAGGGCCTGGTAGATCACGCTTGCCACGTCATGGGATGCCATTTGAATCAAGAAACGAGGGTCAAAATGCGCGTCGATGATGTGGTGCGCAACATTTGCTCGTGCCATGCTCGCCACGTCGTAGGATGACACAGGAAAGGGGGTTTCGATACGCGTGTGAATGACATTACGGGCAGGGTTTAGTGAGTCCTACCAAGCTTAAAGCTTCGGACGCCTACCGGCCTGCGTCTAGGGCCTGCTAGATGCTGCTCGCCAGTTACAGGCTGCCATTTCACTCAAGGAACGAGGATCTAAACTGCAGAGGACGACGTGGCAGGCGTTATCTGGCAGGCTCTGCCTCAGCCGCCGGCAGCCGGTGCAGAGTGGTCGACCCCATGCACGTTCGACTGGCCGCATGGTAGGGCCTTGACGTTAGGATGCTTTGCAGCTTAACTTGAGCACGTTTTAGGTGGGATCATTCCGTGGACGGGACGGGGAATTCCGTTAGTACTTTCTTCAGCTAAGCTTGAGCACATTCGTGGTATGAAGTGGGATAGCACTGTCTTTTCAGAGACAAAGAAACTGAAGTGCAAGCTGCCGCTCGTGCCCGACGCCCTGCCCCCGCCGCCCCCGCCCCCGCCACCGCGGCCACCTCCGCCGCCCCCGCCGCCGCCCCCGCCGCCGCCGCCGCCGCTCGGGTTGCTCAGCGTGGCTACCCCGCGCAAGGGGCTGACACACTCGTCCACGTTTCCGCTTGACGGAGAACTTGGGTGGGATAGGCTGGGTGCTTTCATCGACTTGAGTGACAACAGCGGGTGAACCTGAGGGTACGAGGTGGAGGCTGGTGCCGCGGCCCCGGCCCTGCCCCACGCGGGCCGCGGCCCTTCTTCTTGCCGTACCCCTCGCTGAACTCGTTGGACACCATGCTTTGCAAGCTGCGGCAGCACCATGGGGGTTTGTGTCTCTCATTATCACATCGTGTTCGACCCTTGGACTTGCAATGGGCGAGGAAGACGGACTTTGTGTGCGCGGGGTGGGACTGTACGACTGTCGTCTCGCACACGAACCCTTTTGAGCTCAACGTATCAACTCGGGCACCCTGCAGATCTGTCGAAAAAGTGGTTTGACACGGATGCACAGAAGACGGGGGTTGGAACGAGGGTTGCGGTCAGGGTTTGGGTGGCGGGGGGGCTCACAAGGCCGCCACCAGGTTGACCACCCCCCAGAAGACGTCGGTGACGATGCTGAAGCGCCACGGCGTGCGCTTCGAGTGCACGGAGCCTGCAACGCGAGTGGGTCGCGGGGGTCACAGGTGAGTACACGGGGATTCTCTCAGCCTGACTTAGAAGGCAGTAAAACCGGGTTCTCTGACTGGTGGGGCGGCGTGGACGCCACCGAGTGTTCCACGAGGGATGTGGGGGACAGCGTCGCTTCACTTTGATGCGAGCACATAAGAGGCTGACGCCCCTTGTGGCGGGTTTGCTTTGCGCCGACGCTCGGCGGACACTCGGTGCAGCAGAGCAGAGGACAGGACACGACTCAGGAGCGCTTGAATGGAATTCTAAGAGTCGTGCAGCGAATGGAAGGTCGGGGGCTCGACGATAGCTCAGGGTGGTGCGTGTGTGACGTTGAGGAGGCGGGGGTGTGGGCGACGCTCGGGGTTGCAGGGCGGGCCCCCGTACCGCCATGGATGTACGGCATGACGCGTGCGCGGCGCCGTCCGCTGCCGCTGCAGGTCTGAAGCAGGCCGGCAGGCCCTGCCGATAAAAGTCGGACTTTGTTGTTCAGTTAGAGTTTAGGGTTTGGGGTTTAGGGTTTCGACCTTTCACTCCACAGCCTGCGTGAACTGCCAGACGCCGCGCGCCCCCTTCAGGCCCGGCGCACACTGAGCGTACTGCCCTGGCGTTTACTGAGTTGAATGGCACGGTATGCTACACGTCTGCCCGGTCCTGGGTGAAAAAAACTTCGTTGTGCTCCCGGCCACCGGCTAAAAAGACGACTTGGTGATGGTCATTCGTCACATGGCGAAGGGGTTTGGTTAATGCTCTCCACAGGACGTGAAGCGCCTTTAAGCCTTGGGACTCGATGAATGTTAGTTGGGAAGAAACCAGAGTGCGGATATCGCGTGTCGCGCGCTCTGGTCAGCACCCTCCCGAGCGCGGGGCACTGCTGTGGGAGAATGTGGAGGAAGGCGCAGGGTCCAGGGCGCGGCTCACGGGATTGGAACTGGAAAGTGTGGCGCCGGGCACCGCGCGCAACATTGCGAGGAGTTCGACGCTCGCTCCGCGGTGAATCCGGGAATCGAGCGCGTCATGTGTGAATCTTAAAGATTGGATGTGTTAACAAACAAAGTCAACTACGAAATGATATAATGGGTAAAGCAAGCGTCCGTTCCCACGAACCGAGACGCACAAAGGCACGGGCGTCCGACAGCGATATAACCTGCCAACCCCCGGCTCGTTCTTGCCTACTACGAAAGCCGCCGCCGCCGCCTCTGCCGCGCCGCGCGCCGCCGCCGCTGCCGCCACTTACAACTTGTCCTCGTAGTCGGCGAGGCCGGGCACGAACTCCCGGATGCCCTTGCGCTTGCGGATGTCAAGCACCAGCTTGCCGCTCTGGGAGGTGGTCTCCAGCGGGTCCGACCCCAGCATCTCCCAGTGGTCGAACACGCACTGCGGGAACGCCTGCCCGGAGGTGGCGGCGCGCAGCGTGCCGGTGAACCCGAAGGACTCCATGACGGGCAGGTAGGCCTTGATGTTGTAGATGGGTGTGCCGGGGCGCTGCTGCTCCTCGATCACCATGCCGCGCTTCTGGCTGATGCAGCTGTAGATGCCGCCCAGCGCCGTCTCCGGCGCCTGGATCTCCACCAGGTAGATGGGCTCCAGCAGCCGCGGCTGCGCGGTCAGCATGGACGCGTACAGCACGCGGCGGCACGTGGGGATGATCTGGCCGCCGCCGCGGTGGATGGCGTCGGTGTGCAGCACCACGTCGTGCACCTCGAACTTGACGCCGCGCATGTTCTCCTCCGACAGGACCCCCTCCTTGGTCGCCCACTGGAAGGCCGCCACGCACGAGTCCTTGATCTCGTTGAGGTACTGCACGCCCTTGCACATGTCCACGATGATGTTGGGGCCGGTCGTGTCGGGCCCGAAGCACCAGATCTTCTTGGACAGATCCTTGTCCCAGCCGAACTTCTCGGAGAGGAAGCGGCCGCGCGCCTTGGGCTCGTCGCGCGGCGTCACGTCGCCGGCGTCGATGGCCTCCGCCAGGCCGTCCTCCATGGTGGTGGCCTGGAAGTACAGGCGGTTGTGCTTGTTGGGCGACTTGGACATGCACATGTGGTCGGAGGTGCCGTTGACGGACTCACGGAAGGAGACCACGGGGTCGGAGATACGGATCTCCGCGCCGCCCATGAAGTCCTCCTGGAGGTCCTTCACCCAGGGGCTTACACTCCTCCACTTTTCAGCTCAACTTGAGCGCTTTGTATGGCATAGGGGGTGCGCGCAGGGGTCGTGCAGCCCGTGTCAAGGGGGTGTTATGGTGTATTCAGGGTGTGCAGGGTGTGTTCTTGGGTCAAACACGGCTCAAGTTGAGCTGCGAAGTGGAGGAGTGTGCGCCCCTGCCTTGAGGCAGATCTCGAGGTGCAGCTCGCCGGCGCCCGCCACGATGTGCTCGCCCGTCTCCTCGATCATGCACAGCACCATGGGGTCGCTCTTCGACAGCCGCTTGAGGCCCTCCACCAGCTTGGGCAGGTCCTGGCTGTTCTTGCACTCCACCGCCACGCGCACCACGGGCGACACGCTGAACTTCATCGCCTTGAGCCAGGGGCTTACACTCGTCCACTTTTCAGCTCAACTTGAGCGTTCTCTTTGGGATAACGGGTGCACGTAGGGGTTGTGTAGCCCGTGTTGAGGGGTGTTTAGGGTGCTTTATTATGTTAGACACGGCTCAAGTTGAGCTGAGAAGTGGACGAGTGTAAGCCCCTGCCTTGAGCGTGTGCGCCTCCGTGTCGTTCTCGCCCGTCAGCGTGGCGTTCTTCTGGATGAACTGGTCGAGGCCGACCATGGCGACGGTGTTGCCGGCCGGCACGTCCTCGACGGCGTCCTGGCGGCGGCCCATGCAGATGACGGTGCGCTGGATGGACTTGACGTACAGGTCCTTCTTCTCGCCGGGGATGTAGTTGGGGCCCAGGATGCGCACCTGACTGCAGGGCCTTACACCCGTCCACTTCTCAGCTTAACGTAAGCGCTTTATGTGGGATAGAGGGTGCGTGTAGGGGTTGCTCCAGGGGTGTTCAAGAGATGTAGGGGGGTATCAGGGGGTGTTCAGGGTGTATTTTTTTACAGACACGGGTCAGGTTGAGCTGAAAAGTGGACGAGTGCAAGCCCCTGCCTTCATGCCCGTCTTGACCGTGCCGGAGAACACGCGGCCGAAGGCGAGGAAGCGGCCCTTGTCCGCCGTGGGGATCATCTTGGACACGTACAGCATGAGCGGTCCGTCGGAGTTGCACTGGCGGATGGACTCCGCGTACTTGTCGTCCAGCGGTCCCTCGTACAGCGTGTCGCAGCGGTAGTGCTGCGCCGTGGCGGGGGACGGCAGGTGGTAGATGATCATCTCAAGCAGCGCCACGTCGGCGGGGAGCCAGGTCTGCATGATGCGCTTCATGAGCGGCTTGCCCATGAGGTCCATGTCGCTCTGCTTCAGCTTGTCCTTGACCTGCAGCTAGGGGCCTACACTCGTCCACTTTTCAGCTCAACTTGTGTGCTTTGTGTGGGATAGGGGGTGCGCGTAGGGGTTGTGTAGCCCGTGTTAAGGGGGTGTTAGAGGGTGTTTGAGGTGCGTTGGGCGTTTTCTTGTGTCAGACGTGGCTCAAGTTGAGCTGAGAAGTGAACGAGTGTAAGCCCCTGCCTGCAGCTTCTCCAGCATGGGCCACAGCTTGTCGGTGGCGCCGTTCATGGCGGCGTCGATGACGCGGCGGATCGGCTCGTAGCAGAACTGCACGAAGGCGCGCATGCAGGTCTTCTCGCCCGTGTGCTTCTTGGTCCACTTCTTGGTCTTGGGGTCGAAGAAGTTGTCACCCCACAGCTTCTCCATCATCTTGTCGAACTCCACGCCGAACTTGGAGGCGTACATCTTGGCGAACACCGTGAGGCAGGGGCATACACTCGTTGACTTCTCAGCTCAACGTAAGCGCTTCCTGTAGGATAGGGGGTTGCATATAGGGGTTGCCCACGGGGTGTTTAGGAGGTATGAAGGAATATTAGGGGGTGCTCAGGGTGTGTTTTGTCAGGAATGACTCAAGTTGAGCTGAAAAGTGGACCAAGTGTAAGCCCCTGCCGTGAGGGTGAAGGCCCAGTTGTGGAGGCCCGCGCTGAAGGACACGGTGCCCTTCTCGGGCGCCACCATGCAGTCGCCGAGCGCCTCGTCCGTGTACGTGGCCAGCAGCACGTTGGCGTTCTCGATGACGCGGCAGAAGTTCTGGTAGGCCTCCTCGCCGTCCAGCATGAGCTCCAGGAAGCAGCGGTCCAGCTTATTCACCGTCATCACGGGGCGGATGCGCTCGCCCAGCGCCTGCCGCAGCACCGCGGCGCAGGGACGTGTGCACAGGGAGGGACTTGGTTGGTTGTCATGCGTGTGAGTTATGTTTCGTGGTTGGGGGCTCCAGATAGCGGTCAGGGAATATCTCAGAGTGGTGCATGATATATGTCGACATGATGTATTCGGATCAGGTCTGTGATTGGTGTATCATAATCATCATCAACATTCAAAAGAACCATCGCTGGGCCCTCGTTTCTTGACTCAATGGGCATCTCATGACGTGTTCCAGGCAGCATGAGAGGCGCGACCCGGGCCCTGCCGTCTCGGTCTGCACGCAGACGCCCTCCACGCAGTCAACGACGACGAGGGCACCGTCGGTGATGCGCAGCGCGGCCGTCACCTCGGACGAGAAGTCAACGTGGCCGGGGGAGTCGATCAGGTTGATCAGGTAGTCGTTACCGCTGCCCAGGGCCGTGCCACCAGTTTCGAGCAAAGCTGAGCTTGAGAGCATCTTCCGAGGTATTACGCTGGGAGCCGATATTGAGCAGGAGTTGTGCTGGGATAACGCTCAATGGTGAATCGGCAGGAATCGTGTATCGGCAGTGCGATTACGACAAGCCTGTATCTAGATTAGGTGCTAGAGCTCCAGTCTGCTCCAGACTCCTCTGTTCAGCACACGCTCTCTCGCTGGTGACTGGGTACGTGCGTCCCTAAACACCAGGCAGGCTGAAACAGAGCGCCTTGATACCGGTGGGTCGAGGAGAGGCAGAAAGGCACAATCTGGACGGGAGCATCGGTGTCGCCCCCGTATACACATGCTTGGATAACCTCAGTGGTTCCCGTGGTGCGGGTACGAGAGGAGAGGAAAGAGGGCACCTGCTGGGAGCAGCGGTTGCGGTGGCAGTAGCGGGTGTGAGGGCGAGGGGTGGCGGGTTTGTGTGGGGCCCTGCCTTCGCGGGGCACGTTCTTGGGCATGCGGACCAGGGCGGCGTCGTCCATCTGGTAGAACAGGGAGATCCCGGTCGACTTGATGGTGATGCACCGCTCCTGCTCGTCCTTACCATAGGGCCGCACCTCGCAACTTGTTCCCACCTCAGCTCAACTCAACCCTGTGAGATGTGCTGCTGAGCGTACGGCCGCGGGCCGCGGGCTGCGGGCTGTTGTGGGTCGTGTTGCACACGACCACGAGGAGAGATCCGAGACAAGCTGTGATACTGACAACGCTGTGCTGGCTAGGATATGAGATATGATGCACATAACTTTCGCTCACGTCCCTCAGGTACTGAAGTCAGTACCCACAACAGTCGAGCATGCTCGAGCGCCAGTGGTCAGTGGGATAACGCGAGTGGTTTGGTTTCAGCTCGTGCCAACTGGAGTGGTTTCAGGGACACACGGCGTGCAGTGCCCGCTCCAAACGTTACAGCGGGTGAGGGAGGGCCATGCCGCGCGGGTGTCCGTGAGGCGCGCGTCGCCCGCGTTTTCCTGCGCGATGATCCCCGCGGCTGCCACCAGGGAGTCCGTCAGGGTGCTCTTGCCCTGTAGAAATGAAAGTTGGGTATTTTGGTTAGTTTGGTTTCCGTGGCGTGCGGGGGGGGGGCAGCGGGACGGAGGAGGGGGCGAAAGGACGGGCGCAGGGTCATCGGAGCAAAGCGGCAGGTCAGGGAGAGGAGCGTACGGCCGCGGCGGTGCGTTACCCGCGGCATGAGACGAACAGTCACTCGCCCCCCCAGCGAACAAACTAGCAAACAACCGATTGCACCGTCACCTCCCGCTCCCGTAACCCTGAAAATAATGTTCGGACTCCGGCTTTCCCACGCGGCGGCGGCGGCACTCACGTGATCGACGTGCGCGATGACGGACATGTTGCGGATGTTGTGCTTCTTGTCCATCTGGCGCCGCAGCTCATCGATCGAAAACTGCAACGGAGCGGAGGGGGCGACGTCAGGGCGATGCACCGATTCTCGACAAGACAGGAGAGCAACACGAAACGCGTGGGAAGCTTTGGTCCGGGATTCGGGTCACGTGGAAGCCGCGGAACGGCGCGAGCGTGGAATTTGCAGTGTATGCGGCATGCGCGGCACTCACCTTCACCATCTTTCGGAGGCCGTTATCGTCGTGAGACGGTACCGTGGCTCGTCGCCGTGGAGTGGGGAGGGAAAAGGGCGATTTGCGTGGCGGCGTCGTGGCCCAGTGCAAAAACTGCGGCTGCTTCCTGAGATCCGAAATCTGGAATTGGCACTGCGTGTACCCGGTACACGTTCTTTCGGGTCTAGGGTTGATTGTTCAGGGTTTAGGGTTTTTCTGGCATTCTGCAAATCTACTCCCGACCCCTGCATCCTCTGAGAATGTTGAATGTTGACATCGCACGCGCACCAGACGCACGGCGGCTTCACGCCTACGACCACACGCACACGCGCGAGTTGTGGGGACGGCCAGTATCAGCAGTAGCAATCTCAGCAGCAGTAGCAGCACCACCATCGGCTGCCACCGCCGCAACAGAGTACCAAGGTTCAGTCCACATGTCCGCCAGCGCCTCGTCAGCGCGCCTTGTCAGGGCGGCACTGCTCCTCGCCCTGCTCGCGCCCGCCGCCTGCTTCACCGTGAACTCACGCCCCACGGGGTTCATGAGCCAGAGCCCCCCCACCTCGGAGACCGGGCACGTGCACCGCGTCGTGGGCACCACGTTCGAGGCGGGGCCGGAGCCCACGTTGCCCGCATTGTCATCGACACGCTTTTGAACTTGAGTGGGGAGGGAGGATGGGCAGGAGGGGGTTGGTGTCAGGAGAATAGGTCGGAAGAAAGGGGAGCGAGGGAGGGATGGAGCGGGTTGACGGGAGGGAGCGCAGGAGCGTGGCGCGTGGTGTGTGTAATCCGCTCACCTGAGGCATCTGAATTGCAAGTCAGCCAATTCCCAATTGTGGGCACCCTTGCAGGGAGCCTGCTTCCTACGACCTGGCGAGCGTCTTTTACTTGGCCCTGCTGTCCCGTGTTGCTCAATACATTTTGTAGAAGACCCTCGTGTCTTCCGTGTTGCGTCTTGAGTTCATTGGCATCGTACTCGTATGACGTGGCGAGCAATATCTGTGACGGCACTGGTGCACGGCGGACGTGCACGCGAGCGCTTCGCCCGTGCTGGTGAAGATGTGCAACGGTCCGTGCTTCGACGCCGAGCGCGCCACGCTGCCGCCGCTCCTCGAGATCGCGGAGAAGATGGCAAGAGACTCTTACTTTCCTGTCGACCTGTTATCGTTACTCAGTTACAGGTGCAATCACATCACGTCTCAACGTCAGACAGCGCTGTAATCAGGGCGTACAATACCTCCCCTTTTTTTCAGCTCAACTTGAGCACATTTTGAGGGATACGTCAGACGACCCCTACGCGGAGGTGGCGGCGCGGTCGGGCAAGGTATGCACCTTCAACTACATCCTCAACGACCTTCCGGAGGTCAGGCCGCCCCCTCCCCGGTACGAATTGGATTTGTGTGGTGTCGTGTTGGTTGAAGTGACCACACTGACGGCCGGGTGGTACTGGGCCTTGTCATTTGAGTGGTGCCGTTTTCGGCGAAGTGATGTGGAGTGGAGTGGATGACAGCTGGCCCCACCCCCGGGGCCTGGAGCACTACCGCGACGGCGCCAAGCGCGGGGACACCGCTGTGAAGCTGCCGGACACGTTCCTGGTGTGGGTGCCCGCCGCCGCCGCGCGCCACGCGGGCACCCAGCAACTGGTCAGGCTACTGCATCACGCCGTGAACCTTGTGGCCAGCATAATCGGCGCTTGCATTGACGTTGGTATCTGACTAGAAAAATAAAAACTCAGTTACAGAGGAATCCAACGCAGTGGATGACGCGGGCCTCGCGTGATGTGCTAGGCAAGGCCCCGGTAGCGGTATTTCACTGTTCGGTTTGGTGATAGTGCACCGGTACACATGTGCGCGGCTCTGGCGCGCGGCGTGGTACACGGGCGCCGTGACACGGATGGGCATGCAAGAGTGGCTCGAGGTGCTGGGGGTGCGGCCGTACCCCATATTGCCCGCCACGTCAACGACGCGCATTTCGCAACCTCGTTTCTTCAGTTGAGCGGCATCCAGTGTGATGGTGTGCAGCACGGCATGCACCTGAAACCTTAATCCCTAAACCCTAAACCCTAAACCTGCGATTTTGGCGGGGCCCTGGGGTACGGTGCCGCTGGGGCTGACCGCAAAGGAGTCGCGCCTGCGGAAGGAGGAGCTTTGAAAGCGGATGTGCCTGCTTGGTTGGTTTAATGCTCACCGCCTCACCACCTTGGGGCTCGATGTATATCAGTCAAGTATGATAGCTTTAGAATGTGCCCATCGATACGGCCTTAAACCCTTACAGACTGTATATTCTGTGCGCCTTAAATGGCGGGAGGGGTTGGTTATGCTCACCATGTGAAGCGCTTGGGGCTCGATGAACGTTAGCAAAAGAACAAAATTCATGTTTATTCAAAGACCAATGACCCGTGGAGTACCAGGGCGCATCACATGGTGAGCTTCGACCAGCCACAGTCATGAGGACTAAAGTAGTCCAATGAGTATGCTTCGACCATTCCTGGGGCGTATTCATTCGCTAGGTGTCATAGGTTGACTACGGTATCTCAAGAGGGGATATGGGGGCCAGGGCGAAAGCCTGGAGCCTCTGGATACACGCGGAAGCGTCTCTCTCTCCTCTCTATGTATCGACCGCGGGAAACGATTCTCTGCAATGCCCTTGTGATGTTGCGACCAAAGCGCCGGCGTTCTAAGCGGGACACGATCCACCGAGCTCGACCGTGGTAACATTGAAGACTTGTCAGTTGATGCCGCGCTGGTTGCGGCGGCGCTCGAACATGAATGCCGCGGCGCGCGCCTCCCGCAGCTCCCGCCAGACAGGGCCGCGGCCGCCCCACTCGCTCCCTCACACGTTGCTCACGATGTACCGGCGTACCCGTACACACTCACCGCATCCGCCTCCCTGGCCTGGCCACTCGCGCCGCGACAGACGGGTACACAACGAGACGGAGGAGGTAGAAGCGGGCGGCTGCGAGTGTGTCTGGGTATACCATGAGCTGGAAAGGAACGAAGTGCCCAGGCCAGGGGGATGGGGGATGATGCGGCGAGTGTGCAGTACGGGGCAGTGCGGGTACACGGGCACAGGGTGTGCAGGCAGCGGGTAGGCAAGCGGGCTGGCCCCACCGGCGGCACTGCGTGAGCGCGGCGGCGGTGGCCAGCAGGCGCCGGTCCCGCGCAGCAGGGTCGGGCCGCACGCTGCCGCTGCGTCACGCCGCATTGCCTGTGCACACTCGCCAGGGAGATGGATGCCGCGGGTGTGCGCGGGTACACCTGCACACTACACACACACATGGTCAGAGAACGAGTGGGTGTGCCACAGGCCCCGCCGGTCAGCCAGCAGGTGGGCCACCTCGGCGGGGTCCAGCTCCAGCTCCAGCTCCCGGTGCTCCCGCTCGTCGCCGCTGTCGTAGTAGTACCCGTCGCCGCCGCCGCCGGCCGCGCCGTCGCACTCGTCGTAGCTCATGGAGCGCGCCGAGTTGTCGCGGCTGTGCAGGTCGTCACACTCGTCGCTGTGGAGGTGCTGCTCCCCGCGGGTGGTGTGGGGGGGGCGGTGGTTGTGGTGGGTGAGGTGGCTGTGGTGGCCATGGTGGGTGAGGTGGGTGCGGTGGTGACTGTCGTGGTTGGTGTAGTGTGCGTCGGCCGCGGTGATGGCGGCGGCGTTGCCGGTGGGGCCTGGCGTGCGCCGCGCGAGCTGCGACAGGGATGCCTGCGACGGCGGCTGCGCGCGGCGGCGGCGGTCGCGCGTGCGGCGGCAGCGCGGACAGTCGCACGGCGCACCGGGGGTCGGGGTCCCCTCACCGCCATTCGCGTGCGCCGATCCACCTCCCGGAAATCTCCCACCTCCACCCCCACCACCCTCACTACCACCGCCGCCGCCGCCGTTTCCGCCGCCCCTGCCGCCGTGGCCGTCGCCGCCGCCGCCGCCGCCGCGCGGCCCCGACATCCCGTCAAAACCAGCGCCGGCGTGCACCGCGTGAACCCCGGCCTCACAGCTCACCTCCAAACCCCACAAGCGCCGCCCCCACCGGTACCACCCCGGAACCAGCCACGCCACCCCGCGCGTCCACACGCCTCACGCCAGGGACCCTCGCCCACGTCATCGCACGCGTTGTGAACCCTCGTTGCTTCAGTTAGATGGCATCCTATGACGTGCGTGGCGGGCGATATCTGTCAGGCCGAGAGAGAGACGCTTCCGCGTGTATAAGGAGGCTCCAGGCTTTCGCCCTGGCCCCGTTGGCCGTGCATATAAGAAGGCACCAGGCTTTCGCCCTGGCTCCCGACCCCCCGTCACATCCGCCAAGCCCTACCCCACGCGGCGTCCGCCGCTGCCAGCATGCCGAGGAGGCACGCGGCGGCGGCGCGGCACATGGGGCGCAGCACGGCGGCGGCGAGGGGCGACGTGCGGTCCACGCCCGCCGCCGCTTAGAGCCTGCCACTGACATATTGCTCGCCTCGTCATAGTAGTGATACGGGGTGACTCAAGCAGCGAGGGTCCAAACCCGCGTGTGGATGACGCGGCGGGCAATCCGGGGCAGGCCCTGCCGCCGCCGCGCTGCACGCGTGACCGGCGCCGCGAAGGACCGCGGAGAATGCCGCTAGCACCTCCTCCACCGTCATGTGATATGTGATAGGTGTTGTCATATGTGACAGCCGTTGAATGTTGAGCTGCCGTGTGTTGCCGTCGTTGCCATCCGCCTTTTCCGAGATTGCGTCTCTTGATGAGATAAGGGGAAGGTGTACGATTGGAGCGGCCGATCGGTGACCAATAGAAGCGGGGTCGCGTCGGAACTTTCCCTGCTGTCACGTCCCTTCCGAGCTTTTCGACGTTTCGGCTTAGGTGGAATAGAAAGCTTGCACGTGGCAGGGGCCTGGCAGACATGTCCTCACATTTCCCGCCATGTCCGCATATTTTCAATAACTCTGCAGGGGAGCCGCTACAACTTCCCAAAAGACAGGCCTTATCGAGCCGGGACAGCCACATTTCTTGACTCTCTCCCACTCTGCACGCGCAGCACTCCGGATGACAGTTGCCGCGCCCGCTCCATGGGTGGAGGGCGCCGACGGGAATGTGCTGGTCCGCGGCAGCGGGGCCGCGGGCTGGAGCCTGGCGTGGCGCATGGCGTCGAGTGGGAAGGGAGGTTTCGCTTATCACGCTCTTGCCGCGGTGAAGTCGCCTAAGATGGTACAGGTGGGCCGCCACGGGGAGCCGAACCGCCGCGCACACGAAGCGGCGGGGGGCGGGGGTTGGCGGGACATTCGCATGGAGTTCGTGGTCGCCGCGTCCGCACCCGCGCTGCTCGTGGACATGACACACATGCTCGGA
>Ga0307488_10003193_pt1 | contig 13730 bp, 13 predicted proteins | sample SB02metaG_FD_202248 | JGI IMG/M metagenome (GOLD analysis project Ga0307488, IMG submission 202248) | Sea-ice brine microbial communities from Beaufort Sea near Barrow, Alaska, United States - SB 0.2 | ecosystem: Environmental > Aquatic > Marine > Coastal | place: USA: Alaska | collected...
GTAGTCTTACCTTCGGCACCCATGCCGTAGTGGTAATATGCCTCAAAGAATGGATCGCCGTTTGGCGGGCATACTAGTCGCAACTGGTGCGTGCCCTCGTCTGGCTTCCAATAGTTTTCTGAGGAGTCGCCTCCCCTGGTCGTAAGAGCAGCGTGCTTTGCTCTCATCTTGCTCAAGTCAATACCCATTGTATTTCTCCTTTACTGGTTAGTTGACCGTGTATCTACTATACCACATTGGGAGAGGGTGTAAAGCTTTTAAGATGTTTTTATTAAATGTCCTTGCCTTCGTTAGCGCCCGACAAGGCTTTTTCTACCCTTAGCTTATAAAGGTCAACGTTCGGTACCACGAGCTTGCGATCAGACTCTAATAAGTGAAAGACCGTCTTTGTGGGAGTCTGACGAACGATGCGGGCTTTTTTGTTTCCGGCGATCCAGACTAAATCATCTACATCGAAATCAGAGCCGAACATAAATTTAAGTCCAGCAGCAAAATTGGTTACAAAATCTCTGAACATAAAAGTTAGGAAAGCAACTATAAATAACATCCCGTAGCCACCCACAAGATGTTCTGCTAATTTAACTAATTCTTCTGCCAGCCCTTCGTGTGTCATTTCCATTCTCCCTGATTTTGTCTAGTAACAATATAGAACAATAAACTGGGAAGTAAAGCAATGCTACAAGGGCACTAAAATATTTATCCGACATCTATTCTTCGGGTTCTTCACTTGTCTCGACCTTAAACACCCTCAAGACTTCCACTGGGTGTGTCTTTAATTCTGAGCCCGTCAATAACATTATTGAGTTTCTGTATTGCTCCCAGTCAAGCTTTAAGTGTTTCCCTGTTTTACCATTATTATCTTTGGCGACCGCAGCGTTTAAGGCATTTATTGTATATAAAGTATTTGTGTTCTTTTTTCTGTGAACACGCATCGTAAACAATCGTGTATTTAATGGTTTCCCTTTTTCTATGAGGGCGTTGTATGTTATAATTTTTTTCTCGGGCGCATCAGTAATCTTCAACAGAAATATCATATTGTTGGAAAGGTAGAAAGTATTAGCTATGTTTTCTACTTCTGTTAGGATATCTTCTTCAGAATCTGATGTGATGAAAGAGGCCAATAATATTCCTCTTGAGTTTGTTTTGTTCATTTTTTATACTATTCCCAATTCCTACTACAATAACTATAATAGTTAGCTGCTTATATAAGTAGGTTGAGAAATGCGATTTGACGGGTGGTCTATGCCTTTAGTTTTGAATCTTACTGGCATGGAACGAACACAGTACTATAGTTCTCTCAAGATCCGTGGCGTGAACTGAAAAGCCCGTATCTACTCCTTCTTTTGAGAAGTTTTTCATTTGCGTTTTAATCTTTCTCATCAATTCGTTGTCCGTAGCCAGCATTTCATCAGGAATGCCAAAATAAAAGTGTGCATTTTTCTCTTCTTCTATCGGATAAAGAAAACGAATTTCCGCTCGCTTGTCTAATGAAGTGACTCCAAAAGTTGATATTCTTGCTATATTCACTGGTTCATTTCGGCTCTCAAGTACAGATCCTGAATTGTCAAAGTACTTTGTCATAGCTATCATATATGCTATGAAATGATAAACGCTCTTTTCATACTCTGCAATAGACACATCCCCAATCAACTCTTCTACCTTTGTTCGATTGAAAATATACATCCTCTTGAAAAGACCGCTGCGAGCGTATTCCTGCAAAATATTAAAAACTATTTTACTATCTCTCATTTGTACCAAAGAACTAACATCTGGGTCCGGGCATACATATAGGATGCTTATTCTTGTGTTCTTTATCTTCTCCAGAAGACTTAGGATCACTCCTGATACTGGATCCCCACCCTCAACAACAAACAAAACTTCATCAGTTGGCTTGATCGTCTCTAGATAAGCTTCTGCGTCAATTGAATCAAACTTCTCTTCATAGTCTTGAATACTCTCTTGCTTTTCAATTACTAAGTGAGTGTGAAAGTTACCTCGTGATTCTAAATCTGTGCCAATTTTATACACACGGTACTCTGGGTATTCTTCAAACTCTGTGGCGATACCACAGCCGACTTTTCCTAAGCCAATAATTTTATTCTTCATAGTGTTTTAAATTCCCCAAGGAATTACCCATACTAGTATTTATCTTGAACACACCAAATTTTGTTGAACTCATCAAAGCTTTTATAGATGGAACAAGATGAGAGTCTTCATCGGATAAATCTATAACCACAGAATCGTGAATAATACAAGAGATAAATGATTTTTTTGCCCTAGTCCTCAATAGGTAGTCAACCTTAAGAGCTTGTAACAAAGTGAGTTCAGCAGTTGTAGATTGAACAATATAATTCAGTGCGTGATGTCTGTCAACATCATTTATAACTTTACCCAAAGATGTTGTTACTGTTGTCCCATCCCAGAATTGATTGACAACATTTTCTTTATCATAGAAGCTCTTGAGTACATCGCCCTCTTTGCTATTGTTGATTGATTTGGCCCCATATAGCCACGCAAAAAAAGATGTCTTACTCTGTTCTCTGGTTAATGATCCAGAGAAAACCTCATCCCGGTGAAAGTTATGAACATCTTGGTCAGGCTGTTGTTTTCCCAGTAACCCAAGAAGAACACGAGCCTCGGCCCCGTTGAAGTCGATCTCCAGAAAACGGTCATTGACCGGCTCTATAATTGATCTATAGTCTTTCTTCAGCGTTAGGATTGGAAAAGACTTCTTAGCTGTGCTTAATCTTCCAGTCTTTGTACCAAACTGATTATAAGTTATAAACCTGCTCCCTGTAGAAATGTCTTTTAGAATATTATTCTCTGGGTAGGATTTCAACTTCTTAAGATTTATGTTTAGCCTTCTATTTGATATATCTTCTAGCATTTGGCACACCTTAAGAAGATAGTCATATCTTTGTGGCCTGTCAATGTTTTTTATGATGTAATCTGTAATATCGTTCTTGACTTCACAAAAGTCAACCAGGAATCGTTGTGGAACCAAATCAAAAAAACAATTCTCAAACTGATTTACTTTTGATATTTGCAGTGACCTGTGGAACGCACGGATCTTGTCCGACGTATCCTCCCAGTCATCTTTCAAATATTCTGGGATAGCATCCTGTATGTCCTGTCCCTGAAGGTACAGACTAGCATACTCTATGTCTTCTATATCTCGTAAGTACGAAGAGTATTTCCACGTCCTAGAGATCTGTTCAGGAAAATCCACTAAGTCAAATATTAATTGCCCGTCGCAATAAATCCCGACGCACTCTGACTTATCATCTAAAGTTTGAAATAACAAGTTTTACTCTTTTTCTATACTCTATTTATATCGCCAACTGTGTCAAGCGTTAAGGAAGAGGCTGTAATTGGTTCAAGGATATCTTGCTGTAGATACTTTAACGCCAGCAGATATTTTCTATCGGTGTTACCACTAACAAAATTATAAACGTTCATCAGTTCTTTAAGACTTTCCTTGACAAACTTGTTTGAGTGTTTCATCTTTCTCTCAATTCTTCGAAGAAGATAGTAGCACTTTAAATTCCATTTGTCACCATAGGCTCCATTTTGCTTAAACTTATTATACGACATTACTTGACGATTGATAAGCTCAACACGAGACTTGAGGCATATTCCAGTGTCGTCTGGGATGAGAACACTTACATTAGGCTGACGGTTTACTAGGGAATTGTAGAAGTCTAAGAAATAAACTTTGATGATATCCATATCAGTGCGCCACACCTCTGTGTGTGCTGTTGAATAAAATACTTTGAAAGTTGTTTCGGCATCCTCAACACCGGCTAAGGATTCTCGATATTCATTATATCCCACAGCGTGTCTAACAATATCTTCTAGTCCCGGTATTGCCGAGTAACCAAATGGGTCTATAACAGGAAAATCATCTGGGATCAAAGGATTGTCGCAGTCATCTGTATCGTTTTGGTTCCCCAAATCAAAGCTCTCTATTTCAACACCCCTCATGTATTCTTTCATAGCCGGAGATGAAAGATCTGCAACAAATCTCCAGGGCGCATTTTGATCAATACCAAATCCGTAATAAGTTGCAACAGAAGAAACAAGATCAAAGTTCTCATCCAACATATACTTTTCAGATTTTGTAAAATCATTATTGTGATCATCTTCGCTTGTGCTTATCACCAAGCCACTGTTTAGTGACGAGCAAAACGAACTCTCGATAAAGCCAGATATAGTGATCGGACCGGATGACTCTGTGTATTCATTAACGAAATTAGTAAAGATCTTCAAAAAAGAGTCTACCCCTCTTATTCTTTTATTTTCTTGCTCAAAAGATCCCAAGTAGGCTTCTGTGAACAAAGGATAGACTACTTCCGTCATATATCCGTGATAATCCGATGTCACACTTCTAAAAGCCTTCTTGGCCCTAATGTTGGCATAAGGTCCGTCCGGATCCAATATTCCCTTTTCTGCTAGTTCTTGTAGTTTGTCAACAAAATCTCGCCAAGCGTCGGCTACAAAATTTATAGCAAATAAAGGTATATCCGAATCAGCGAACCGCAGCGGTTTTAGGTAAGACTCGTTAACTATACTAGCATTACCTAAGACATTTATTCGCCCAAGATAAGTGTCTTGTCCCCAAAAGTCAAATGATCTTTTCGGACCTATCAAGTCTAAAATAGTTGCCGAGTATTTCCTTCTTTCCTCATGGGTAGTCCCTGCTCCGGAATCCGTGGAAGCAAACGAATACAAATATGGCTCAGACAAAGCAGATGGTTTAGGTCTTTGTGCCATATTTATTTTTCTCCAGCGCCCTGTAAGCGCATACAAGTCAGCCTAGTTTCAAAACGAGAAGAGTTTATTGTATTTTCTGTTTTGACCACCATATAATAACCACCTATACCTAGTTTTCTGGCCAATTGTTCCCCCATAGCAAATCCACCATTTATAAAGATTAGGCTTCCGTTTCTGAAAAACGTATTGCCGACCATAGTAAGATCAACATCTTGAGGAAGGACCAGGGACGATCCTCTAGAACTATTCTCTATGTTCATTGCTCTCAATTGGGGCATTTTCTTTTCAGAGAAAGAGAATGTTTTTACAATACCCCTGTCACTACCAAGGATGAGGTGGAAAATACCATTAGCCCTGTCCTCTTGTAAGTTCCCATTCAAACTTCCAGTATCTGTTATTGTGGCAAAGACAACAAGATATGTTGTGGTTGGATCAGACGGACTATGTGGCATATTCGATGAAGCAGCTAGTTTTTTGAGATTGTTTGTAACAATACCGCCGCCTTTCAATTTTCTTATCATTTCGCCTGCCTTGGTTTTTGGGTATGATACGGTTGCCATAGAAAAATTCATCTTTGCTCTGCTGCCAGCGTCAGCAAAAGCCTGGTTCATCAAAGGAGCCACCAAGTTATTCATCAATCGATTGATGAATAATCTAAGGCTTATCTTCATCCTGGGTGGGTTCCCACCGGAAAAATTCTCCAGAAACCATTGACCAAACCATTCCATACTAATAGGTAAATCAACTAAACTAACGTTATATTTCTTACCTGTTATTCCCACGTCATAGGCATTGAAAGCACCTAGTAAAACTTCAGCATTCATAAATTCAAGCGCAGCCGAGGACTTTCCGGCAGAATTTGTTAGAGCCAGGTCTAATAAGTTTCCAAGAGTTATATACAAAATTTCATATTTTCCATCTTTAGCTATTCCAGCTATTTCAGCCTTTTTTTCTTTGTCCACGGCATTTTTATCCGGCTGCTCTTCACCGGCAGCTTTTTTGCGCTCCGAATCAACTCTGTTATTAAAGTTGGCTCTTGCACGATTTCTTGAATTTAGTTTTTGGCCATTCTGTCTATTCGCCGTCCGGTTTCTGGAATCGCCGACTGCTGAGGAGGTCGTGGACTCAGTTAATTTTATTCCATCTTTTATCTCTATCATTGCTTTTTGTAGAAACCTACTGTTAAGAGCACCTTCGTAAAATTGTTTGTACTTTTTGTTTACTACTATTCTCTCAACTTCAAAAATTGCCTGGCGGACAGCCTTTAGTCCATCATCAATTTTTTTAACTTGACCAGCGTTGCGATCGTTATTTTCTATACCTTGTTCCACCAAGTATTGTCTAGCCATTAACAGAGTCTTTAACTCATACTTTAATCCATTGATGTTCACCCTTACACCGGGATTGCCGCCGATAGCTTTTTTTCCGTATTTCTTTGCCTTCTGTAGTTGTTTTCCTAGATGTCCAATAAGTTTATCCTGGGCTCCAAATTCTCCAACTTCAGTGGATGGAACATAGCCAAATGCGTTACGTTCTAGATCGCTGGATTCGTCAGGATTTCGGCTACCAAACAATCCTAAAGTCCAACTTTGAAGGGCTCCTTCTTTATAGGTCCCCGCCATTGGTATTATCTGAACAGCATTCTTATTGTCCGTAGAAGTTCTAAGGAATATGTCTGACAATTCGGGGTCAGCCAAAACAGAATCGAGAGACCCAACATATTCAATGGTGAGTTCTACCTGTCCTTCTTGTCCAAAATTTAATTTATATTGTGTCAAATTAAGAAGGATTGTTTTTTGTGTAGCTTGAACGGCGTCATAGAACTCTTTTAACTCTTCAGTGGATAATTTAGCCAAGACATTATCATCTAGACGCTCAGGTCTAGACCAACCAACATTAACTTTTATCTGTCTAAAGCCATCAACATCATCAGCCTTGGGATCGTTTGCGCTTTTAGAATACCGACCAATTGGTTTTCCCCTCATAATTTTAAATCTTTTAGAAACTTCCTCTAGCGAAATTTTGTTGTCTGTTGATGCTTTGATAATATCACTAGGATCGTTAACGTTGTTGAAAATAAAACTTAATGACTGTTCATTCATAAGCTCAAGTGCAGAGCCAAATAACATCGTTAAGCTTGCCTTGAGTGTTTTATCACCATCATGTTTATTATCAAACATCCAAGTAAATTCTTTGATACCAACATCCCTTGCATCAGAATTAGCTTCAAAAATTTCTTTTTGGGCCGTTTTATCTCCGCCTTTGGCTTTAGCAAGTGTAATCATTCTTTCGCCAGACGCATGATCACTAAACCTTATCGGTTGGGAATCATATGTTTTGTTTCTATTTGTTACGACAAAAAACTCTATCCGAGGTGTCAAAATTCCCAACATTGCAGGAGTGGCAGAAATAAATCTATCTATCTCTGGGGGGTTTGCTAGTATAGACATTAAGGCGCTAGCAGGATTTATGCTTTGTGGACTTAAGGAATGGTACTTAAGTTTTTTATAGCGTCGATCGTCTTGGTTGCTCTCAACTAACTTTATAAGATTTCCGAATAAAAAACCTTGAGGATCTGACATCAATAGGGCAATGAGTTTTTCTTGGTCTTTTCTTTTTGCCTCGCCGGTTTCGGCTTTTTCAACCTGCTCTTCTGCCGAAGGTCCATAGACACCCTTAGTTCTATTTGCTTCTCGGCGGTCGGCTAAATATTTTTGTTGATCTTTTTTGGAGAGGGCGTTATATTGTTCTGGAGTTAATACTTCTGCCATCAGATTTCTCCATTTTGTCTCTGGAATAAACTCATTATTTCGCCGTAATCAGTAGGCACATAAATTATATCCCCAATGTTAAAATGAGCCTCTGTTGGCTTTTGATTGTACCAGGCAACAATCCACCACAAGGAAGGATCTCCATAATACTGATGTGCCAAGTTATAAAGTTTTGAGGTAGCTGTCCAATTTATGGTAGCGACGCTCATACTTTGCCTTTCTCTTATGCTTGGATAATAAAACCTGGCAGTTTCATATTGCGTTAATTGTTGAATATCCCTTTTATCGAAAAAAGACTCTTGATAGGACATCTCATCATTTATGAAAAGACCTCTTCCATTGTATCTTTTGCCGGCCATATCTTATCTCCTATTCGTAGAGAGGACTTGCGCCTCGCCGGCACCCGCTTCTGCTCCGGCATTAGCTGTGTTATTTTTAGGAGGTGCTATTGGAACAAGCGGAGGCACTGGCTTATCCTTTGATGGTACCTGTTGATCTGTTCTGTAGGGATATCCGTCTTTGGCCTGGCGTAACATCATATCACCGTTTGGACCTATGGTCCAGCCCATATCATGCTCGTGGAGAACATTAAGCTCAACATTCAAGGTTACAGACTTAGGATAAACAGCAGGACCAATTCCGGCGGCGATGCCGTTGTTCATAAACATCCCTTCTTCACTTCGGACATCAACGGTAAAACCATTCGCATACCCCAAAAGACCCTGTTCTGGATTTGCTGCGTTATGAACCAGATTAACAAATTTTATTCGGAGCAGGGGAGACATGTTCAAGACGCTTCCACCCCCACCTTTCTGTTTGGAATAACTCGGATACATAAAAGTCATCAGAGTATTAATAACGTCCATATTTTCTTTTGCCTGCCCAAAGGAATTAGCTGGGACGTGCCAGGACATTGCAATTGCACGACGAGTATTTTGATACACAGCAATTGGATCCATACGACCATAAACATCCTCGGCGTTCCAAGATTGGGTAAATGCATCACTAAAATTATCAAGATAAGCGGGGAACTTTACCTTATATCCCGTGGGAACATGCTCAATCTCAAGATTATAACCCTTCTTAAAAAGAAGCCGTTCGGCATCGGTTGCGAGATCCACGCCATCGATACCATCTTCTTTTAACTTTGATATATCATATACACTCATATATTTTACCTCGGAGTAAGATCACCTGAACACAGCCACGCCGTAACGATCTTTCAAAATATCCACTACCACATCCCCTAGGATTCTTTCATTAACTTTAAGTTCAACTGTTTTCTTGCCGCCTTGTTGTGCGCCACCAGCAGCGGCTGGGTTAACTGCCCCAGCAATAGCGTTCAAGGCTGGAACGTTTGCAAATTGACCAGCAGTTTGAACCTCAATCATTTTATCCATAAGATTACTTACGTTCTGCATCTCAGAATCTGAGACTTTTGTAGTGACCTCGATAACCCTAGCTATGCTTTCAAAAGCCACTGAAGCACCGACACCAATCAACGCAATTCCTGCACCGATCATAAGCAGAGCACCGCCCAAGGCTAATAAAGGACCAGTGCTTAAAACCGCTGATAGTGCCAAGCCTGGTAGGGCAACGGCTAGAGCGCCGAGTCCGGCAGACATTGTAACCATAGCAAGACTAGCACCAATCATTTGCTCTACGCTTAGTTCGCCAAACGCCGTGACAAAATTGCCCATACCTGTCGCTGCCAAATAAATTCCAGCACCAACCATAAGGACAGCAGCACCCAGGGCAAGCATTTGTATAGCAGCGCCAGCCGCAGCAGAACCGGAAAGTGCAGTTGCTCCAGCGCCTCTTATTTTAGACTGAGAAAGTATATCCTCGGATTGAGATTTTGCTATATCGCTGCTAACTTTAGCTGGGGCTTTTGCTATGTCTTTATCCTCTTGCACACTGGCAGCAAAGCCCAATAAATTCTTTATTTTCTGAACGGCATTTCGTGCCATCAAAGCAAGAGTTTCTCTTTTGGACATAGCCAGACCCAACTGCTCAGTGGTAAGAAGTGCCATTCTTATTTTTTGATAAGTAACATAGACTCCAATAAGCCCTGTCAAAAGAGCAATTAAGTGGGGTATAGGCCCCACTGTTAGAAGACTGGCAATACCTGCGATGATGGAGAAGACAGGACCAAAGGCAACTAAAAGCCTGTCAGCGACGGCTGCTAGCTTATCTTGCGCAGCAGTCAATCTTTCTGCTCGTTCTCTTGCGTCTTCTTGGTCCTTGATATATTGTTGATACTTAATAGGATCCCCAAAAAGTTTAGATGCCATATCTACATCTACGCCCATCATCTCTGCAACAGCTTGCTTCTGGCGGCGATCCATTTGATCAAAATTCTGACCGCTTACCGCAAACTCTTGCCGTAGCATCTTAATACGTTCTTCGTGAGTTGCGCCCAACATTGCAACAGAATTAATTTGCAGTCCTAGTTGGGCATTTAATTTACCTGCCATATCAGCGGCACCCTCGAAGGTGTCAAAAGCTTCTCCTATCTCAAATGCTGCCTCAACACTAATGCCAAGTGAACGTGCTTGCTTTGAAAGTAAATCAAACTGTTGCTTGCCTTGTTTCCCGAAGCGAGCCAGCTTTGGTCCAAGCTTCGTAAAATCATTTGCTACCTGAGCCGTTGGCAACCCAAGACTTTGAGCAAGTGTGTCAAGGTCTTCAACTGCTGCCCTAGCACCTTCAGAACCTAAGCCCATACCACGGTCCAGGATATCAAACGCCTTACCAGATACCTCGGCGGCGACACCAAGTCTTTCCAAAGTAACAACAGTTTCTGCTGCCGCTTCTCGTGCGGCTGAGTTTAGTCCGATAAAGCCACTGTATTCAGTATTCAGAGCACCAATTGCTTTTGCAGCTTGCTCGGTTGTAACACCAAGGGAATAATTCTCGGAGACAAGACTCTTCATTTGAGTAACACTTTCTTGTCCGAGTCCCGTATTTACCTGCACTGCCTTCGATGCAGCGTCAAACTTCATTCCAATATCTGTAATTTGCTTTACCATTGCAAAGCCACCAGTAGAGAAATTAGCAGTTTCCATACCGGCTGTAGAAAGAACAGAACCAAATGAGTTAATAGCAAGTCCAGCAGCGTATGATGAGTCCGTGAGCTTGTTAACTTTTAGACGGAGTTCTGCCAATCGCTCGTCTTGAACAAGAGCGATCTTGTTGAACCTTAGAACATTATCGCCAACTCCTATGATTGATTCATCAAGTTTTTCTTCTGCCTTGGTGGCGGCGCTCTTAGCTATAATGTCCGCTTTTGATATTTCAACTTGTTTGAGTTGTATCTCTAACTGTCCGGCAAGAACTGTATTGCCTTCGCCCTTAGCTTTAGCAAGTTCTCTCTCGGCAGATATCTGACTCTGGATAATCGCACGATACTGATCTGTAAGCGTGTTAATGTTTTGGTAAGAATTAAGCTGATCTCGAAGAGCGCCAGATATCTCTTCAAGCTGCGCACGGTTTAGTCCGCCCTGCTCGTTAAGATCTTTATCTAATTGGAGTTGTCGCTCTTTGGCCTCATTCGCTCGTTCTCGGGCAGCGTTGGCAGCATCTATTTCTTCTGGTGTTTTTTCATCAGCCATAGCTTAAGGTCCTATGGGTTTTTAATAGGCCAATTAATTTGTGCTTCTCGCTCAAATCTTTTAATTGCCACATTAAGTTTTGACTTCTGCTTGTAGGTCATTGGATCATCAAGTCCGTATTTCTTGATATAATCCATATATCTTTTTTCATTCACCAAGGCATCAGTGAATCGCTGAACTTCTATTCTATTACCACGGACCTTAACTGGGATCCGTCTGCCTTTGTACATTTTTGATAGCAAATACTCAATCCACGCAGCGAAGACATGAAGGATATTTTCATCAAGCTGTCCCTTGCGGGCAGCGCCAAGATCGAACACTATTTCTTTTAATTGGTCTTCAGTAAGCATAGAGATTCCCCAGCAATATACACGTTTGCTTAGTAAGTAGGTTGTAATTTACTATTTTAATGATATTTAGCGACTTCTAGTTTTCGCTTTTCGCATCGCATCTTCGTGCGATTTAGCTTCTCTTTCTTTTTGGTTCACAAGGCGTCGCAAGAACCATCTTCTTAATACAATTGGCAAGTTGTAAGCCTCAAAAAAGCTCCAGCCGCCATAATACTTTAGATTAAAAAATTCTTCGTAGATTGATTCAGCGTATTCGTCACTTAGGCCAAAAAAAGTCCGCATTAAGCGGCACCTCCAGTACCGACGTCGTGCCGCATTCCACGCAGTCAAAATCTTGCTTCATAACGACGTTAGGAGTAACTTTTTCCATAATAGTTCTTAAGTAGCGAGAATCTCTAGCCGGCATTGCCGCAATAAACTTGGCTTTTGTAAAATTATCTTTGTCGCCGTTAACAGAAACAATCATTAATCCCAACTGTGTTGTTAGAGTTTTTGATGCTTCATTCTTACGGTCCTTTCGGAGTGCTTTTTTTGCGATAGAGGTTTCGTCGCCACCATTAAGCATCCGACACTCAAGCGTCACTTTTGACATCGGAAGTGTCACTCTAAATGTATTGCTTTCAGTTATTTCAACCTCTTCTTGCTCTAGTGCATTCTCAAAATCAACATGTCCTAGTCCTTCTAGGTCAAAAGAATGTTCACTGGGCTCAATGCAGTTAGGGCATACTACTCGTGTTTCATATTCTGAGCCGTATCCTGTAGTCCTTGCCTTTACGAGAATCGCATTCTTGTCTCCGATCAAAAGATCATTAAGTTTAACTCTTTGATCTATAATCAAGTTCTCTAGAACTCGATCAATGGCTACACCCTTCTTGAGAAGAGCACGATCCGTTAGAATGTCCTCTTCTTTTGCGGTCATATATTTTATCTCCACCGTTGTCTCATTGTGGAGAGGGTGTCCCGGTGGGTAAAATTTACCTTTGCTTGGTAATTCTACAAATTCTGTGGGGAGTGCCCAATTAAACTGCGAACCTGCCGCAGATGCAACAACAGCCGAAGTTCCCTCGTCCTCTGGAGTTGGGATACCCTCGGCTGCGTTGAAGCGTCCTTCATTTCTACTCATATGTTAAAACCTTTCAAAGTTCCTAAGAAACTTTAGATGAAATTAAGAAATTAGCTTGGGGTTGGATTTATTCCGCCGCCGGCGTTGGTTTTTTGTGCCCAATCGAAAGTGATCTCCAAGCTCAACTCAAGCATTTCATCAGAAGTATAATCTAAACTACCACCGTAATCTACATTTGTTAAGAAAGCATTACGAAGCCGCCATTCTTCAATCTCAGCCCCTGAGCCGTCCAACAACTGTAACATCACTTGCCCTTTAAAAGCCGTTTCAAAAAAGCCCTTCTTAGACAGGGATTGTGCAGTGCGACTCGGAGACTCGTCGGGAAAGTAATACCCAGCTTGGCGGATGAATTGATAAAGCAAGTCTGTTGGATCATCTGCTCCTTTAGATGGGGCGACCATCGTTACCGTAATCGGGTCCCAAGTAACACGACCTGGGAACTTAAAATTGTAATCAAAGTAGCTATGTTCTATTGTGGAAATATTTGCTTTTGGCATTGATGCCGTCTTAACATAATACTCCGCTATTGTACCTAGTTTAAGTTTAAACTTAAATCTTCTTTTTGGATCAACTCCGGCTTGAGCCCAACTGATTGACATTTTTATATTTCTCCCTTAATAATAAGTAGCTATGAAACTAACTTTTAATCCTCAAAACTCGCACCACTGTTTGTGACAACAAAGTCAATGGCAAAGAACTCAACCGCACGAGTCGGCTTGACCAACAACTTGGCATATATAATGTTTTGATCAATTAGATCAGGAGTTGTTGTCGTCTCGTCGAGAATGAGGCGGAACTCATCAATTCCAAATCTAGACTTAACATCATTAAGTACCACACCAGCTTGTCCTCTAAAGTTATCCCAGGTTGTTTTGACATTGGGATCAAACAAGAGTCTTGAAGCGATGAATGAAATCTCACGCTTGAGATAGATCATTAAGCGACGAACATTGATTCTGTCAAGCGCCGAAGCTGTTTGCTGGAGGGTTTTTTGTCCGAAGACCACAATTCCTTCAGCGGGGAACTTAGCGATTGGGTTAATGTTTGCCTCATAAAGGTCATCTCTGTTATCTTGTGTATACTTTCTAGAAACATCCAA
>Ga0307488_10003195_pt1 | contig 13728 bp, 6 predicted proteins | sample SB02metaG_FD_202248 | JGI IMG/M metagenome (GOLD analysis project Ga0307488, IMG submission 202248) | Sea-ice brine microbial communities from Beaufort Sea near Barrow, Alaska, United States - SB 0.2 | ecosystem: Environmental > Aquatic > Marine > Coastal | place: USA: Alaska | collected 2017-05-06
TGAGCCAAAAGCATGTGATGTGTCTAGGCCAAAATTAGGGACATCTCCGAAGACAAGGGTATCATTACATTGTATAACATAATAAGATCCGTTTAAACCGCCCCAGAGAGCTCCAGCGAGCCCATCTCCATATGAATCATATATTGTAAAAACTACAGGCCCTTCGGGTATCATAACTTGAGCACCTACAGTTTGATAATTAACAGCGCTATAATAAGGTCCACCAGAAGCAACTACGGCTCCAGAAGTATCCTTTATATCCCACGAAGTCTCTGACATGTATTGATCCAGGTTTATAACAACCTCAGCAGGGACAGGTCCTTGACTAAAAGATAATATAGGTAGTAATAATAGTAATAGTAATTTTTTCATAGTTTTAACATTTCCACCTTGCTCTTGCCGCTTTACCTCTCTCTCCAGTCCAACCCTTGGACCTAGCACAAAATGATTTTCTTCTTCCAGCTGCTTTACTTCCAGTTTTAACCTTTCCAGTTACAGCTGTTTTTAATTCACTGCCTGGATTTTGGGCTTTATAAGAAGCAACACCTTTTGTTGTCATTCCAGCCCCTTCTTCTGGGGTTCTAAAATGTCTATTTTCACCTTTTGTTTTTTTGTTTGTTTGAAGCACAGGTGAGGCATACCTTCTCCCGCAAGATGTTCTTTCAAATGGATTATTTTTTTGTACGTATGCCATATTAAAAATCGCTCATTAGTATATTGTCTATTTCCTCTTGTACTTCTTCCCGCGTAGCCATCATCTTAAAACTAAGATCAGCTTGAAACCTAGCTACTTCAACTCCATCTTTAAATATTATAATAGTAGGTATAGCCGCTATTTTATGTTTTACTTGCATTTTAGGATTAGCTGCAATATCTACATACGCTAAGGTTTGGCAATCGCTAAGGTCTTGAACCCAAGAAACTTCGTTAGCTGAGTTCCAACTAGCGTTAAATTGAGATACAGATATTTGACCCGAAGCTTTTCCGCACATGCATACTAGTATTAACACCAACACATATACACCAAGTATTTTCCAGGAAACATCTATTTTGCTCATCATCTTTTGTAGAGTTTATCTTCTATTCTTTCTAAAGTTTTTTTCATTTCATCTACATCTTTCTTTGTTTCCATGATTGTAGCTCTAATCATTTGATCTTTCATATCGAATTCCATTCGAGTAACATCTGGTGGAAGAGCTTCTGGTAATGTCTTTGCTTCTGCGATATCAGCCTGCAGCATAAACCACATGCTTATAACAGTTGCCATTGCGACTCCAATACCTACTAAAGTTTTTATACTTACTTGAAAACCCGAGTCTTCGTTTAATTCTTTTGCCATGTTAAAATATAACGTAGTTCATACCTAATTTAAAATCGTACCAAGTTCTATTCCAGTACCTATTGTATTTTCCTTCCATAAAGTAACCTAAGGATTTGTTGTGTTTTATGCCATATATAAAACCTAAAGAGTAATCAGCCCACTGCCCATCTACATAATTGTGATAAGAAAACTGGCTACCATCGTCATAATGATAAGGCATAACACTACCCCAAGCGTGCATCCAGGTTGTTTTACTATACTTATAATAATCAAAACCCATGACCACAGAGTGCATTATAGTTTGTTTTAATTCGTTTCTTTTCTTTTCAGTGTAATCAGCTAAGACTTCCGGAATAACCACCGCCTCCCAAACTTCTGGGCTTGTAGCTAGTAACTCACCTGATGGCGAAAAGTATTCGTTGCTTTGAACATTAACAGTGTAACCCTCTTGTAAAGCTAGATAAGTATAGTGAATATCTCCATTGTCTAACACCCACTCATCTAACGGATTATAACCATAAGGCTCAGCTAATCGATGCGCTGCTCCAACGTTCCAAGATAAGTTTCTACTTTTTCTAACCCTGTATCTTTCCGATGCTTCAAAGTATTTAACGTCAGCAAATCCATCTTCTAAGTATTCTACTTTTAAGGCAAAGAAGTTTATGCAAAGTTCATCTGGACAACCATCATCAGAGCTATACCTGATAAAATGGTGTTGATCCATATAATCCTTACCTTCTTGTCTTTTGTAATCTACTTCAAATAAGTATTCAACCCCTCTTGACTTACCTACAACGGCTGCATCGCTGTAATTTGTCTCAGTACCATCATAAAATGTTTGTGCTTTGTTTTCGTAACCGAATCTAGCTATTTTACGTAGTCCTATTGCGAAATTATAATCGTAAGGAGTTGAAATTGTTTTTGTTGATAACCCGTTGTTTACAGAAAAAACGTCTACATCAGATAGAGATGTACCACCGTTAACCGCAGCATAGAACGTAGAAAACTTAAACAGCTTCTTAAAGTCCTCTTTATCAAATGTTTGAGCTGTCACTAGGTTTGTTACTAGTAATAGCAATATTATTAATCTTTTCACCATCTTTATATTATCACTTATTTTTTGAATTGTTTACTTAATCGTGGTAGTAACATAGGCCACCTTTTGCTGAAGTCATGGTACCACATCTTTTTCCATTCTTCTTTATGTGAGTACACCGAGTTTTTTCCCCTGTCTTGTTCTGTGCTACTTCCATGTGAACTGTACATTTTGTTTTACCAGGTTCAACAGGTAAACCACATCTACCTTTTTTAGTTGCCGCAGCACAATTAACCTCTTTTTTACCTTCTTTGATCTCCTCTTTTTGCTTTTCTATATTTACTTTTTCTTCTACTACTTTTTTCTCTTCAACCTTGGCCTTGGTTTTTTTCTTTCTCTTGATTTTTTTCTCTTCTTTAACCAAGCTTTTAACCCCTTCTTTTTCAGCGTCTTTAATACCTACATCCCAAGGTCTGTATCCAGCGGCTAAAGAAACGTTTTGCCACCATTGGTGATCTCCTGTTAATATTTCTCTGATATTGTTTGACTTCTGAACAATTCTATCTAAAGGAAAGTTTGTTGCGGCTGCAGTGAAACTACCAGCTATTTGATATGCTGGGTTGTTAATACTATAACCCATGTGTGGAATAACATCTTTGTTTAGCTGATAACCCCGCATTGAAGAATACAGCTTTCTAGCTTTAATACCTACTGGCGGAGCAAAATTAGCGGCTTGTATTAATGTTTGAGCGTGATCAGCATTAAAACCTTTTTTCTCTTCTTCAGCAAACTTCATGAATACATTTTTTGTTGTAGCTAGTACAGCTCCGGGAAGCCCACTACCACGTAAAACCGTGTCAAGCATTCCGTTTAAAGTTCTTTGTGTTTTTGTATCAAACTTTTGATCGTCATCGTCGAATACCGCTGTGAACAAAGCGTTTTGCAAAGCACCAAATATTAAATTTTGAGCTGCACCATAATATATTATTTTGCTAATATTGTGTTTTCTATCACCTCTACCATAAGCCAAATCCAATGAAGACTTCTTGATTTCTCTAACATACTGCATAGGCGTGTTTTGAAATGCAAACACTAAACGCCCAATACCACTAGATTGTATTGCTGATATTTTAGAAGGATCAGAGGACTGCTGAGTTGTTTGTGTTCTTTCGTTAAACTCTAACCAGGTTTGAGCCTCCGCTTGTTTAACACTCATTCCATTTTTCAAGTGTTTGTTTAAAGTGTTTCTGTAAAAAGTAGATCCACCAGCTGATATAGCAAAACTATCCGCAAGCTGTGTTGGTAAAAATCCTTTTGTCAATAAATAACCAATAGCACCTTTGGCTCCACCCTTCTTAGACATTGCGGCTAACTCAGTGTGATTAACATCTGTTTGTAAACCCCCACGTCTTTGCTTCATCATTGGAGAATTAAATATCATGGAAAAGTCTTTCCAGTATTGAGGTTGATTGGCAAATGCTTTAGCTGCATTTATAGGGTTGTTAGCTCCAAAGTCAATATAATTTGTTGATGAAAGCGTCTGTAATACCGCTGATCTAGTGTTTAAAAACATTGTCACACCAACGGATCCATTCGTCCAATCACTAAAGTTGTTCATTAACTTATCTTCTTTACTAAACACCCTGTTGCTACCTTTTTTCATTCTATATATAGAGTTCTCCAAAGATTCCCTATACTCTCTACCGTGTATAACTTCTAGTTTATTTAGATTTTCTTTTGAAAATATCACATCTACATTGCCATTAAACTCACTTAAGAAATTATCTCTGCCTTTTCCAGTCGTTAAACCAGCTAAATCTTGATGTATACCTTGTGTTAACCAAAAGGCGTCTGGCTGAACATACCCTTGTTTTTGCCCAGATATTAACCCTACTTGATCAGCGTAAGCTTGCAGCTCAGGATTATTGGTAACAGCTTCATTTAGTTTTTTAATATCTTTAGCAGATAAACCAAACTCACGCATATCAATTCCAGACTTTGTCCATAGATAAACTCTAGCAGCGTTTTCATTGGAAAACACATTACCAGGTATATCCTTACTTAAGGTCTTTTTTATGTTTGGAAAATTTTTGTTTAAATTTTTGTATTCAGTTTGAATGTTGTTTTTAGCCACATTTAGAGCGTTAATCCCCATCGCATATGGTATATGCAGGTTATCATTGTAAAACTCCTGTTGAAGCTCTCCTTTTTTACCCTTTTGATTTACCAACCTATAGTTGGTTAAACCTTTGAAGTCATCTGCATTTGATCCCACAAACAACTCTGAAGCTTTTTTATACCACGGCCTTCTATCAGATATCATTTTAGCTTTAGCTGCAGAATAAGTTGCTTCTTTTTTGATCTTATAGTTACCTTTCATCATAGAGTTAAACTCAGCGTTTAAATCTAATCTAGAAGCCATTATAATCTCGTTATTAACCTTATTGTTAGCTTCAAGTACAATTTTGTTTTCTGCTTTCTCTTGTATTTTTTCTCTATTGTTGTTCTTAAACTCTAAAGTATAAACCTCAGCAGTCCATTTTTCTTTTTTAATTTCAGATAAAACTAGTGTTATATCTTTTTTAGTTGCATTTTCAAATATTTTATCAGCTAATGTTTTGCCTCTTTCACCTGTTAAGCTAACTATTTCCGACGCCATGCCAGGTCTTTCTATTAAGTACGTTATATCTGCTTTTATTTGACCAGCATTGTAACTAGGATTTCCTCTTTTGTCTGTATTTCCCGATGTTCCACCGTAAGGCGAACTATCATACTTTAGTTTATCAGAATACTGTGTCATTGTTTGTTGAGCATCTTTATTTAAAAGCTCAAGCTCTTTTTTGAACTGCTCTGGATTATTACGGTGTCTCAACATAGCATCTACTAAGTTAGTGTGGTATTGAGCTAGTTGTAGTTTATGCTCAGCGTGATATCCAGTGGCATTAATTATTTTTCCATTTTTACCCATCACAGGTTCACCTAGCATATTAGATACCGCTGTAAAGCTAAACGTACCTTTAGATATACCTGTACCATGGTTTGTTTGCATTTGAAAATGCCTTAATATACCCTGTATTGTTGCGCTTAGTTCAGCCTCTGGAGTTTTACGAACCATTTCGTATATACCAGTCATGTAATCATTTCTAAGCCTTTCGTTTGCGGCTACAGTCTCCTCATAAGTAAAAGGCTTTTTAGTAGCTGGGTTTATGCCTTTTCTTGTTAATAACTCTCTCGCTTTATCATAAAGATCACCGTTTAAATCTTCACCCTTGTATTCCTCTCTAAATTTTCTTAATGCTTTTTTAAAGACACCTGGATCAGTGATTTTAACAGCATCGTACTCGCCTTTATACTTTTTGCCATTATTACCTCTTTGCCCACCAGTTAAAGCGTATACCGTTAGATCAGTACTGTATTTGCCGTTTGCGTCCTTATATTTATTCATTGGTGCAAAACCTCCTTTGCCATCTGGAAATAACCTAGCTTTATTAACACCAAACTGTTGTAAGAAGGGTGAATCAAATCTACTTGGCATGCCTTCTGGGAAAAGAGACATTAGCTTAGCGTCAATAACTCTCATTTGTTCTATAGTTATTTCGTTTTTGCCTAAATCAGTATAATTATCTTTTGTTAACTTTAAGTTAGGATATTTTTTATTTAAAAAATCCGTAAACTGATCGTATTTACCTTGATCAATATACTCGATTTCTTTCAACTCTAACTCAGTCATCTCTCTTTCTTTAGCGCCTTCTAAGCCTTTTTTAACAACTTCCCCTGTTAGTTCTGACTTAGCATCATATCTTGATGCTACCTCAAATAAACGTCCACCTACGATTTTCTTTTCAGCAGCCGATAAATTAGATTTTTCTAACGCTTCAGCTATTATAATTGGACTAATTACTTTTGAATCTAATAAGAACTTTTCTATGTTGTTAATTTCATTTGAGAATTTAACCTGAGCCTCACTAGTATTTAAAATAGAAGCCATAGCTTCATTCTTACCAGATCTAATCTGATTCATAACGGTTTGAACACCAACTTTCTTACCTAGCTCATGATCCCCATTTTTAACTTTATTGACAATTTCTTGTCTTATCTCTTGGTTCGTGATAGTACGTAGTATCTGCCCTTCTAGCAAACCCATTTTTCTAATTGCAGCTCTTATTTCTAGAACTTCCGCTGGTGACTTGCCTTTAACATCTAAGCCAGATAAATCTAAAGTTCCATCTTCATTGCGTTTTATTCTATACTCAGCCAAAAACTGTGCTTCTGTTTGATTTTTTAAAACGCTTCTTAACGCAACTCCCTTTCCAGTTCCAGTCAGCACCATTGTACTTCTACCACCTTGCTCTGGAGTATTGTAGTGTGATTCTAATAATACCGTTTCAACAATTCCACCTTGACCCGTTATTTTAGATTGATTTTCAGGTAGTATTTCTAATATTTTATCCCAGTTTGCAGCTATATATTCTGCTTTTGCTTTTTTGTTTTTACCAAACAAATCTTTACCACTACTTTTTGGAGTTAGGTTAGTTAGGTTGTTATAAGTTAAATCTCCAGTCAGGACTTCTTTACCATTAATCATAACGCCTTTACTAGTTACGTTGCTTCTAATGTCGGTTAGTATACCTTCCATTGCAAGGTTTTTATCTAGCTTCAGTAAATCCTTAGCGAGTTTACCTTCACCAATAGAATAGTTTTCACCTTGAACATACGACGCTCCACCTTCCGGTGTGCTTAAATCGGACATGTTTTCCAAGACATCAGTGTTAACAAATGTAATTTCCTGCCCATCTTTTGATTTATCCATACGACCTCCTGGATCGGCTTTTTTTAATACATTACCATACTGTTGTGGTTTAGCATATATAGGGTTTCCTCTAGCATCTTTTCCAATAGGCTTGTAGTTATAATTCTTTCCAAACAAAGACTGTCTTAAGTATATACCAAAGTTATCATTTTTAGCCGGATCATATCTTTGCATGTATTCAGCCATTATTAATTTTGCCGCACTTTTGTATTGGTCTAGAGTAATCTCTTTAGTATACTCGTAAGATTTGCTTACAAACTCTTCTACAAGTTTTTTATTGTTTTCATAAAGCTCGTTATTAGCTCTTTTAAACACATCTTCTCCAGCTGGAAGTTTGTTCTCTAAAATCTCTTGCTTTAACTTTTCTATCTCAGCTGATCCATTTGGGAATTCTTTTTCTAGCTCAGCTAGTTTTTGCTTTTTTAAATACGTAACGCCACCAGGTTCTAACTGCGCTTTCTTCTCAGCAAGTCCCTTTCTATACGGGCCTATGAATTTTTCGTTAGTCGTGTTGTTCTCAATGTTACCTTTGTTTGTTGCTATCTGCTCATTAATACCACCTTTTCTCGTGAGTTTAATAGAATTTTCTTTCATTAAATCCGCATAACCTTCTGGTTTTTCAGTAGCTAATCTTTTGTTCTCTGTTATTATGTTTTCTTTTTGAGTTTCTAAAGTTAACTTTTCTTGGTTTAAATCTTTAGAGGCTTTAGTGGTGCTATCAACGTTCTTGTTAGTTTCAACTATCGTTTCAAGTCTAAAATAATCAGCATTAACAAGATCGCTTATTTTTTTGTTTGATGGTTTCCTAGCAAAATCAGCTAATAGATCAATATTATCTTGAGCGGAATTTAGTTTAGGAGAGTGACCGTATTCGCCAAGCATGTCTTTTACGTAATTTCTTATACCAACAAACATCTTAGGTGCTTTATAGTTATTATAAACCTCCTTATTAGATAGAATCTCTACGGTATAAGCCATAAATTCTTCCAGCGTTACGTTTTCTTTGTAAACACCTTCTATAGCTTTGGCTAACGGAGTGCCATCTGCAACTTGCAAATCAGGTAGAATTTTTGAAATATCACTTTTCATTTTTTCTAAAAACACCTGTTTAGCCTTTGGCCTGTGCTTAAAGTGGGCAGCTAATAAAGCGTGAGTCATCTCGTGGTTAAACTTTTCGTTACCAACTTTAAATGAACTTTTTCTTACTAATATAGTGTTTGTCACAGGATCGTACTGTGCTATGTTTTTAGAATTAGCGTAGTCAGCAGGGTTTTCACTAAACTTAACTTCAATGTTTTTAAAATCTTTACCAAACTCTTGTCTTAAAGACTCATTGATTGGGTCAAGTTTTATTCTTTTAAGATTCTTTTCAAAATTAGGATTTGTAACGTTTAGCTCGTGATGCATTACATCAACCATGTATGATTTATGTAGTAAGTTTTGGTAATCTAAGTTTTGCTCAAATTTCTTAAGTTCTTTGCCCTCTAAATATTTTTCAGGATTATTTAGCATATCCTGAGTGACTTGAAGTTTTACCTCCCCGCTTGATCCCATTGCTTTCTTAAGAGCGTCTATATTTTGTCTTTCTAACTCTTCCCGTAAATTCTTTTTTGATCTAGTAGTTTTAAAGTCTACCCCCTTAACATGAGAAAAACCAGTGATACCAAAAACAATCATATCTACTAGCATTTTCTTCCTCCAATCATCGTCGTCTGGACCATCTATACTACCGTACATGTCGTTAAACTGTGTAGCAAAATCCTCATCGTTCATAAAACTGTTATATGCTTCTTCAGCGATATGAGCCATTTGAGCAGAAGAACCACCTACAACACCACCTTTAACAACTTTGTGCCATAGAGGATTTAAAAACGCAAACTTATTATTAAAAGGCGATATGTTAGAGGTTAATTGACCAATAGTGTAAAAAGTAGCACCACCACCAACAGGCATATCAAAAGCTACTTGCATCTTAGCTTCTTCAAGCGCTAAGTTAAAACCATGATACGTTAATTTTTGAAACTTACTACCTGTTCTAAACATTTGGTAAACTCTACCTATTTGACCATAACCTAGAACGCCACCTGTAGCAACGTTAATACCAGCCATCTCAATTAACATAGGAGTAAACATCCCAACACCCTCTCCAATTTCTTCTGAAAAAGTTCTAGTTAAAGCTTCTATTTGATCGTTAGTTAAATTTATCATCTCAAAGTTAGCTCCAGTAACAGGGTCTATTCCACCAGCAAACTCAGCATTGTAATTTGCCACCGTACTTTGTATATGATCTTTAAGCGCTCTGTCTCCAAGATCACCAGAAAACATTTTTTCAGAATCAAGTGCACTCTGTTGCAACCAGTCACTCATGATAGATTGTTTAGCGGCTCTAAAGAAAGAGGCTATACCACCTTCTTTATCCATGTACTTAGGATTTGTGTTTACGTATATAAGTTCATATAACGCTCTTCGTTCTCCCTCGTTGTTATCTATAGTAAGTTCGTATTGAGTTAGTAAGTCTAAGTCTTTATCGCTTATAACCCCTTTCATTAAATCAAAAACACCTGTAAAATCTTTTGCATCTAATCCAGCTTCAAATATATCTGAAACAGATATCTCTATTGACTTACCATCTTTAGAATAGTTGTCTTTAATAAAACCGGATCCATCTGTAAACGTTTTTATCAAATCATAATACTCTGACTTTTGATAGTCATTTAGGTTTAAAGTGTTGATATTGTTAAACTTCTCTCTGTCTAGTTTTATTATTAACTCGTCACCTTCCTTTTTTAACTCTTGATTCCTAACTGTTTTTGTTTCATAATACTTTGTCAAAGCATCTCTTGGTGATAAGTTAGGGTACGCGGTTTTGATTGCATCTAAACTAAGATCAATAGAGTTTATAGCGTTGCTACCAGCTTTTACAGCGTTTTCAGCCCTATAGTCAGTCATACCTGTTTTTGGGTCAAAGAAGAAGTTTGTTAAACTCTGATCTATTTCTACGTTACTTATTCCATCGATTGATGAGACATCTACTGAAGAAGCGTTTAATTTTATGTTTTTTAATATTTTATCAATCTGCAATTGTGCACTATCTTTAGCTGTAGTGTCACCACTGTCAATAGCGCTTTTACGAGCTTTGTACTGTTCAAACAATTGATCGTTTAACAGCTTTTTGTTTCGCTTTTGCTCGCTCATTGAGTTAAAGATAACATCGTTTTGCTCGTTTATAAATCCAGTATTTAATTCAACTGAACTTAGCGATTTTCTATTATTAACTGTTTGTTGTTTTACAGCTAGCTTCTGCAATGTTTTTGTAAAAAGTCCTTTTTTATCTCCACCAATAATCTTAGAGAATTCCTTATAAGATATGTTAAGTTTACCAGTAGGATCTTGAGCTCTAAATTTAATTGCGGCTTGTTCGTATATAGCTCTTTTAACTTCCTCTTTAGTTTGTTCAGGTACGTTTTGTAAATTAAAAGAGTTGTATTGGCTTTCTAAACCGGGGTAGTTTATATCTAAACCATCTTCTGATACCGATGTGAAGGCAGCATTAGTTTCATCTTCTATAAGTTTTGTTAATAAAAAAACTTGATCTTTTGTAGCGGAATACGTAACAGGTTCCTCGCCAGAGTTAATATCATAATCTTGTTGTATATCCACCTTGTATAAGCCTTTTCTAGGACCTTCTGTTTCAGCCATCAAATCGCCAGATGTTTTACTGTATATATCGGCTTCAATTTGATCAACGTCTGTGTTTATAAAACTCATAAAAGCTTCGTACGCTGTTTCAGGGCTTTCAACGGGGTATGTAAAACCTAAATTACCCTCTATGTTTTCTTGCGAGTACAGAGGTATACTTGTTTTAACTCCATTTGCTAGAACAACCTCCACTTCATCGTGTCCCGAGCCAGATGGCGTTGCTGTTACGTTTAACCCTGATTTGTTTATTAAATCTGAAACTTGAGTTTCAACATCCTCTCCTTTATCATTTCTTTCGTATAAACTAAAGTCTTCTAAAGAAATCTTAGGAGCTTCATAATCATCTATGGGTAAATCCAAAAAACCATCGCCCGATGTTGATTCCGTATTTATTGCTGTGTTCTCTGACCCTACAGGCGCAATCTCTGCTGTTGGGCCTTGCGGCTTTTCCACGACTTGGTTGTTTAGTTTGTGACTCTCCACAACTTCTTTAAACTGATCTCCACTATATACTTGTAAACCACCTTGGTCTTCTGAAGCTTTATTTTCAGCCTGCATTCCCTCGATAATTCTTTCTAATTCCTCATCCATATTTAACTATATTTTTTGATTATTTGCTCAGCTGTTAATTGGCTAGCGCTACTGGTTGATTTTGAATATAAAGCGTGTTGAGCTTTTAACTTCATGAGAGCATAGTTTTTTACTAATGGCTCTAAGTCTTCTAAGCTATAATTAGGACTATCTATAATAGCAAAATCCCCGTTTGCGTTTGGATATTGCTCGGCAAAATCGTTTAGAAAGTTATGCAAAGGACTTTCGTCATCATGTATAGTTGAAAGTATTTGTTGTTCTGTTTTTATAGCGTTATTTATTAACGCCATAGCGGCACTTTTATTAAATGGCGCGCCAGATGTAGCTTCTGACTTTATAGTGTTCATGCCTTTAGCTAACGTTTCAAAAGAATCGTAAGCTTTTGGGAATATATCTTTTTTTATAGACTTTAAGCTGTGCACGCCTTTTGTACCCATGAATTTTATAGCTAATTCATTGTTGTTATCAACCATCATTGTTGTTAGTGGTTTTCCTTCTTCATCTGTTTTCTGAGTCAAAACAATATCTCTTAAATAACTATTAGCTACGGAAGATCCCTTTGATTCATTTTCTTGATCAATCGCATCGATATTTTCACTGACAAAAGTACCAACTTTATTCATGTTAGTTGACAAAGCTCTAACGTTGTTTATTATAGCTAAACCATCTGAATCTGCACCTTTAGCTTTCTTTATCTCGTCTAAAGCATCTTTCTGTGTTTTCATGAAATTAGTTATTCCCAATATAGCTGACGAGCCTAATAGTTGCGGTGGTTTTTCATCGCCTATAAAAGCCGCTCCAGCAACCCATCCTTTAGAGTCTATTGGTCCAATTCTTTGCATCAAATCAAAAACGTTTCCCTCTACAACAACTTCTGGTAGTTCAACCTTTTGCGTCGGGGCTTCTTGTTCTTCCATTGATGGATTGTAATCGTCTACTTGATAAAAAGGAGTGTTATCGTCTATTCTTTCTTTGTATGCGTAAGGACTATTTCCTTGTGCATTTTTTCTTTTAAAGCTTGAACCTAAAATAGTTTGCCTAGCTGTTGCCGGTGAACTAGTGTAGTACTTTCCTTTTCTAGTACGCCTTCCATCGTTGTGGGTTGTTGATTGGCCAGAAGAGTGTGTTGCGTTGTTTTCAGCCATAAGAGCTTGCGCTTTGTCATTTGTCTTTCTCTCCTTAGAACCGTCAGGCATAGTTACCATAACCATTCTCTGCGTTCTCTCAGCCCCATTAGCGTCCATTATTGCTTGTAGATCAGCTTTCTCTTCAGCAGTGGTTGCACTACGCATTGCTTTTTTAGCCTTGTAGTAATCGGCCCGCATAGACGCTTGCTCTTTTTCCGAGTATTGATTTTGATCTTTCCTGCCAAAAAGCCCGAAAGCATTTGCTAATTTCCTTTTTTCTTTAGCGATTTGAATTTCATACTCCTCAATCTTATTTTTATCACCTCTTTTAATTGCATTCTCTTTCTCAACCTCCAAGTTAGCTACTTTCGTCTTTGTCTTATTGTTGTCTTCAACCCCAACCTCATTGTTATTGGCAATTTGATTATTTTCTTCTCCACCGGTGGTATTGTTTGTTGTAGTTTTGTTGTTAGCGTTTTTTTGCTCTTCCGCATTTTTTTGTTCTTCCGCGGTTAACTGCTTACCAAGCATAGCATCCATTATAGGTTGCGTCATTAGATTACCTTTCCACTCACCAGCGGATAAAGATGTTTCACCACCATATTGATAGTTAGAACCACGAGCGCCAGCTACAAGCGCTTGATTTATTTCTAAAGGACTACCAGACTTAGGTTTTGTATGACCCCAACCTTTAGCTTTAAGATTTAAATGCTCTTTCTTGGTGTTAGCCATTTTTGACTTGCCATCACCGTACATCATATGTTTTTTAAATTCTGCCATAGTTGTTTTATGCGTTTTTATTCCAAAATGTTCCTCCTTCGTCTATGTTTTTGTTACCAGCTTTAGCACCTTGTACTCCCGCAGCGCCAATAGTACCTATACCAGCAGAAACTTGATCTCTAGCTCTTTGCCTAGCTGCGTCTGCAGCTCCTTTTCTTCCTTGTGACATACCAAGCAGGGTTTCTGTTTTTTCTTGTTTTTTGTCTTGTGATCTTGCATCACCTTGTCTTTCCATTTGTTGGTTCTGAGCAGCTTGCCTAGCTGTAGCCATATTGTTTTGCGATTCTTGTTGTCCTATAGAAGCGCTAGCTTGTTGAGTTGCTTGAGCACCTTGGTTTGCCATTGCTTGAGCTAAGCCAGCTAT
>Ga0307488_10003198_pt1 | contig 13720 bp, 17 predicted proteins | sample SB02metaG_FD_202248 | JGI IMG/M metagenome (GOLD analysis project Ga0307488, IMG submission 202248) | Sea-ice brine microbial communities from Beaufort Sea near Barrow, Alaska, United States - SB 0.2 | ecosystem: Environmental > Aquatic > Marine > Coastal | place: USA: Alaska | collected...
AGGGGGCCAGGTGCCCATTCTAGGGGGGTCAGGAGCCCATAATAGGGGGGTCAGATGCCCATGATAGGGGGGTCATTGCCCGCCACGCCATCTAACGCACTTTGAACTCTCGTCTCTTGAGTTAAACGGCACCCTTTGACGTGGCGAGCAATATCCGCCAGGCCCTATGCGGGGGTGGGCGCCTTTGCGGCGGCGGTGACGGACTACCGGCAACGAGCGGGTGCGCTGGCGACAGCGCTGTACCCGCCCGCCGCCGCCGCCGCCGGCGCCACTCACCTGGACGCTAAGCTGGTAGCCGTGCTCGGTAGGGTCTTCCACTCATCCACTTTCCGGCTTGACATGAGCACTTTTTGTGGGAAACGTTGGGCTGGTACATGGAGTTTCAGTGACAGATACAGCTCAGGTTGAGATGATAAGTTGTGGAGTGTAAGCCCCTGGTGATAGGTGCCGCGGTGACCACCCGCGGGCCCGCCACGCTATCCGCCGCCGTCGCCGCGTACTACGCCCGCCGCCTCCACGAATTCGCCGAGGCTGTCAAGACACGAAACCGCCCTGCGAAAGATGACGACGCTGATAGCGATGACGAGGAGGATAGCGACGGCGACGATGCGGACGACAAATACGACGACGAAAAGGAGGACTACGTAGATGTTGTAGATGTTGTGGATGTTTCGAGCGGTGGAGGCAGAGGCGGCGTTGGCGGTAGCAGTAGTGGTGGTAGGGCATGGCGGGTATTGCTCGCCACGTCATCCGACGCACTTTGAACCCTCGTCTCTGGAGTCGAAAGGCACCCTACGACCTGGCGAGCAACATCCGTCAGGCCCTGGGCGGTGGTGGTGGCGGTGGAGGTGCGATGGACGTTGACGCCGGCGCCGCCTTGTCGGCGGCGTCATGCGTGGAGGTGATGGGGGCGGCAGGGCCCGGCAAACATTGCTCGCCGCGACATAGGAGATTGTTCCTCCTCCTTCTCCTCCTCGTCATCATCATCCTTCTCTTCCTCCTCCTCCCCATCCTTCTCCGCCTTCGGATGCTATTAAATTGATGAAACAGAGGTTTAAATGCGTGTCAATGACATGGAGGGCAATATTCGTGGTAGTCCCTAGGGCGCGGCATGGGCGGCGGAGCTCTCGGGCGTGGGTCAGGGGCTGCGGGGAGCGGATGGCGTGCTCGCCGCTCTGGCGGAAGCAGGGCCTAATACCACAGTACATGTCTCTTTCCAGCTTTCCAGATACAGTGATCGCAGCTGTATTTTTGCCAGTAACTACACAAGCACCCAGGCTGCCAGGCTATTGCACTTAGTGCCTCGAAACTGCGTGACTAAGCTGGACAGGAACTGGCGTTTTGGACCCTAGACCAGCCAAGCTATCGTAATGAACGCCTCAAAGATGCATAAGTTGAGCTGGAAAGGGAACCGGCGTTGGACCCTGGGCTGCGGCGGCGGCGGCGCGCGCGCTTGAAGCCGCCGTGCGGCGCAAGGTGTCATCTAAGGCGGCCGGCAACTTCACGCGCCGCGCGCTGCCACGCCTCCTGCGCTGGCTCGGCAGGGCCGCACACGGCGCCCCGTTTCAGATTGAGAAGAGAGTCCAAATTAAGCAGGAGTCGAACCCTAAATCTCACCACCACAGAAGAGCAGCCTTAATTACTCGGCTACAAGAACTGATGAAATTCAAAAGATGATGAAACCCATGAAAATGTAATTGTGCACCTGTACACCACTGCTGCCGCCGCCCTGCATGTAGCCGCCGTCCAGGGCCTGACACAGTGTGCCCGTTCCAGGCGGTGTATTTGTGGTGCCGTGCTCACCTCGGATATTCTCAAGTTGAGCTGGAAAGGGAACTCATGCCAGACCCTGTGGATGGGCGCCGTGCCGCTCGAGTTCTTGCGCACCGCGCTCGGAGGGACGGACTTAACGACGGCGGCGGCGGCGCAGACAGAGTGGCGACCCCGGCTGGAGTACGCGGTGTACGAGCACCTCGGGGCGCTCCGCATCAGCGAGTTCTTCAATATCATCGTGGACTTCCCCGACAGCCTCTCCGCGGTAGGGCCTGGCGGATACTGCTCTCCACGTCATTCACGCACTTTGTAGCCTCGTCTTTTGAGTCGACAGGCAACCTATGACGAGGACGAGCAATATCCGCCAGACTCTACCCAGGGGTGGAGGACCTGCGGCAGTGCTTACGGCGCACTACGCTGCACGCGCAGCTAACAACCTCGCTGCGCCGCGCGCTGCAGCAACGCCTCCTCATTGCCGGCGCGCCCACGTCGGACATCATCGAAACGTACCGCCTCACCATCAGGGTAAGGCGGTGCATGTTGACACGTGTTGAAACCCGTGCTGAAAGCGCCTGGTGCACTGCTCGCCACGTCTGCCAACAAGTTCAGAACCCGAACTAAACGGCACCCTTTGACGTGGCAAGCAACATCTGCCAGGAAACCTAGCTTTCAATTCCAACTTGCGGCACTACTTCCGGGCGCTGCAGGCCCTGGACCCCTCTGGCGTGGTGCTCAACGTGGTATCGAGCCCGTTGAAGGAGTACCTGCGCGAGCGGTGATGCCTGCCGAATATTGCTCGCCACGTCATCCAACGCACTTCAAACCCTCGTCTCTTGAGATAAATGGCACCCTACTATCACGTGGCGAGCATTGTCCGCCAGGCCCAACCCCGCCACATCATCCAACGCGCTTTGAACCCTCGTCTCTTGAGTCAAACGGCACCCTATGACGTGGCGATCAATATCCGCCAGGCCCTTCCGAACGGAAGGACACGATCCGCTGCGTGGTCACCATGTTAATGGGCAAGGATGGCCAGGGGGTTGGCGAGAAAGACACGCTGTTGGCACAGGAGTTTGGCGGTGGCGGGGGGGGCGGGGCGGGTGGCGCGAAGCCAGTGGATGCGTGGGAGGGGGATGCTGAGTTCTTAGTGGACCTGCCGGGCGGCGCTGGGGGGAGCGGCCGGGCTTGGGCTGTGACTGGGGAGGGGGCTGGGGCTGGTACCGGGGGCGACGGGGGCGGCGGCGGCGGTGGGGGGGGGACCTCGGGCGGCGCCGCCGCAACAGAGTCCGGCGGCGGCGGCGGCGGGGGCAAAGGTGTTAGAGATAGGGGCGCGGGTTGGGACGAGTGGGAGCCGGAGCCGGTTGAGTCTGAGGTAAGGCCAGGCGGATAGTGCCCAGCACATCAATCATTTTGAACCCTCGTCTCCTGAGTTGTATGGTAACCTATGACGTGGCGAACCACATCCGCGAGACCCTAGTCTGAGGCGGCGAGTAGTAGAGGGCGGCGGCGGCACGTGGACGACGAGCTGGGCCAGCTGATCGGTATTTACGGCAGCAAGGAGCTCTTCATCAACGAATACCGCAATATGCTGGCCGAGCGCCTGCTGTCCAAGGTGCGGCCGGGCAGATATTGCCCACGCCCAAGTCCGCGGACCATTTCGTCTACGCCTGGGACATGTCGCCGCTGGCGAATCACGTGTACGCCCTGGCAAAGCATTTGGACCCCTCGTTTCTTGCGTTACACGGAATCCTGTGACGTGGCGAGCAACATCGTCCTACTGGCCCTATTCCGAGGTGGGGTACGACAACGACCGGGAGATGCACACGCTGGAGCTGCTCAAGCTTCGCTTCGGGGAGGCCAGCCTGCACAAGTGCGAGGTCATGCTCAAGGCAGGGGGGTTGTTGAGAACAGCACTCGTTTTGTTCCGATGATCAGAGTCCGCGCGTCTGTATCATAGGGGCTTACACTTATCCCCATTTCAGCTCAACCTGCGCCGATGTTGTCACCGACAGACTGATGCCACCCTGCGTATCTCACAGAAAAAGTATAACGCTGAGCCGAACAGTGTACGAGTGTAAGCCCATAGTATGTATGCGTATTCACCATGAAGGTAAGGCATGCTCCGATCTCGGGTCGAGTGCTTGTTCTCAATGACCCTCCTGCATGGATATCAACGACAGCAAGCGAATCAACGGGAACGTCAAGGCGGCGCCGGACGCGGGCACCACTGCAGCGCGTGACACCGCCTCCACCGCCACCCTCCGCGAGAGTCCGCTGGACGCCACCATCGTCAGCGCGTTGTTCTGGCCGCCCTTCTCCAACGAGGCGCCGGACTTCAAGCTGCCACCCTCTATGCAGGCAGGCCTCACTGTTTGCTCATAGTGTGCCAGTGGACCCGCTTTGCTCAAAGAGTGAGAAGCATACTGAAGCTCTAGCTCCAAGTCTAGATGCAGGCTGTACTATTCGTTTTGCCGATATATCTCCTCACACTCGATGCATCCTCCTTCCTTCGGGTATACTGGTACAGTGTGAGCAAACAATGAGGCAACCAGAGGCCGACGGGTACACTGGTACAGCATGAGCAACCAGTGAGGGAGCGGGTGGCGCCGGCCTTGTATGACGGAGATGGCGGACGCGTACGGGCGGCGGTACCACCACCTCAAGGCGCCGCGGCAGATGAACTGGAGGCCCACTCTGGCAGGGTCCTCACTGTCATCCCGTACGCTTTGCGTGAGAAGTTGCGGTGTGAGCGGTTTGCTGGTGCGGTGGTTGCTCTGTCGATAGTTGGTGTTCTGACCAGGGGCTTCAACTCGTTCACTTTTCAGCTGAACATGTGTTGGAATTTGGTACTGGGCCTTGCTTATTGGGCACAGTGCAGGTGCAGGTGGTGCACGGAGAGGTGGAGGTGGAGCTCAGTGTCAGCCCCATCGAGGCCACGGTGTTGACGCACTTCCAGAGCAAGGCAAGGGTGGTATTGAGAATAAACACTGCACCGACATTGAATCTCCTCCTCCTCCGCACGTGTGTATGAGCATTGACCCTGCAGGTGAGCCATGTTTCAACATCGGTCGAGTGCTTATTCTGGAGGACCCTCCTGCAAGGAGCGGTGGGGCTTGGACGAGCTGGCGGCGGAGATGGGGGTGACTCACGCGGTGCTGCGGCGTAAGGCAGTGGTGTGGATCAACCACGGCAAGGGGGTTATGCAGAACACGCACTCGACCGACATTGATTCCTCTGCTCTTCCTCTGCTTCCTCGTCCTCATCCTCCGGGGTTTATTGATGACAAGCACTCGACCGACGTTGAACCTGAACCTCCTCCCCCTCCTCCTCCACCTCCTTCTCCGGGGGTCATTGAGCACAAGTACTCGACCGACGTTGAATCTCCTCCTCCTCATCCAAGCCTCTGTGTGAGCATTCACCCTCCAGGCAATTCATGCTCCGATCCTGGTCGACAGCTTGTTCTCAATGACGCTCCTAGACGGGATCATCTCCGAGGAGAAGGGGGGCGAGGCGGGGGAGGCGGCGTACCGGCTGACGAGCGGCGAGCAGTCGAGCGACGCGTTCGGCGCCGCCGCCGCGGACGACGAGGGCGGCGGCGGCGGCGGGGTGGCCTCCGCGGAGGACCAGGCCGCCGCGGGCATGAAGGCAGGGACGCTTTACCTCATCGTTTGGTTTTGGTATCGAAGTTGTGGTCTCGAATCCTGCTCGGGATTCGACCAATCCGAACCTTTCAAATTGACATTCCTATCGCCAGTATCGAATCCTGGTCGAGGTTCGAACAGCCAGACCCGTCCAAAGTGGCATCCCTATGGCCAACCTGTGGTGTATTTGGATGAACGACATTTCTTGACTTGGTGAGCAGTAGGTTCGACCAATCAGAACTGTCCAACGTGACATCCCTATGGCCAAACCCTGGTGTGTTAGAGTCCAATGATATCTGATGACTCAGCGAGCAGCATTAAAGTGCTCATGCCCTACTTAAAGGTGTACGAGCAGTACGTGGTCGGCATGCTGACCAACTTCCCGTCCTTACCGTTGGACCGCATTCACAACATGCTGAAGATGTTTGTGTCTGAGCCGCCGTACGACAAGTCCGTACATCAGCTGGAGGCAGGGCCGGACATTGCTTTGATGTTCAGCTCCACATCGTCCAATCAGATGGCACCATCGTCCAATTAGATGGCCCCGTCGTCCAATCAGATGATCAACATCGTGCCCTGGTCCAATCATACGATCCACAGCGTTTGCCCTCGTCCAATCAGATGAGAATCAGAGTAAGCCCCTCGTTGGAGGCGTTTCTGAACCAGCTCATTGGCGAGGATAAGGTTGTGCTGGAGGGCACGCAGTACCGCCGGCGGAACGGTGCATAGTGTACAGTGATATGAAACAGAAAATATGTCCTCGACTACCCGCTCCGGCGGCGGTGCTGCATCCCTCCCAGTATAGTGTACCGGTGCTCGTCACTGTTGAGAAATGAGGACTGACCAACCAATACTGACCAGAAGCGGTCCGACCGTAGTGCTCCCTTGAGAGCCCTAAGCCCATCCCGGTTGTGCGTCGCGCCGTAGTTAGCGACGCTTAGCGCTTCTTAGCTTTACTTTGAAAGCAATCGGAACTTTTTGTGTGTATTCAAAAGCAATCTAAGGATCTACGGGGCCACCAAGACCACACAGCGGGAATAAACGTGTATAACTGACATTACCAAGCAACGGAGCCCGGGTTGCAGCGCATTTGCGCGCGCGTTGCTAGCTAGCCGCTGGGTCTCCACCTTCGTTCATGTACGAGCTGTGCAACACGTCGCACGCTCTACCGAGCGGGAGCGGAGCATTACGTGCGATTGTGCCACACGTTTCCTTGTGCCCACCCGTAGTCCAATCTTGTTTCTGGCACACGTCTCCGCAGTACCGGGCATCCTTGCACTGCGGGCAAACTTTGAACTTCTTCACAGGGCCCACAACCTCACACCCATCGTTGACGCAATAAGTTCCCCCCTCCACCTCCAAGCTGCGCAATGCTTCGAGAACGTTGACGGGATCATGCCCCCCCTTCCGTATCCAATGTACCACGCCGGTCATGACATCCGGGGGAACGTCGTGCCCCTCCGTGACCCCAGCCGGTGCGGCGACCCCATCGGCCTCCCCCACGTGCCCGACCTCGCGGGCGTAGGGTTGCTTTAGGTACATGCGAGTGGCGAGTCGCAAGCAATCCTCGGCGTGGCCGTTCTCGGCGCCCTTGCGCGTCCATTGTATCGCCCGCCGCTTGCTACGCGTGACGCCGCGCCCGAGGGCCTGACAGATATTACTCGCTAAGCCATGAGACGACATTTAAATCAACGTCTCAAGAAGCGAGGTCTACAATTTGGAGGATGACGTGGCAGGCATTATATTTCAGGCTCACCTTGGCCGGCAGTGCACATATTGGAGAGGTTGTGGGCCGCAGATCCGTGGCCCGCGTCCGCCGCGCGCCTGTACCAGTCCGCCGCCGCCGGGTAGTCAGGCGCCGCCACGCCCTCCCCCTCTGAAACCGAGTGCCCGAGGTTGAACATCGCTTCCGGCAACCCGGCCGCGGCTGCCTTAGTGAACCACGCCACGGCTTGCTCGTGCTCCTTCCGCACGTCGTAAATATTCCCCAGTGTATACATCGCATACACGTGCCCTTGCCCTGCCGCCTTCTCCAGAAGCGCCGTGCCCTCCTCCGCCTAGGGATGGCACGCGCAGACAAAATGCATTCGGTCAAGTGACCGTTCCTACGCGCCTTGGTCCGTCGAGCGACTCGAAACGTTGTGGGTGGGGAAAGTGCCAACCCTACATCTGCCACGGGCGATCTGCCGCTTGCGCCCATCAAGCCCAGTAGCCCACATGCCCTATCCGCTTTACCCACCAATATATAACCCTGGCTGAACTGCGCTTCCCCCTCCCCCTTGGCGGCTCTCTCCTTCACGAACTCATATCCGAGCGCTAGAACCAGTGCCGAGGGGTCGGGTCAGGCATATATCGCTCGCCACGTCATTCACCGCACTTTAAAACTTCGTCTCTTGAGTTAAACGACATCCTACAAGCAAATGGCGAGCGAGGCAATATCCGCCGGGCCCTACGAGGGGGTCTTCAGCTTGCGTCCGCCAGTCGCCTAGAGGGTGGTTCGCGTTCCCGTCTGCGCGAGCGGCGGCAGCTCCCCCGGCTCCCGCGCCCGCGGCTCCCGCCTTGGCCGGCGCGCGCTTTGCGGCATCGCGTTCCGCTCTTCTTCGTTCCTGGCGCGAAGCCATCTGGACGGGGGCGCCGCCCCGGCGAGGTGTCCGCTCCCTCCGCCGCCGCCGCCGCACCCTCCGAGGTGAAACTGAAGCTTTGGTTACACCCCCAGCTCGCCGGGACAACCCCGCCGGCCCCGGCACCTGGGAGGTGATGCTCGAGTAAGGACGAGTTGGTAAACCGGCCAATTTACCCACCCGCCCTTCGCGTCAAGGTACGGGCAACAGGCGGTCCGACACGCGGAGGGCCACGCACACGCCGAGGAGTCGGGGATTCTGTCGAGGAGAGACGTGTGGTCTGGCGTTGGCGACGCGGGGCGCACGCACGATAATACTGCCGGCAGGCTCGCCGGGGGTTGAACGGGGAAAGTGAGACTCGGCACCATGCTGACGTGGCAGATGAGAGTGCAGTTCGTGGCCAATCTCTGATGCCATCACTTCACCGGCGCGCCAAACGACGCTCTCGATATAAGCGCATGCTCGTCTCCGCCGCTCTCCTCCCTCCCGGTCCCGCCCTACCCGCCCGGGGCCGCGGCCGCCGCCAGTGGGACAGTGCCCGCCCCGCCCTGCGTCCGCCCCAACTTCTCCAGCGATGCCCGAGTGCCAAAACTTTGTGTTCCGACAACCGCAACCCCCTCTTCGCTCCGCGGCGGCGGCAGGGCCTTACTACGCACTTTCTCCAGCCCGACTTGAGTATCTTTGAGGCCTTACAGGGCTACACTCAAGTGATGCCGGGGTAAAACGGCTCGAACTTCAGCTGGAGGGGCTTGGGAGTTTCATGCGAGTACCGCATGCCTCACAAGAACTTTTTCCAGGCACGAGCGAGGCAGTCAGCGTCTTTGACTCTTCGAGACTCGAGAAGTGGTTTCACTGACTAAAGGCGAAAATACCACTGACTGAGTAAGGCCCCGGGCGGCGGCGGCGTTGGCGGCACTGGCGGTGAGCGGTGCACCCCCGGCGGCCCTGGCGATAGGCCCCGTGGCCATTCCCTTCGAGGCAGGGGCTTACACTCGTCCACTTCTCAGCTCAACTTGAGCCGTGTCTGTCACAAGAAAACACCCTACACACCGTAAACAACCCCTAACACTCCCGTAACACGGGCTACACAACCCCTACGCGCAACCCCTACCCCATAAGGAGCGCTCAAGTTGAGCTGAAAAGTGGACTAGTGTTAGCCCCTGCTTCGAGGCGGTCAGCTACCAACAAGTGGAATGCCCAACAGGGACCATGAGCAGCGTGGGCGGGAGCGTCAACTTGCGGAGTGCAACCGCGTGCGTCACGTTCTCGGTAGGACGCGGGCGGTGCAGGTTGATACTATCAAATACCGTGTTGAAAACATCTACGCTTCCAGTGCTTGAAGCTGCAATGTGATGAAGAGATTTTAAAATTTGCAAATTCAACTTGCGCCGCTGCATCTTGGCGACGGCCAACAATGCGTCGGGGAAGGACGTCAACAACCTGGACGTATACGGGCGCGTGTATGACCACGCCGGGGTGAGGCGGTGCAGGTTGACCCTATGAAACCCATGTTGAAGGCACCTGGAATTAAGCTCTTGAAACTGAAATTCATGGCCAACTGCTTACAAATTTTGCTTTCAAATTCAACATGCGCCGCTACACCGGGGGCGCGGTGACAGACGTGAGCGAGAACAACCGCATCGGCTTCGTGGACGTGGTAGGGCGGTGCAGATTGACCCTATGACACCCAACTTGAAACCGCCTGGAACTACGAGTAAGCACTTGAAACTGAAGTTGTGGCATACTGCTTTCAACGTCTGCTTTCAAATCCAGCTTGCGCCGCTATAACGTGGTGCCAGCGGGCGCCAGCCAGGTGAGCTTCACGCTGGTGATGGCACAGTCACAGCTGGAACTGGGGCCGCTGACGTGGCAGGTGGGGCCCGTTGTTGACATGGGAGGCCCGTCACGTGGATGATACCGGGACTGGTGGCGGGGGGTACGCTGGTACACTTTGATCTGAAAACCAGGGCATACTAGTACTAGAGCTAGTCTTTTCTACTAGTACAGTACCATAATTCTGTGGTAAACAAGTGTCGTGTTGTGAGCCACATTCCATCAGCCTGGCATTCTAACACTTTGAGCAAACAATCTAACGTGGATGAAAGTGGGCCTTAGCGGCAGGGGATGAAGGCGAGCGGGTTCGCGGGGAAGATTCTCCCGGGGCAGACGGGCTCCACCGGGCTGCTGGCGGCGAGCGAGTGCGAGCTGGAGCTCGACCCAGCGGTGAGGCGGTGCAGGTTGCCAGTATGAAATTCCGAGTCCAAAGCGCGCCTGGTTTCAGCGCTTGAAACTAAGATGTGATTTACCGCTTTCATTTTTTTATTTCAACTTCAACTTGCGCCGCTACACAGCGGAGTGCGAGGAGACGCGGGCGATGATGTCCGCCATCCGCTGACGACCCCTCGATTGTCGAGTTATATGTACACTATCGGCCACGGTTGGGCCTGCCATACATAAATAAATAAATAAACGCGTCGACTAAACGTCCCGCGTGACGTGCACTAGTTGCTAGATTGCTAGTCCAGACTACACTACGTGCATACATCCACGACCGTGCGCACGGTCGTAGAACCCTGTGGTCACCCGTTGGGCCCGGCAGATTATGCCTGCCGCATTATCCTTCACAGAGAGCTTGGACTACAGTACGGTTGGGCACAAGGAAAGTGTGGCATAGCCACAGATAAAGCAACGCCGTGCACATTCCCCGCTCCCGCTCAGGATGGCATGGAACGTGTTACACAGCTAGTGCGTGAATCGAGGTGGAGCCCCGGCGGCTAGCTAGCAACGCGCGCGTGATTGCGATTCGATCCGGGCACCTTTGCCTGGTAACTGTCATTACATTTGTGCTTCTGCTCTGTGTTCTAGGTGGCTCGGTAGATCCTTCAGAGGACGAGTATACTGCTCCTGAATACACACACGCGCTCACGCACATGAAACTTGCTGCGCCAGGCTTAGCTTTATTAGCTTAGTTTTTGCAAATGCCTCGAAACTGAAGACGCGCTACTCGCAGAAAGAACTGTCACATCACTTCAAACCCAGTTCCCCATCTACCTTTTGCGCCAGTGCGTTCTCCACCGGTGCAGTGCACAATAGCATCGGGCACGCAATCTTTGCGCCAAGTGCGGCAGCAGCAACAGCCATCATCACAGAACATGTGACCTTATGCGCACACGTCTCGCAAACACTTTTGGAACGTCTGTCAGTGTTGGGAGGTAGCTTGTGGTCAAAGCCTCCGCACGTCATGCTGCCTGGAGCACACCCGTTTCACCAGGGGTCGCAGAATGGGTTTATCAGTCGACGGCGCCAGCGAGGCTGGCTAGCACACTCACGGCACAGCAGAATGTACCAGTTTTCACCGGCCCGTCGTGCCCACTGCATCTGGGCACCTAGGAAGCACTGATCGCAAACCACGTCTACGCACCCGTCACAAGTCACCGAGAGACCTGGCTCGATATCCTCGTCGGGAATGTCGCCCTCGCCAATGAGACACACAAAAGCATCGCAGTATTTGCAAATCGAAATTCCGATGTCCTCGTCGTTTTGACAGTCTTGGTGTAGCAGCGCACGTTGGATGTGAGAGCAACAGTTGAAAGCAGTCTACCATATTATGTTTCAAGCGATTACTTCTAGGCGCTTTCAACGTGGGTTTGATAGGGTCAAACTGCACTGCCCTACCTTGGCAGTTCAAGCTCGTGCACCTCCTGCACTGAGTGCCAGCGCCGGGAGAGTCAGTGCCGTGCTCCTGTTCCTGTATCACACGGGGGCAATCAGGTTGCGCACAGCCGCACAGGTCAAAGTGGCCCTCGGAGAAAGGATCCTGCGGGTCGCGGTGATGCCGCACAAATGTGTCGAGCTGCTCCAGCTCGCCCTTGTGGTAGAGGCATCAGGACCATCAAGCACTCGGCCGACATTGAGCCGACAAACCGAGCCCGCGCGTCAAGAACATGTGCTAGTATTCGTGAGCATTCACCCTGACGATGGGTGTATACGTTGATACCGATATGATGGGATCGAATGGAGTGCTTGTTCTCAACAACGGGGGCCAAGGCGGAAGCCTGGTGCCTCCGCATACACGCCAACGCGTCTTGTCGACAGCACAGCCCGTATCTAGACGAGGAGCATAGCTTCGGTCTACTACTACTCACTCTTATCTCTGTTTGTTCTGGGTAATCCCCCTGCCTTGTCCACCGCGCACCCCACGAGCGCCAGCCGCTGCAGGCGCTCTGCCTTTGACTTCCCGTGGATGCAATGCTGGCGAAGGAGGTCAGGACCGCGCGGCCCGTCACGCCGGGGCAGCGGCTGAGGTCCAGGGTTTGGAGCCGCGCGAAGGCTGGGTTGGGTGCGCGGGGGTCGGCAGGGGGGAGGCTGGCAGCCCCTCCGGGACCTCCTCCCCGCGCCTGCGCCTCGTCCATGTGCGCGGCGTAGGAGAGCAGTCCGTCACCGGTGAACGCCGCGGGGGCGTTGTTGACGACAAGAGAGCGCAGGCTTGGCCCCGCGCGGCGCAGCACCTGGAACACGCGCGCGTCGGTGAGCCGTGTGGCGAGGTCGCCTGATAAAGTTAGGTCTTGCGACTGCCACACCCCCGGGATATCAATGGCCCACGGCGCGCCACACGCGGCTCACGCACTCCAGCGCCAGGCGGTCACGCACGTCCCCCACGTGCCGCAGAACGAGTGTGGCGAGGTGATCGTCCGGCTCGAACGACGCGCCGTGCTCGAGGGCCATACCTAGTGGGTGCTTCGGTTTGCGGCGGCTTGCGGCGGCTGGACGGGCGCCTTCGAGGGGTTTCGAGTCAGACAACTTTTGTCAAATCCGAGACGTGATATTTTTCAAAACCAAGCGCAGGGTTGCCGTCGCACCTCTCTCCCCCAGCCGGCGAACCACAACCACCCGCGCCACACACCCGTCGCACACAGCCGAGATCTTCCCCCGCCTCCGCCATGGAGTCCCCCGCCTCCGAGCACGCGCACTCCCCTGACCACTACGTCGTGCGCCTGTCTGGCGCGCTCGCCGCGCTGCTGGGGCGAGCCGAGGGATCCGAGCTTCCAGAGGACGAGTTGCTGGGGAGGCTGAGGGAGTGGGGGCTGATAACCTACCCGTCGCCACTGCTCGGGGGGCTGCTCGAGAAGCTGCCCGAGGTCCTTGAGGCGGAGGTGCTGTCGCAGCTGGACCCCACGGATGTCGCCATGTTCGCGCGGGTGGGGTCTGCGAGCCGGGCAGCGGTGGTGGCCTCCGGCCTGCCGCGCGCGGGGGCGAACGGGGACGCGCCGCTGGAGAAGGATGACTTTGTCGGATCCGTCGAGCGGCTGGCTTGGGCTAGGGACAACGGGTGCCCGTGGAACGCGTGGACAACTGCACTCGCCGCTCGCACTGGGCGGGTGGAGGTACTGAGGTGGGCGCGGGAGCACGGCTGCGATTGGGACGAGAGGACGTGCGCGGAGGCCGCTGAGGACGGGCACCTGGAGGTGTTGAAGTGGGCGCTGGAGCACGGGTGCCCGTGGGTAGAGGTGGACGAGGATGATGCCGCGTACATCATGAACTGTTGTGCGTGCGCCGCTATGGGCGGGCACCTGGAGGTGCTAAAGTGGCTTCGGGAGCAGGACTGCCCATGGGATGAGCAGACGTGTGCGGGCGCCGCTCGGGGCGGGTACCTGGCGGTGTTGAAGTGGGCGCGGGAGCACGGGT
>Ga0307488_10003199_pt1 | contig 13718 bp, 6 predicted proteins | sample SB02metaG_FD_202248 | JGI IMG/M metagenome (GOLD analysis project Ga0307488, IMG submission 202248) | Sea-ice brine microbial communities from Beaufort Sea near Barrow, Alaska, United States - SB 0.2 | ecosystem: Environmental > Aquatic > Marine > Coastal | place: USA: Alaska | collected 2017-05-06
GAGCAGGTGATGTTGAGTTCACTTAATGAAGTCAGTGCCGATAGCATTAGAACATCTGGCGGCACGATTATAAAAACCCTTAAAGAAAACTATGTATGTTCTGACTGGAGTAATTTCAAGGACTTCGTTCTAGACAACGAGGCTGTAGAGTTACTTCAACAGCGCATACATCAGGCTAACTTTAAAGAGTTTTTAGCTAGTAGAAGTGAGGACGGACTACCTCCCGGTATTAGTACCCTGAGAGAGTTCAATATTGTAGTAAGAAAACCAACCAGTAAATAAGGAGCATTACAATGGCACAAGCCAATACATTCACAACCCCGAAGGGGATAGCGCAGTACCCTTGGTTATCTAAACCTGATACCAAGTTTTCAGAGGAAGGGGATTACAAGGTTAATCTTATTCTTAGTGCAGAAGAAGCGGCACCTATTGTTGAGCAGATCAACGCCGCCTTTGCTGAGAACATGCAGGCTGAGATGAAGAAGCAAGGCAAGAAAGAACTGAAAGCCGCCAACCCCCCCTATATGGAAGAGCTAGGCGACGACGGTCGGTCTACCGGCAATGTTATCTTTAAGTTCAAGTCTAAGGCCGCATATAAGCCTGCGATCTTTGATGCTAAAGGTAAGCCCATGATAGATAGTAATATCTGGGGCGGCTCAGAGATTCGAGTCAATGGCACTATCGGCGGCTACTACACTAGCTTGATTGGGGTCGGCGTTGCATTACGACTTCGTGCAGTTCAGGTTATTCAGTATGTTGAAGGCAATGGTGATGGCGCAACACGCTTTGGTTTTGAAGAGACTGCAGGGTATGAACACGATACTCCAGACTCTTTTCAAGAAGAAGCCCCTGTAGCTAGGGTAACAAAGCCGGAATTAGCTGTAGTTAAAGAGCCAGTAGTTGAAGAGCCCACAGTTGTTAAAACTAAAAGTTCTTCAGACAACTCTAAAAATATTTCGGATATTGTTAGCAAGTGGGGAGCGAAAGATTAACTCATGGATGAGCTTAAAACCATACTTAAAAACAACCCTAGCCTGTCCCTAGATGAAGATACACTTGCCGTAGCTAATAGTGGTTATGGCAATGTAACTAAGCGTATCTCATTACGGGGCGGAGAGTTTCGGAAGCTTATAGCTGGGCAAGAAGTGAGTACGGATAGCCCCACAACTATGCAGGTTATAATAGTGAAGATGGCCCACAACGCCTCCCGATCTTATTATAGCCATGCATATGAGGAGGGAAAAAAAGTGAGTCCTGTATGTTGGTCTAACGATTCTACAGCCCCCGACCCTGAAGTTCTGGCCCCCCAATCTAAGTTTTGTCACGCTTGCCCCAATAGTGTGCGGGGCTCAGGTTCGGGCGGCACAGGCTCCGCTTGTAGATTATCTTGGCGATTAGCTGTTGTCTCTGCCGATGATCCTGGTGGGGACGTGATGCAGCTAGTCTTACCGGGTAACTCTTGTTTTGGTAAAGAAGAAGAGGGTAAGTGGCCATTCAAAGCCTACATTCAGATGCTGGTGAAAAATAACGTGAGTGCATCTAAGCTAGTAACAAAGATGCAGTTTGATAATAACCCTACAAGAAATAGGGTTTTGTTTTCTCCCGTTGCAGCAGTTGTAGAAGAACACAAAGAGATACTTAAACGGCAAGCAGATAGCCCAGCAGCACAAAGTGCTATTAAATTAAGTGTCTATCAACCTCCTGAAGCAGTACGCGAAACAGTTAAGTTTGAAGTGTTCGACGACGTTAAAAAAGGCGTGACAACCAGAAGCGAGAGACAAGAACAAGAAGTTCTTGACATAGTGAATAAATGGAAAAAAGTTGAGGAGTAATAATGACTAGGCCCTATAGTGATAGATTTATTTTAGGACTTCACCATGCCGATTCCAGAAAGATAGGAATTAAATTGGCGAAGGTATGTATTAAAGCTGGTCTGCCCAGCGTCTATGTAGCAGATACTTTTAGTGTGCTCAGAAAAACTATTCATCTATGGTTTAGGGGTAGCCCAGTAAGAGATAAAAACAATACTCGAATTGAACATTTTATTGAGCTGGTAGAGCAAGCACTAGCAAACGGCGACTTACCTGCAGCTGATAGAATAACAACCAAAAAATATCTAGAGTTAGAGATAAAACCTAATTTAATCAAGGTGTGATATGAAAGAATTTTACGCCTTGGCGCTTCCCAATAGCGGGATTTACTGCGTTACGGACATAGATCCGACTACTAAAAGAGCTAAAAATATTTTTGTTGAGTCAATAGACGAGTTAATTGAATTAGTATCGTCTAAACAGGATACCAATATTTTTGTAGCGATGGCTAACTTTGGAGGCCACAGTCGCAAAGCAGACAATGCTATTAGTCTTAAATCGTTCTTTGTAGATCTTGATGTGGGTGATGAGAAGGGATATAACAGTAAGGAAGAGGCTCTTGAATCTCTCGCTGATTTTATAGCGGACAACGAGCTACCCCCTCCCACTATAATTGATTCTGGTACTGGCGCCCACGCCTATTGGTTCTTTACCGAGGAAGTTCCCGTTTCTGAATGGAAAGTCTATGCAGATATGTTTAAGGACTTCTGCCTTAATAAGGGTTTACGCATTGACCCTGTTGTTTCGGCGGATATATCTAGGATCCTGCGTTGTCCTGATTCATTTAATCATAAGACTAATCCCCCTACACCGACTAAGGTTATTAGTTGGTCAGGCTTTGCTTCTGATTTTGCTGTATGGAAAGAGGTCTTAGGAGAGGCCGATATACCACTAGAAGATATTGTTAAACGCGAGAAGCTTACAGACTTAGGTAGGCAAATGTCCGGGCAGAACAACTATGCGTCCGAGTTTAAAAAGATTGTACTTAAAAGTTTAGATGAAGATTCTGACGAAGGTTGCCTACAGATTAGACACATTGTAAAAAACAGCGCTTCACTTCCAGAACCTTTGTGGTATGCCGGATTATCTATTGCACAACACTGTACCGATAGAGATACAGCAATACACTTATTATCTAGAGATTATGTGGGCTATAACAAAGAAGCCACAGAGCGTAAGGCTGACCAGACACAAGATAAACCGCAGTCTTGCATCACATTTAATAGCATCAATCCTGGGGTATGCGAGGGCTGTTCTTATTTTAATAAGATAACTAATCCTTTAACTTTAGGTAAAACTTTTGTTGCTTCACCCACTACAGAAACTCCTATCTTAAATGAGATCGTACCTGTAATAGGCGGTGTACCGATGGTAACTACGAAATTGCACGGGCTACCCCCAGAACTTACCGGATTTAAGCGTGGTATAAATGGGGGTATTGCGTATAAAGCAGCGCCCGTATACGACGCTAATGGCGACTTAGTTGAGGAAAAGGAACAACTAGTTACCACCTATGATCTTTACCCCACAAAGCGAATCTATAGCGTCACACACGGTGATTGCATGATGATGGTAACTGATCTACCCAATGATAAGTCTAGAGAATTTATGTTGCCTTTTTGTAGTATGTATGACGGCAACGAACTAAGAAAAATATTATCAATGAATGGAGTATTGTTTGATCCACTATCTAATCAATGGAAATATATTATGAGCTATATAGTTAAATGGGGGCAGTACCTAATTGCTCAGGGCTCTGCTGAGATCATGCGAAACCAGATGGGCTGGACTGCAGATCATGAAGCTTTTGTAGTAGGTGGTATTGAGATAAACAGAAAGGGAAAAGAATCTAATAGCCCCACCTCTCCCCTGTGCCGAGGCATTGCTAAACATCTAATTAAGACTGGGACATATGATCTGTGGAAGCAGTCGGCTAATAGACTAAACACCGAGGGGTTAGAGGTACATGCCTTTGTAATGCTTACTGGCTTTAGTTCTATTCTTATGCCCTTTACTTCTACTTCGGGTATAACAATGTGCCTGACGGGCGAGACTGGAGCTGCTAAGACCGCCTCCTTGTACGCTTGTTTAAGTGTCTGGGGGAACCCTAAAGATCTATCTGTGTTAGATGCAACAGAGAATGGTATGACTGGGCGTTACTTAGCACTACATAATATTCCTTTTGGTTTAGATGAGGTCGGAAATACACATGGTAAAACACTTTCTCAACTTATCCACAAAATATCACAGGGTAAGGCCAAGATTAGAATGCAGGCTTCGGTTAATGCTGAACGCGAGCATGAGCTTTCCGCCGCCTTGGTTGCTATATTTACCTCCAATCACTCACTCTATGACAAGTTGGCTATCTTAAAGAAAGATCCTAACGGAGAGGTAGCCCGGTTGATAGAGATCTACATGCGAAAAGCAAAAATACTAGCAGATAACCCCAGCGAGGGTCGCGCTATCTTTGATCCGTTTAGAACTAACTACGGCTGGGCAGGCCCAGAGTTTGTTAAAGAGGTGATGAAATATTCTCGCCCAGAAATTGAAGAAAAGATTGCGGCTTGGGTAAATAAGTTTAAGAAAGATTTTGGTGATGATACTGCCTTTAGATTTTATGAGAACTTAATTGCCGTGACTATGGTAGCTGGAGAACTTGCAGCTGAGGCAGATATTGTGAAGTTGGATTTAGGGCGCGTCTATAAGAAGATGGTCCAAGAGATGATTGATATTAGGGATAATGTGGTTAGAACTAATAGTGTTAACTATCAGTCTCTTATAGGAGAATTCCTCCACCTCAACAACAGTAACACTTTAATAATTAATGGCGGACACTCTACTACTGAACCTAAAAATACATTAATAGTTAGACTTGATATGGATAAGAAAGAACTATGCCTATCTAAACCAGCCTTCCGTAAGTTTTTAACCGAAGAAAATAATGTTACGCCTAAACAGTGGCTGTTTCAGATGGCACAAACAGGCGTTAAAATCATAGAGAAGAAGAAGAAAATGGCGGCTAACTGGAAGCCAGGAATAGATCAGTTTAATGTAGAGGCTTATATTATTGATACTTCAACAGTGGCAGCGAAAACTATCTTAGAGGTAATTGATCCTGAACTTGCATAACGAACCAGAATGGATCTTTCCATTTGAATACATGGAGCGGGGGGAAAGCTTTTTTATCCCGACGGTAAAAACTTCCCCTATGATTTACATTATAGAGACTCGCGCTAAGGCAGTGAAGATTAAAGTGAGGGTCTACGCAACAACCAAAGACGGACACCTAGGTGTCCGAGTCTGGCGCGTAAGTTAGTTATAGTACTCTTTTCGAAATGAACCTATGTCAGATAAAATCCGCTGCTTTTCTTCTTTTAGTATATCCAGTCTTTGTTTTTTTGTGGCACCGTCCATTATTGTTTTAGGCATCCTTAGTATTTCTTGCTCTTGCCTGCGTACTGCAGCTAATTGGCTTTTATAGGTGGACATAACTTCTTTCATTTCGAGAGCTTTTCTATTCTTATCAAAATATTTTGCGCTTTCACCAAAGTAACTATTCTTATCTTTAAATAAATAATTTTTAACTATAGGAGCTATTTCCTTATTTAGTTCATAATAATCGTTTTCATCTCTGTTACCAAACTCAGGTACTATATTACGGGTAGTACCCGGTATAGCGCGGAGGACTTCTCGTAAAGATCTTTCAGGGCGTTCATAAGAAAGACCACCGGACTGAACCAGAGCTTCATCTATTATCATCAATGCAAGCCCCGATGTATAACCAAAGTATGAACGTAAGAAGTGATCAATTTTAAGAGGACTAATACCTAACCCAAGCTCAGTTGAAGCTGTTCCTATCATCCTAGCAAACTGTGTAGTACTAGCTCTATATTGTTCACTTGCCTCTAGCTCTTGTAAAGATTGTGGGACAATAGGATATGATTCTGCTCCAAGAGTTTGGTTAAAATATAATTCGCCTATAGGTTTAAGAAACTGAGGATTAGCATTAATTGCTAAACTATTAATTAGTCCACGCTGCAAAGCTGTTATTATTTTCTGGTTGTCCTGACTCTCCATAGCTAACTGTTGAAACACATGTTCAGGAATAATTTTACCAATAAGAGTAAACAAATCAGGACGAAGAGGGACAGAAAATCCTCCTGGTAAAACTAATAAATTATCTCTGCTTTTAGGATCTAGTTTTTGATAGTCTTCATCGTCTGACATTAAAGCTGAGTAAGCAAGCGTAGCACCTGCTAAATATCCTAAGTTCATATAGGTCTGTTTGAGTAACTCTACCCTATCTCCAGGAGATATCCCTTGCCCAGTTAACACGCGCCCCTGAACTGATAGTGCCTGTAGCCCAGCACCCAAAAAGGGTACAACTTGAGTCAGGGCAGTGACATACTCGTTAGCACCTTTTCTTCTAAAGTTAATAACTTCAAACCCAGAATTTATAGCTCGGCGGGAATCTCCAGTAGCTAATATACTTTCAGGACTTGATTTATCTGTAGCGGTTTCTAGCATAATCTGGTCATACACGGCAATCCGTACCGCGTTATCAGAAGCCATAGCAAATTTTTCTAGTCCCCTAACTATTTTGGATAGCATTGGGCTGTTAGCCACGGACGCTTGCATTGCTTTAATAACAGCGGGACTATTTACATTGCTTAGGGCTTCGTCTGCTGTAGCCTGGTTAAAGGCAGTACCACCTGTTGTTCCTTGTCTTTCTAAGTACTCAAAGCTTTTACTAGTACCCCTAAGAATACTAACAAACTCTTTCATTACCCGATAAGGAATCATAAAAGGATTTTTTACCCCCGAACTTATCATTGCAGATACAGAATCTTGCGTCAGCTGTGATATAGAAAACAGGGGAAACAGAACAACGTTCTGGCGTAAGGTATTAGCAATAGCGGTCCAGTATTTCATCCCCGGCGCTACAACTGATTGCATCCCACCGAATGCTGATGCATAAACAGGATCTGAGAACTGGTACAGAAACTCGCGTATTTCTCCTGTTTCTGGGTCTATCATAGATGCAGATACAATAGTACCTTTAGCGCCTTCTTTACTATTTACTTCTTGTATAATATCTGGGGCGTACTCTAACGTTGCTCTAATTTTATTTGCTTTAACTTTATTTAATACGCCTCTGCGAATGCTGTGTTGGACCCACTTATCCATATTATCAAAGACATTTTTTACAGGTCTATAAGAACCTTTAAAAGGCTTAAACAAATCTGTTGTTACTTTTAGTCCAACATTATAGTCATTAATATTTTGTCCTTCTCTTTGGAAAGGTACATATGCCCTATTATCTAACCACTCTTCAGCTTTATCTTTAGAAATAGTTTCAGTGTCAACTAAAAATTTTATAGTGTATTCTCTTACGCCCATCCATTCAGCTTCGATAGCTTCTAATTCTGTTTTTCCTTCCGCTTCAAATAGTGCCTCTCCCTCTTTTATTTTTTCAGGAGTCATATGAATAATTTTTAGTTTTTTAAGTTCATTTTTTGCTTTATCTTTTTCACCCTTCTTTAAAAAATCTTTAGCATTATTCCTTATTTCCATATTATATTTTTTTAATGCCTGTAATCTTTTTGCTTCAAAAGCAAAACTTGCATCTGCATCTGCCTCTTCATAAGATATACCTCTGGCGTCAGCATACTCTTGTATACGCACCCTAACCCCGTCCATAGTTTTTTCTTCATTATTTTTATTTATAATAAAAGTAGACGTATCTGGGTTCCATTGTATGTTGCCGTGTATAGCAAACTGACGCGCCAAGTTAATAGCGTGAAGTGCTTGAGAAGAACTAATATCAGCTAGGACTTGATTTATTTTTTTAACGCTTGTTCCCAAAGCTTCCATTGCTTTTCTAATACGATTATTAAGTCCTGCATCAAAGCTAAACACCGCATTAAAGAAACGCATTGGTAGACCAACTTCTCGAACAGCACTCGCTCTATCTTGGTCGCTATCAGGAGCTACTCCGGGCGGCGAAGTAAATTTACTCGGTCTACGTGGGGGCTTTCCGCCTGCGCCTTCATCCGCAGTTTCGTCAAGGGTCCCTTCTTGTGGGAGCCTTTCTGCCTTTCTATCTTTACCTTTTTGTGCTACTACATCTGGACCAGTAAATAACTCAGGGGCAATAGCAAGTACATCATTTAAAACAGTGTTAGATATATCAAGGTTTAGAATTTCTTTTACTGCCTCAACAAACTCATTCCACAAACTTCTATTTGTTGTAGTATCTTTAGCCTGATCTCTTGCAAATTTTGAATCCTTAGTACTCTTAACGCTTGCTAGAAAACGTTGAAAGCTGGGATTGTTAAACGCCTCCGTTACAAATTCATCTACAGTTTTAAGTTCTTTTTTAAAGTTGTTATTTGAGTCTGCTTTTTTTGCACGGTTATATAATTCAACTACGCGCTTACCTAGAGGAGTAACCCCTTTACCATTCTTAATTTCTATCCGCAATCTATTAGAGGTAGCTGCATGAGTTACCTCGTGAAGTACAGTTTCTACGTTTGCATTGTCAGATATTTTTACGGTATCACTAAAAGTTAAGTATTCGCCGGGACGATTATTTTTTAGTTTTGTAGAAGACTTCTCAAACTTTGTTTTTCCTATGTTGGGAATTTTTCTTAGCGCAGCTATAAAAGTAGATTGTGTTTCAGGAAGAAACCTTTTCTTTTGTCCTAGCTGATTAAGTATGTTGCCTACGGTCGGAGCAGGTTTAAGTTCCTTAATAACTTCCACGCTATTTTTTAATTGAACTTTTTTAGCCGGTGGTTTTTTGGTAGTAGCTTTAAGTTTAACAACGTCTTGTTCATCTTTAATTCTAGCAGTTTCTTCTGCAACAATTTTAGCAGCTTCTTGAGCAGCAACTCTATCAGCGTTAGTATTTCTGTTTGCTTTTAGTTGAGCCTCTACAATAGTTGTATTTATTTTTTGATCAGCTTTTCTTGTTTCAACATCCGCATTAAGTTCTTCTGAAGGAGTAAGGTCCAGCCCAAGTTGTGAGTCTCTTAAACTTACCCCAGCCCGGTCTTCTATCTCTTTTTCGTTTTTTCTTAGTGTTTGGTTTGCACTAAAATCCAACTCCATTTCACCTTTAGGAACTGGGTTTTTTACTCGTTTTATAAGAGCATCTATTTTTTTATTATTAGTACCTTTTAGTTTTTTTGCCTCTTTTAATGAAGCAACTATACCTTCTCGTGTTTCTTCAGGAAGACCTGCATCATATATATCAAACAGCGGCTTTCCACTTTCATCTAACAATTGTTTTCTTGCGGCAGCTCTAGAACCCATAGGTATGCCAGCATCTATAAGTGTTTCTTCATTTAATATAATTGGCGCTGCATCAGCGGCTTTTTTTTCTGCGTCTATCTCCCAGTCTTCTTTCTTGGGCTCCATTCTTTTTATACGCGCCGCAACTTTACCTGCTTCTTGCCTATTAAATGAGCTAACTTTTGTTTTCTTTAGCTCCGCAAGGATAGCCTGCCGCCCTTCAGTAGTTGCTATATCAAATCTTGGGTTATTCTCCGCATCTAGTAATCTTTTCCAAACGCTGTTTTCTTTTTTTAATCCTAGGCTTGTAAGAAGGTCTGCATTTAAAATAGGATCTCTAGCATCTTCATCTATTTTTTCTTGTTTAAGCTGCTCCTCGATATCTTCTAATGTTTGTTTTTGTATTTCTTCACGAGAAGGTTGATCCATACCCTCATTTAGCTCAGTATCTTGATTAGTATCTTGATCAGTTTCGTCTTGTTCAGTTTTAGCGGCGTCTAGTTTTTTCTGTCCAGAAGATCTAATTCCACCAATTGTGGCGGGAACAATAGGCATAAAGAATCCTGCCGCTGCAGCATTAATGTATTCTTCGAGTGCTTCTTTGTCATTTAGGGGTAGGTCTGCGCCATATCTTTCTATGACTGTTTGGACTGCTTCTATAGGCGCTTCTTTAAGTCCGGTTATCCCAACGTTTTTCATTACAGCAACTAAGGCGTTTGTTGTAGTGGCATTTAATTTATCTAAAGAACCAAGACCAATTTTAATAGCAAAGAAATCAGCCAGCGCATGGGCACTACTGAGTGCTGCAAGCTTACTTGTACTTAAACCCTTAATAATTTCTAGCTGTTCTTCGGGATCTTCAACGCCGACTATAGCTTCATCAACAGCGCGGCCCGTTACTTCTCCGGCACCAAACTTACCTGCCATTGCACCAAGGGCTGTTGTCTGGCCAATTCTTTTATTAACTAGCTTCCGCATCTCTGGCTTGGCTAATTCTTCGGTTACTTTTTTAGCTATAAAGGCTTCTGAAGCTTCTTGTCCTTGCTCTTTAAGAATTTTATTTGCTTCTTCTTTAATGCCTTTTTTAACTAAATTTTTACCAACAATGCCACCTACACCGCCACTAACTGTGCCTCCTGGTCCAACTGCACTACCTAATAAGCCGCCCGCAATAGATGTAACCAAAGCTTCACCGATCATGCCTACGCCTTGGCCAGCTATGAAGGGTATATATTCGGTAACAAAACTTCCTACTCCTTTCTCTATGGCACGAGTAAAAGAATCAGTTTCTTTAATGCCACGCCTACCGATAGCAGCCTCGGATTTTTGCATAGACCCCACGCCACTTTTAATCAGATCGTCAGAACCAAAAGCTTTACCTGCTAATACTTTAGCTCCCCCATAGATGCCCCCCATTTGATCCCCATAAGTACCAAAACCACGAAAGAAATCACTTCCTTCGCCTTCTTTTAGTATTTTAGGTTGATCGGATTGTTGAGGTTGCTGGGCTTGTCCGGGTTGAGCTACATCTTGTCCTGTTGCTAGGTAATTATCAATTTGTTCTTGAGTATACCCAGCGGCGAGAGCACCTTGTACATTAAAAGTTTTTGGACTAGACACCGCAGAAGGTTGGCTCGGTTGAGCTACATCTTGTCCTGTTGCTAGGTAGTTATCAATCTGTTCTTGGGTATACCCAGCTGCTAAAGCACCTTGTACATTAAAAGCCATTAACTATACCCTTTTATTGATTAAAACCAGCCAAGTTTGGGGCCGGTGGAGAATATGTAGTTCTTCCTAAATCCCTGTCCAGGTTTTCATTATATGTGCTTATGATTGCATCTTTTTGAGCTTTCTTCTTATCTGCCATACTAGCTCCCTCTAGCCCATACCCTCTCCAACTATTGGGTTCTGTTAATTTATGAAAATCTTGAGCGCTCTGCATCGCTTTATTCGAAATTCCTGCAAACTCTACTGTACTTAAACCGCTATCTTGTAGAAGTTTTTTAAGTGCAAGCTCGTTAGCTCTATACTCAGTCAGATCTGCTCTGCCTTCAGCGCGTTCTCCGCGAGTAATAGCTCTTTCTTCTTTATCAAACAATCTATCTTCAGCTCGCATATCTTTCATATCTTGCGTATAGCTTGTTATTCCTGGTATTGCTCCAGTTGCTACGTTCTCTAAGAAATTACTAGAGGTGCCACTAGCAATACCTAAACCTGCATTAATAAGAGCCATATTTAGTGCGCTATCTTTATCACCTGCGTACTTATCGCGTTCATCTTGTAGGGCCTTTCTTTCTCCCTCATAAAAATCTTTACGAGACTGTAGACCAAAAACGCCTTCTAGTCCTGCCTGCTCGGCTTTAATACTATCGTAATAAGCTTTTTGTTGCTGTGCTATAATAGCGTTTTGCTCGTCCTGCGTTAGTATTTGTGCATCACCACCAGCATTACCAACAGCATTACCACTAGCAACATTTGTACCCGCATTACCAGCAACATTTGTACCAGTCTCGGCTATATTTTCTAATTCCTTTTCAAGCCGTGCGTCTTGTTGTTCTATTATTGTAACGTCTTTATTAGCTTGTTCCTGATCTAAATAGAACTGATCTTGGTTATCTATTATTTCTTCTTCAGTTAGATATTTATCTTTTAAACCTATAGGGCCACTAGGACCACTAAATGGTGTAGTACCTACAGGCAACATACCAAAGTCTTCTCGATTAGCTCTATTTAATATTCTTTGTTTTAACTGACTTTTATCTGTTCCCATAAACTTTCTTCCTAGTTCAGCAAGCTGACCGGGACTATCTCTTCTACCAAACTGTTCATCTAATGCTACTAGTCTTGCGGCCTCAGATAATCTTGGATCAATTGTGCTTCCAACCGGTATGTAGTAGCCATCTTTTCTTAACTTTTGTACCTCTGCTATACTAAGTTCTCCACCCTTTGCATAACCAACAACACCACCTGCATTATAGTTTTGTCCTATGTTAGGTGTAGGGTTAGTAGCAATGCCAACTTCATCAATGGACTTTGACATCATTTCTTGAGGGGCTGCAGGGGGCATTCCTTGAGGTGGCATCCCAGTAGCTATACCTTGAGCCATAGGCGGTTGTGGCATAATTTCAGTCATGCTCTCAGATACTATTTGCTCTGCTACAGGGGGTTGCTCTACCTGTTGCCCTGCGTACTTATCGCGCATTACTTTGCGACGTTCTAGTTCACTAAGTACCAAGTACGTTGGCGCTTCACCTGTAGGAGTTTGCACATACCCAATAAGAGCTTCTTCGGGCATACCTTTTAATCTGTCTTGTAGTTGAATGATGTTCATTATTTATAACCCTTTACCTGAGACTGTTGGCTAGACCAACACCTGCTATTCCAAGACCCGTAAGTTGAGAAGCTAAACTCGGCGCCGCAGCGTACTGTGTAACCGTAGAACCTAATGCTCCTGCGTTACCACGTAAAATATCAGACTGGAACTGTATCATTTTTCTTCCATAATCTTGTTCTTCTTGGAATACCTGATAAGCAATATTATCAATTTCTTGTTGAAGAGCCTGTTCTTCCGCCGCCGTTGTAGCTTGTGCTTTAAGTCTTTCTAAGTTCGCTGTTTGCTCTTTAGCAGCTAGGTTTCCAGTTTGTTCAGCGCCTGCCATTCCTGCTTGTAACCCAGCAAGACCTAACTCACCTTGTTGCCCTATTGCAAACTGTTCGCCCTGTTGCTGTCTACTTCTTAAATCTACATCAGCTTGTAAGTTACGCTCTTCGGCAGTCATCTGTGCGGTTCTATCTCTTTCAAACTGTTTTTGAGCATCAAGATAGGCTGCTTGTGAACCTTCTGCTTGAATTCTACCTAGTTGAGTAGCTAAGTTTCTGTCAGCTTCACCACCCGCTAGAGCTTGTCTGCCACCACCAAAAGTACCGCGCCCTATACTGCCTAGCGCCTGTTGATTTCTTGTTATATCTGCCTGCCTTCTGGCTTCAGTTAACTGTACATCAGTAACATTTTGTTGGTAGGGACTCATGTACTGTGCAGCTTGTTGTGCACCAAAAGTATTAGGAGTACTTACACCTAGGTTGGCAAGAGATCCTGGCGCATAATTTATTGCGTTAGTTATGCCTGTTTGAGCAGTACCAAACCCTAAACCTGTACCTTGTTGTAACCCTGTTTGAGCGGTACCGAACCCAGTAGGCGCTTGTAGCCCTGCCGTCTGGTCTTGTATGGCTTGTTGTCGGTCAGTGAATCCAGCTACTCGTTCTCCTTCATATGGAACATATGCTTTTGTTCCTGTAACACGTCCAGAAGCATTTGTAGCATAAGACTGTTTACCCGCTTGCTTCATCAGCTCTTCATAATAGGGCTGTGCATATTCAGGGATGTTAGTTGTAATAGATTTTTGATCTACTGGTGCCGGAGCGCTAGAACTACCGCCGCCTTTAAACTCTACGAGTCCTGTTCTTGCATTGATTGTACCAGAACCACCGCTCGCCTTTAATAGAGCAACTTCATCAGGGTTTACGTGGGCTAGGGTCGTATCCCCCCCATCT
>Ga0307488_10003200_pt1 | contig 13718 bp, 13 predicted proteins | sample SB02metaG_FD_202248 | JGI IMG/M metagenome (GOLD analysis project Ga0307488, IMG submission 202248) | Sea-ice brine microbial communities from Beaufort Sea near Barrow, Alaska, United States - SB 0.2 | ecosystem: Environmental > Aquatic > Marine > Coastal | place: USA: Alaska | collected...
ATTTTTTATTTTTATAGCATGAGTACAAAAGAAAAAATTCAGGAAGAAGTAGCTGTTCTAGAAAAAGAAGTTTTTCAGCATGAGATTGTTTTGCACAATGATGATGTAAATACGTTCGATCATGTAATTAATTCTTTAATTGATGTTTGTGAGCATACATTAGAGCAAGCAGAGCAATGTGCAACTTTAGTTCATTACAAGGGCAAGTGCACAGTAAAGTCTGGCGAGTTTAAAGATTTAGAGCCAAGATGTTCTAAATTGTTACAATTGGGTTTGTCTGCAGAATTAATATAATTTATGGAAAACGTATTTAAGTATTTCGAGTTTTCAGATTTTTTTAAGGACACATCTGGCTCTTTTTCAGGAAATGAAATTTGTTTTACAGTCTTAAATGAAACCCATTTTTTAATTTTTGAAAAAATGAATGAAACCTATAACTTATATGTTTCAAAATATAATAACAAAGCAGAAGTTGGTGTAAAACCTGCTCTTATCTTAGAGTTGGTTGTAGAGAATTACGATAAGAGTCTGCCAGAACACCGCATAGCTATGCGACAATATTTGGGTTAAATAGAAAGGTTGTTTCTAAATTTTTATTGGCATAACAATTTTTATTCTCTCTGAGGTACTCTCTAATTTATGTATAGCTCTTGTATTGGTGCATAAGCCTTCGAAGTTGGTAAAAAGCAATAACTTGGGTTTTCAAAACACAGCGAATGCAATTCAATATTCAGTACCCATTTAAAGGAGCAATAGAGAAATATATTTTACTTTTAACTTTGCTTCTAATTTCATGTGGTAAAGAGCAAGATGGTTTAATACAGCCTATTTCCGCAGAAATATCTTCATTTTCTTTTTTAGTAGCCCTCAATCCTACGTTAAATGAGGACTTAAACCTAACCTTTGATGGAGAAAATACATTTTTAGGTGCTTTTGATTATGTGTGTGATATTGAAAACTTAGTCGCTAGTTTTGAGTTTGTTGGGGATGTTGTTTCCGTAGACAATTTAGTACAGGAGAGCTCACTTAACTTAAATAATTTTACCGAGCCTGTTGAGTATACCGTATCTAAAGATGCCGGTAATAGTGTTAAAAGTTATTTTATTGAAATTTCTTATGTAACGGATTATCCGATCGAAATGAAATCATTTTCATTTTTATCTGAATTGAACCCAACACTAACTCAAGACGTTAATTTAACCTTTGATGGAGTAGATACTTTTTCTGCAGCGGTTAACGAACTCTGTGATATTGAACAATTAGTGGCATCTTACGATGTTGTTGGAGGTCTGGTTCAGGTAAATAGTGTCGAACAAACAACTGGGATAAGTAGTAATGACTTTAATAAGCCAGTTACTTACAAGGTAGCCAATACTACAAATTCAACTACTCAGAATTTCTATATAGAAATTTCATACTTTACAGGGCTTCCAAGAATCCTTATAAATACAGACAACGTACCTATCGTTTCAAAAGAAGATTATGTAGCCGGATTTGTTTCGGTAAAAGGAGGATTGGGATTTGAAGATCTTGAAGCTCAAGAGATGAAGATTAAAGGAAGAGGAAATTCAACTTGGGGTCATCCAAAAAAACCATATCAATTAAAGTTTTCTGATAAAACAGCGATGTTAACGATGGTTGAAGATAAGAAGTGGTTGTTTTTAGCAGAGTATTCGGACAAGTCATTAATTAGGAATAAAATAGCCTTAGACTTGGGGGCTATGAGCCGTTTGGATTATACTCCAAAAGGAGAGTATGCGGAAGTGTTTTTAAATAACGAGTACAATGGCACTTATTTAATCACTCAAAAAGTAGAGGTAAAAAGTAACCGTCTTAATTTGCCAGATAATGGTTATTTGATAGAAATCGATCAAGATCATCGTTTGGATGCGGATGATGTATTTTTTCAGCCGACTATTTACACGCAACGCTATGGATCTAATGTATTTAATATAAAAGAGCCTTCTGTAGATTATAATACTGCAGCGTTTAATTTAATTAAAGATTATATAAATAATTTTGAAGCGGCACTGTTTGGTGTTGATTTTAAAGACGCTCAAGTTGGGTATCAAGCGTATATCGATGTGCCAAGTTTTATAGATTGGTATTTGATACAAGAAATTGGAAAGAGTGTGGATGCCCAGTGGTATTCTAGTATTTATTTTAATTACGTGCCCGGTGATAAAATTAAAATGGGGCCTTTATGGGACTTTGACCTTTCTTTTGGAAATGTAGATTATGCAGATTCTAGGTATTCTGAAGGTTTTTGGGTAAAAGAAAACCCTTGGTATAAAAGGTTGTTCGAAGACCCAGCTTTTGAGAGTGAAGTAAAAGAACGTTTTATGTATTTTTATAATAATACGAATGTTATTCTTGATAAAATTGATGAGTATGCGGCCCATTTAGAGCGTTCTCAAGCTCAGAACTATCAGACGTGGCCAACATTAGGTACCTATGTATGGCCTAATCCGGTTTACTTTGATACACATGTAGAAGAGGTTGCGCATCTAAAGGAATGGATCGCAAAACGAATGGAGTGGTTGCATAGTGAGTTCAATTAACTAGGCTATTCTTTTAATTTTGTTCGTTTATTGCTGCTGAAACATTTTAAAGAATAGCAGCGTGTTTTTATTTAGCTATAAAATTGTGTCTTCCTTTTTTTGTTTCTCAAAGCTCATTGCATAAGGGAATCTACTTTTTTCTAGTTCTTTTATTTCCTCTAGCTTTTGCAAAGCCTCAATATCGCTTTACTTTAAATGCTTTAATCGATTTATTTAGGCTCTTTTCTTAAATTAACTAGATTTAAAAATAGATTAGATAACGAGAGTAACGCTGCGGATAACCTAAATTAGAAATGTGGCTTTTCGTAAGATGTACTGAATTACCTGTTTTATTCTTAATTTTCTTGAGAAGTGTTTTTATTTATTTTTTAGAATTCGAAAGTTGGGTGTTTCAAACTCTAGTTTCATAACATATTTGGTAGCATAGAAAGTGTTTTGAGGTACAATGTTAAGTGTCTAAAGGAGGTTGAGGTGCGCAAGTATGTGTATTATTCGTTTTGTTACTGAGCAGGTATTACCTGAAACTAAAAAAAGCAACGAACTCATAATGAGCATGTTGCTTTTTAAAATTGTGACCCTGACAAGATTCGAACCTGTAACCTTCTGATTCGTAGTCAGATGCGCTATCCAGTTGCGCCACAGGGCCATTTTTGTGGGTGCAAATATAATAGAGTTTTTTCAATATAGAAAGGCTATTCTATCTTTTTATGAATTAATTTCCTTTTCATAAATATCTACAATAGGTTGTGCTTTTTCAATATCGGTTTTTAAGATAAGAAGTTCTATGGCGCTTCTGTCTTCTCCGAAACCTCCTAGTCTTGCAGATTCTACTCTGTCTTTAATAATATAGTTTATTTGGTGATCTTCTAACCTGTTTTGAAGCCCTTTTACAATAATAGAAGATCCTGAAAATATTGTTACATGTGCTGTTTCCATAATTTTTTTAGTTTAATGAATTTTGAGTAACAAAAGCTCTCCAGCCAATAATGAACAATTGCATTTTTGAGGCTTTAGAAATATCCAATCCCTTTTTTGTAAAAGAAGGTAAAACGGCCTTGTTTGCTTTTGCAATAATTTTAAAAACTTGTTTTTTCATTGTTATTATTAAGTTTCAATTCAAATTTAGTGAAAATAAACAACTCTTAATTAAAAGAGTTGCTATAATATGCAATGGTTAGAAGACTAGGGAAAAAATAATATCTATAATGTCTTTTACTGTTTTTGTAATAATAAGTATCATTGTTTTGGTTTTAGAGTTCTTAAAATAAGGTGATTTCGAAATTGTTATATCAAGATATACCTAGTTAGATGCTTTTACCAAACGCTCTTCATTCTATTATTTGATTTGGTTATATATTTATAAGTAAAAAGATGCTTTTAGTTATAAAATAGAACATATTTTGCTTCAAATAAGTTACTAAATGTAATATTATATAAGTATTTGTGTATAAAAGTGGTAGGAAGTAAAGGGTGTTTTATTTCGTTTTATTGTTTGCAAAGGAAAAATGATCTTTGAAAGCTTGTTTTTCTTGCTTTTCATCTTTTCTTTTTCTCTTAAAGTGATAAAAATGTATCTTCGTAAAAAATAAGATGTATGAGTATTTTTTATGTGATTATTGGATTTATATTATTAGTTATAGGAGGTGAGTTTTTAGTGAGAGCTTCTGTTAGCTTGTCCTTTAAGTTAAAAATTTCTAAAATGGTTATTGGAATGACGGTAGTTTCTTTTGCTACTTCTTTGCCAGAATTATTAGTGAGTTTGCAAGCGGCATTAGATGGTTCTCCTGCGATTGCAATAAATAATGTTATTGGTTCTAATATTGCGAATATTGGTCTTGTTTTAGGGATTACAGCAATTATAGGTCCCATTGCTGTAAGCAAAGATTTTTACAAGCTAAATTGGCCAGTAATGATGTTCTTCTCTATTGTGTTGTACTATTTTTTAAGTAATGACGCAGTTTTAACTCAAACAGAGGGTGTGCTTCTTTTAGTAGGTTTGACGGTTTTTCTTTTTGTATTGATCAGGAATGCGAGAAAAGAAGAAATTACCAGTGTTGGTGTAGATGATGCTTTGGCAGAAAGTGGTTTTGGTAAAATAATTATATGGCTATTAATAGGAGGGGTTTCTTTGTATTATGGCTCAGGCCTTTTGGTGGATGGGGCAAAAGTTATTGCCAAAAACATGGGGGTTAGTGAAGGGGTTATTTCAATTACAATGATTGCAATTGGTACAAGTGTACCAGAACTAGCAGCTTCTGTTATTGCCGCGATAAAAGGTGAAAAAGCAATTTCTTTAGGAAACTTGATAGGATCTAATATTTTTAATATCGGCTCTGTGTTAGGTTTAACTGCTATTATCAAAGAAATACCAATTCCTCTAGACGAACCTCAAATTTTATCTAGAGATATTTTTTGGATGCTTGGTTTTTCTGCGATACTAATTCCGTTAGTTTTTATAAAAAAGAAGTTTATTTTAAGCAGATTTAAAGGGGCTTTTTTGTTTTTAGGATACGGGTTCTTTATTTACATTGTTTTTAAAACAACTGTCTAGCAAGAAAGTTTCATTAAAAAAGAAAACGCTAACAAATAAATGTTAGCGTTTTCTTTTTTAGTTAAAGCTGGAAGATTATTTAACTGGTTTTACAGTTTTAATAATTCTTGAAGCAATTTTATATGGGTCTCCATTTGAAGATGGTCGACGGTCTTCTAACCATCCTTTGTATCCTTTTTCTACAGCAATAATTGGTATGCGAATTGAAGCTCCTCTATCTGAAACTCCCCAAGAGAAATCGTGAATAGACGCAGTTTCATGATCACCGGTTAATCTTAGATCATTGTGCTCACCATAAACCGCAATGTGTTCTTTTACAAGCGGACGGAAAGCTTCACATATTTCAATATACTTATCTTTAGATCCACAAGTTCTTAGGATGGTGTTCGAGAAGTTTGCGTGCATTCCAGAACCATTCCAATCTGTATTTCCTAATGGTTTTGGGTGGTATTCAATGTACATTCCTTTCCCTTCAGTTAGACGGTCTAACAAATATCTAGAGATCCAAATTTCATCTCCAGCTTTCTTCGCTCCTTTTGCAAATAATTGGTATTCCCATTGTCCAGATGCAACCTCTTGGTTAATTCCTTCAAAATTTAAACCAGCATCAATACATAAATCAGCATGTTCTTCAACAAAAGCTCTTCCATGTGTGTTTTTTCCACCAACAGAACAGTAGTACATTCCTTGTGGAGCTGGGTAACCACCTCTTGGGAATCCTAAAGGTAAATCAGTATCAGTATCCATAATAAAGTATTCTTGTTCAAAACCAAACCAAAAATCGTTGTCATCGTCTTCAATAGTAGCGCGTGCATTAGAAATGTGCGGAGTTCCGTCAGCATTCATAACTTCTGTCATTACTAAATAACCATTTATTCTTTTAGGGTCTGGATAAACAGCAACTGGCTTTAAAATACAATCAGATGCTCCTCCTGAAGCTTGTTTTGTAGAAGAACCATCAAAAGACCAAAGTCCTAATTCTTCAACAGTTCCTTGGAAGTTTTCATGCTCCTCAACTTTGGTTTTACTTCTTAGGTTTTGAGTTGGTTTGTATCCATCTAACCAAATGTATTCTAATTTAATTCTTGCCATAATAATTGTGTGTGTGATGTTAACTTTGCAAAAATGAAATATTTTACCTACATATCAAAAAAAATAGGGGTAAAATGTTTAAATTTGTGGAAAAATAATTTTATCCCTAATTTTTATAGGGGTCATTTGTTTATAAGTAATAAAAATAGATAAAAAATTAACAATATGTCAATTATTAGATTCAATGCTTTGCGAGAGACACTACAAAGAAAACCCGTAGCGGTACATCAGACCGAAAAAAGGTCTACACTTTTTGGACAAAATGTTTTTAATAAGTACGCGATGCAGCAATACCTTACGCGTGCTGCTTATGAAAACGTCATGAATGCAATTGAGCATGGTACAAGAATAGATCGGAAAATTGCAGATCAAGTAGCAGTAAGTATGAAAGATTGGGCTTTGTCTAAGGGTGCAACACATTATACGCATTGGTTTCAACCATTAACAGGAGCAACAGCAGAAAAGCACGATGCTTTTTTTGAGTCGATCAATGGTAGTTTGGCCATGGAAAAATTTGATGGAGAACAATTAGTACAACAAGAACCAGATGCTTCTAGTTTTCCTAGTGGAGGCATTAGAAATAGCTTTGAAGCTCGAGGTTTTACGGCTTGGGACCCAACATCTCCAGCATTCATCTATGAAAGAACACTTTGTATTCCTACAATTTTTGTGGCGTACACAGGCGAAGCTTTAGACAATAAAACACCTTTGCTTAAATCTTTGCAGGCTTTAGATACTCATGCAACGGCGGTTTGTAAGTATTTTGATAAAAACATTAATAAAGTAAATGCTACTTTAGGTTGGGAACAAGAATTTTTCTTGATAGACGATGCTTTGGCACTTTCGAGGCCAGATATTCAATTAACAGGAAGAACTTTACTTGGGCATTCTTCAGCAAAAGGTCAACAGTTAGAGGATCATTATTTTGGAATAATTCCTGCAAGAGTAATGAATTTTATGCAAGAGTTAGAGGAAGAGTGCATGCTTTTAGGAATTCCTGTAAAAACAAGGCACAATGAAGTTGCACCCAATCAGTTTGAAGTTGCACCCATTTTTGAAGAGGTAAATCTGGCAGTAGATCATAATTCGTTATTAATGGATGTGATGCAGAAGGTTGCTAAAAGACATAATTTTAAAGTTTTATTTCACGAAAAACCATTTGCGGGCATTAATGGTTCTGCAAAACATAACAATTGGTCTTTGTCTTTAGAGAATGGGACCAATTTATTAAGTCCGGGTAAAACACCTATGAAGAACTTGCAATTTTTAACTTTTTTCATAAACACCATAAAGGCTGTTTATGAAAATGAAGAATTGTTAAGAGCGTCTGTTGTATCTGCAAGTAATGATTACAGATTGGGCGCAAATGAGGCACCACCCGCAATTATGTCTGTTTTTATAGGTAGCCAACTTTCTGCTGTTTTAGATGAATTGGAAAACGTCACAAAAGGGAAGTTATCTCCCAAAGAAAAAACAGATTTAAAACTAAATATTATCGGTAAAATTCCTGAAATATTAATAGACAATACGGATATAAATAGAACCTCTCCGTTTGCGTTTACAGGGAATAAATTCGAATTGAGAGCAGTGGGTTCTTCTGCAAACTGTGCCGGACCAATGACCGTTTTAAACACTATTGTTGCCAAACAATTAAAAGAGTTTAAAGTAGATGTAGATAAATTAATAGACACAAACAATCTTAAAAAAGACGAAGCCGTTTTTAATGTGCTCAGAGAATACATTAAAGAATCTAAGAAAATTAGATTTGATGGAGATGGTTATGGAGATGCTTGGGAAAAAGAAGCAAAAAAACGAGGTTTAAGTAATAATAAGACAACCCCAGAAGCTTTAAAAGTTTTAACTTCTAAGAAAGTAAGAGACTTGTATAAAGAAATGGAGGTAATGAATCAAATAGAAATTGAAGCTCGTTATGAAATTAAATTGGAAGAATATACCAAACGTCTGCAAATAGAAAGTAGGGTTTTAGGAGATATTTCTAGAAATCATGTAGTGCCTACTGCAATTATTTATCAAAATACATTGCTAGAAAACACAAAGAATTTAAAAGAAATTTTTGGAGAAGAATATAAGAACATTGCAAAAGAACAAATAGAATTAATTATGATAATTTCTAATCATATTACAGAAATTAATTCATTGGTAATTAAAATGGAAGAGCAGCGGGCAAAAGCCAATAAACAAATTGGTTTAAAGTCTGCAGAACAATATTGTAGCAAAGTAAAACCGTTTTTCAACCAAATTAGGTATCATTGCGATACCTTAGAGACCATGGTAGATGATAATTTGTGGCCATTAACAAAATACAGAGAGCTCTTATTCACTTCATAAAATAAAAAGAGCCTAATTTTAGAAAAAATTAGGCTCTTTTTTAAAGTGATAAGTATTTTAGTCTCTTACAATAAAACCTTGGTTCGGTTGCTTGGTAGAATATTGTTTCATTAAATTACCGACAACAACGTTAACTTCACAGCCGGTATGTTTTTTAGCAATAACTTGAGGATGTAATCGAGTTATATCATCACAAATTTTATTCTTAACTTTACCAATTGCTTGTATGAAAACTTGATTTAGTGAAGACGTTATTTCAGAAGAGATGGGCAATATTGCTGTTGTTTTTTCAGATTCAATCCTATAATTTCATGCCAAAAAGTTCCAGAAACAGCACCGTCTTTTGCAGAGCAACAAGACTACCAATGTCAATATTGTTTTTAAAAGCGTTAATATTGGCGATAACTCTTAGACCAATACCTATTTTAGCATGCCCAATACAGCTATTTTCTGAGGCACTATTAATGGTTTGAATGATGTATTTATTATAATATATCTATATATCCCTTTTTTACAGAGCTATGAGGATAACAATATTCAATGTCTCCGTCGTCTTTAAATCTATGAAGGGTAGTTTCCGTAGATTCATTTGTAACAAAATTTATAATAGATTTTTTATCCAAGGACATTTCTGTTGTCGATAGATTAAGTATTTTATTTTCTGCGGAAGTGCTAAGAATTAAAGACTTGACTTGAATAGGTGAGATCCGAATAAAATCGATGTATTTTTTTTGCTGGAACTTGAGTATAAAGAGCAAAAAATGGCACTACTACTGCTACTGCTAAAATCTTAAAATTTCCCATTTTAAATTAAATTAGGTTAGGTCGCTCTCCAGATATATAAAAATAATTCAAAAGGAGTTATATTTTTAATAAATATGTAACGTTACTTTTTTAAATATAAATATATTTGTGCAACGTAAATTAAACAAATGAGTCAAGAAGTTTCTAAAAGGTATGCACAAAGAGGTGTTTCTGCATCAAAAGAGGACGTACACAATGCCATTAAAAATATAGACAAAGGTTTGTTTCCAAAGGCATTTTGTAAAATTGTACCAGATTACTTAACAAATGATGCTGATTATTGTTTAATAATGCACGCAGATGGTGCTGGAACAAAATCTTCTTTGGCTTACATGTATTGGAAAGAAACAGGCGACATTTCTGTTTGGAAAGGCATTGCACAAGATGCGTTAATTATGAATATTGATGATCTTTTGTGTGTTGGTGCCACAGATAATATCATGCTATCTTCTACCATAGGAAGAAATAAGAGTAAAATTCCGGGTGAAGTTTTATCTGCAATTATAAACGGAACAGAGGAATTAATTGAGGATTTAAAAGGTTTTGGTGTTACAATTCATTCTACAGGTGGCGAAACGGCTGATGTTGGCGATTTAGTGAGAACAATTATTGTAGATTCTACAGTAACTGCAAGATTAAAACGTTCAGATGTTATTGATAATGCAAATATAAAAGCAGGCGATGTGATTGTGGGTTTGGAATCTTTCGGACAAGCAAGTTATGAAACCGAATATAATGGTGGAATGGGTTCTAATGGATTAACCTCCGCAAGACATGATGTCTTTCATAAATATCTAGCAGAAAAATATCCAGAAAGTTATGATGCTGCTGTGCCTGAAGATTTAGTGTATTCTGGAAACACAAAGTTAACAGACGCAGTAGCCAATTCTCCAATAAATGCAGGTAAATTGGTCTTGTCTCCAACAAGAACCTACGCACCAATTATCAAAGAAATTTTATCAAAATTCAATTCAGATACAGTACACGGAATGATTCATTGTTCTGGTGGCGCGCAGACAAAAATTTTACATTTTGTAGATGCTTTGCACATTGTAAAAGACAACATGTTTGAAGTGCCTCCATTATTTAAATTGATACAAGAACAATCGAATACAGATTGGAAAGAAATGTATCAAGTATTTAATTGCGGACATAGAATGGAAATATACGTTTCTCCAGAAGTGGCAGAAGGTATTATTGCTATTTCTAAATCGTTTAATGTAGCTGCTAAAATTGTAGGTAGGGTAGAAGCTTCAGAAACTAAAAAGTTAACAATTACAAGTGAATTTGGTGTTTTCGAATACTAATTAACGGTTGTCATAAATTCAAGTTACTTCTTAAAGCAGCATTTTTTGTGCTTAAGTAACCTTACAAAGTTTTATCTTTTTTTATTTCCGATAAGATAAGGTGCGTCATAGTATCTCCATAGTCAATTAAGGTATCTATAAATTGTTGTAGGTGAAGTTGGTCTTTTAAAACTGCCCGAATATGGATGTTTTGAGAGCCTGTAATCCGATACGCTTCTTTTATTTCTGAAAACTGATTCACATCATTGATAAACAATTTAATTTTTCCACTAAACAATTTTAGGATAATAATAACTTCCAATCCAAACCCTAGTTTCGAGTAATCTACGTGTAAGGAATATGCCTTAATCACTTTGGCATCTTCTAGCTTTTGAACACGTTCTCTTACTGAAGAAGGAGAAAGGTGTATTTTTCTGCCAATATCAGCAAAAGAAGCTCTAGAATTTTGTTTCAATTCATTGATTATTTTGTTATCAATAATGTCTACCATCGATTTCATTGTTTTAGATGTAAAAATACATTTTTTTGATAAAATAAACTCACTTATGTAATGGAATCCATTTTACAAATACAAAATCTATGGATAGTTTTGCCTCGTTAATTGATATAAATAATAGTAAGAATGAGTTTAGTCATTTTATTAATTGTGGGTGTGGGTATTTTTACAGGATTTTTTATTCAAACATTAATAGGTTTTGCGGGTGCTTTAATTGCCTTGCCAATTTTACTACTTGTTCTAGGTCTGCAGGACGCAATCGCGTATATCTCTATATTTTATTTTTTCTCGAGTGTTTATTTAATTGCTCAAGAATGGAAATATATAGACAGAAAAATTATTTTGAAGCTAGCGATCGCTACAATTTTAGGGGTTGGTTTAGGTATCTGGGTTTTGGCACACGGAAAACCGTTGTTTTTAAAAAAGGCTTTAGGGGTTTTTATTTTACTCTATATATGCTATACAATTTATGCAAAAGATAAAGTATTTAAGCAGCCTAAGCTTACTTTCTTATTTGGTCTTGCAGGTGGTTTTTTTTCAGGATTATTTTCAACAGGAGGTCCTTTGTATGTCATCATTGTTAAAGATTCGTCGATAACAATGCAAAGTTTCAGAGCAACTATGTTTGGTATATTAGGGCTAATAACCGCTGTTAGAATACCTACATTATATACCGCAGGCATTCTAAATATGGAACAAGTACAATATTCACTTTGTATAATGCCGTTTTTTGTACTTGCAATTTACTTAGGTAAAAAGGCATATGCCAAATTAAACGAGGTTGTTTTAAAACAAGGGGTTTTGGTTTTGCTCTTTTTGTCTGGTGTGCTATTGGTTTTTAATTAGGCGGTTTTTTTAAAAAAGAAGAAGATGCATCCGAAGAGATTTATCTTATATAAACGTATCTTTATAAAGAAATCTTTTTTGCTGTTTCACAAGTAGCTGAATATTTAGAAGCTTATAAATAAAAATCACTTCCTAATGTCTTGGGGAACTTCTTTAAATATACTCAAAACGAAATATTTAACTTTCCGATAAAAAGTGTAAATTCGCATTCCAAGAAAAGAGTAGAAGATGTTAGATAAATTAAGAATTGTTAAACAACGGTATGATGAAGTTTCTGATTTGATTATTCAACCAGAAATTATCATGGATCAGAAGCGTTATGCGCAATTGATGAAAGAATATAAAGATTTAGGAAGTGTTGTTGTGAAGGGCGATGAATATCAGACCTTAACAGATAACATAGAAGAGGCAAAAGAAATTTTAGCCGATGGATCTGATGCGGAGATGAATGAGATGGCGAAGCTAGAAATTGACGAAGCCAATAAGAGAATCCCTGAATTAGAGGATGAAATACGGGTTTTGTTGATACCTACAGACCCAGAAGATTCTAAAAACGCCGTGGTAGAATTGCGTGCAGGAACAGGAGGAGATGAAGCGAGTATTTTTGCAGGAGATTTATTTCGAATGTATTCTAAATATTGTGAAGGCAGAGGCTGGAAAGTTTCAACAGTAGATTATTCTGAAGGTACAAATGGTGGTTTTAAAGAAATTCAGTTTGAGGTGAACGGTGCAGATGTATACGGAATTTTAAAGTTTGAAGCTGGTGTGCATCGTGTACAGCGGGTACCACAAACAGAAACACAGGGGCGTGTGCATACTTCTGCAGCAACTTGTATGGTTTTTCCAGAAGCAGAGGAGTTTGATGTAGAAATTAATCCAAAAGAAGTAAGAATCGATTTTTTCTGTTCTTCAGGTCCTGGAGGTCAATCTGTAAATACAACCTATTCGGCAGTGCGTTTAACGCATATTCCTACTGGTTTGGTTGCACAATGTCAAGATCAAAAATCACAGCATAAAAACAAAGAGAAAGCTTTTAAAGTACTGCGCTCTCGTTTGTATGATATGGAGTTGGCTAAGAAAAATGCAGAAGACGCTTTAAAGCGTGGTTCTATGGTTTCTTCTGGAGATAGAAGTGCAAAGATTAGAACGTATAATTATGCACAAGGACGAGTTACAGATCACAGAATTGGCTTGTCATTATATGATTTACCAAACATTATGAATGGTGATATTCAGAAAATTATAGACGAGTTAATGTTGGCTGAAAACACAGAGAAATTAAAGAGTCTGAATGACGGAATATAAAGCATATATTATTGAATTAAAAAGCCTCAGAAATTTCTGAGGCTTTTTTTATGTAAAAAACTTACTTTTTAAAATTTGAATAAAGAATTTTTACTTCCCAAATAAATGCAATTCCGTAAACTCTTTATCGATAGTTATCGCTTGTGTTTTAGCGGTGTTTATATTCTCCAATTTAATTGCTACATTGTCTATTTGAATAGAAGTAATTGCAAATGGTAAATTATGAAACACCATATTAAAGTTGTTGTAATCTGCGTTAAATTCTCCACTCTTGTGCTGTTGTATAATAAGCTCTTTCTTCTTTCCTGTTACTTTAAAAGTTCTTAAACTAAATCTTCCTTTTTTGTAATCATATCCGTCATGTGCATCATCATATAATTTAGAGGATTCTTTACCTGCTTTATAAT
>Ga0307488_10003201_pt1 | contig 13716 bp, 10 predicted proteins | sample SB02metaG_FD_202248 | JGI IMG/M metagenome (GOLD analysis project Ga0307488, IMG submission 202248) | Sea-ice brine microbial communities from Beaufort Sea near Barrow, Alaska, United States - SB 0.2 | ecosystem: Environmental > Aquatic > Marine > Coastal | place: USA: Alaska | collected...
AGATCAGTGGCGCCTCGGCGGAACTCAACCGGCTCACGCACCAAATGGGCGTACGCCTGCCCTGGAGCGATAAAAAGCTGACCCAGACCCTGGTCACGTCGACCGGCCCTGAGGCCAGCGACTGAAACCAGTCTTAGAGGAATGCTAAACGGAGGGGGTGATGGGAAGTGACTCGGCCAGCGGGATCATTTTTTCCCGTTTAAGCTGCTTCGCCTTAGTCATTAAGCCAATAATAAACAGTGCCATAGCCACCCAGACTAGGCAAAAGGTCACATAACGTTGCATCGGCACAGCCTCGTTAAGGACCCAGACGGCGATAACAAATTGCATCATAGGGTTAATATACATAATAAAGCCGGCTACCACTAAGTTGATTCGCCGAACTGATGAGGCAAACAATAACAACGGCACTGCCGTGATTAGGCCTGAAGCCAATAACAGTGAATATTGCCCCAGGCTGTGACCATCACCGCCGTCAATCAGGCTGTTGCCAATTACCAAGGATGCAATGGGCAACACCCAAAGCGTTTCCAGACCGAGTCCGAGCAGACTTTCAATAGGCTGCAGCTTACGCACCAGGCCATAGGAGCCGAAACTGAACGCCAAAGCCAACGACACCCAGGGTATGCCGCCCATAGCGATAAGTTCAAAAAGAATCGCCATGGCGGCGACCAGCCCCGCCGACCATTGCCAACTGTTGATCTGTTCCTTAAGCACCAGTCGGCCGATCAACAGACTTACCAGCGGAGTAATAAAGTAGCCCAGGCTGCTTTCCAACACCCGTTGCTGTGACACCGCCCAGATAAAGGCATACCAATTAATACTGATCAATACTGAAGCCAGTAAACTCCACAGCAGGGCGGTCCGGTTGCGCAATAGACGGCCAAAGCCCCCCAATTGCTTCATCATCACTAAGAGCACAAAGGCTAACAGAAAGGCAAATACCACCCGGTAGGAGAGTACTTCCAATGCGTCGATACCGGCCAACAGGTTAAAAAACAACGGAAAACAGCCCCAGATTACATAAGCCGCCAATGCGTACCACATACCTCTCATCGATAATTTTCCTGAATACTGAAGCCAAGGCTAAGATTTAGGTTTAGCGCAATGGGCGATCCTCACCCTGACAAAGGAATCACCACGCCATTTTGAGCGACAAACGCCACTAGAAGCCATAGTACCATCTGATGACGGAGCTGCTAGCAGGGAATCTTCCGATCGCTTAGTTTGATCCACCTAATACGAAACTGCGTCCCTCCTTATTTCAATATGCATCAGCGGTAGATGAATTTGATTTAGCCAATGGCTTGTAATTTCTCAGCAATTCCTTAATATTAGGAAAATCTTATATTAATTAACGGAAACAGTTCACTATGGAAATTATTAACTTCACTCCAGGGTCAGCCGCCTTAGGCGGCGCACTTATTGGCTTGTCGGCCGCGCTGCTACTACTCAGCAAAGGTCGCATTGCCGGCGTCTCGGGCATCGCCGGAGGTATTATTTACCCAGTCCGTGGCGATATCCTGTGGCGCGTCTTTTTCGTCGCCGGACTGGTCCTAGGTGGCCTAATCTATCAGTGGCTCAGCGGCACTGAAACAACAGGCTTGTTCAAGGGTATTGAGCACATTCAAGCCACGGTCAGTTGGCCAGTGCTAGTAGTCGGCGGCCTATTAGTCGGCATTGGCACCACCATTGGCACCGGTTGTACCTCTGGCCACGGGATTTGCGGACTGGCTCGAGGCAGCAGTCGATCCTTGGCCGCGACCCTGAGCTTTGTCGGTGCCGGCTTGGTGACCGTCTTTATTGTCCGTCTATTGGTAGGTGTTTAATTATGTGGGTTATACAACGTTTGATTTTTGCTCTACTGGTGGGCGTAATTTTCGGTCTCGGCTTGTCAATTGCACAGATGATTGATCCGTCCAAGGTGATCGACTTCTTAAATCCATTGGGCGCTTGGGATCCTTCTCTCATGGTCGTGCTGGCGGTCGGTTTACTGGTTAATGCCGTTGCAACACCGCTTATTCTGCAGCGCCAGCGACCCCTGTTTGATAACTTCTTTCGGGTACCGGCCAAGTCGGACATCGATACCAGAATCATTGGCGGCGGAATATTGTTTGGCAGCGGCTGGGGCCTAACCGGCTACTGCCCAGGTCCACTACTGACCTCGCTCAGCTTTGCCAACAACGCCATCCTGATCTCTTTGGCGGCCTATGTCGTGGGCACCCTGGCAACCAAATGGGTGGTGGCAAGAATCGATGCCGCCCAACATATTAAGCACAGCGCTGAAGAGGCTTGTGTCGGCTAGAGGTGAATCGCTAGAGGTGAATCGGTGGCTTAAGGCACCGGCCAGTCCGCTCAGTAGAGCAGCTTTTTGTCGACCACGAAACTGAGCCAGCGCCCGGCTAACCAATGATGGCCCAAGTCGGTTGGGTGGACGCCATCGATCAGATAGTCAGTCAGTTTGCCCTGAGCTGCGCTTAACAGCTCCTCCTGCATGGGCAACCAATGCACCCCCAGATCGCTACAGATGGCCTGCTGCCCGTTTGATAAGGACGCTAGCAGCGGCCACCAGGGTGCGCTAACTTCGCCGCACGGCAAGGCAAAGGGTTGACACACCACTAGCCGTTCGCTGTGTCGTTGGGCCGTCTCGAGCAGCAACCTGAAGCTCGCTAGGGATCGATCTATATGATGCGCGCTGGCATGCCAAAACGGATGCCATATATCATTGATGCCGATCAACAGCGTCGTTAGTTCCATCGCCTCAGGCTTGCCCTCGCCCTGACCGGGCCACCAGTCTGGCTGGTTCATTAGATCTGCAATTAGGCAGCCGGAGAAGCCGCGATTCCAGCACTGTAAATCGCCATAACGGGCCACCAGGCTCTTGTCCAAGTGGTGCACCCAACCCTTGCCCAGCGCTGCAGGGGTGCCTTGGTATCGTCGCGCCCGTTTACGGGCACAATCGGTGACTGAATCGCCTAAAAAAAGCAACCTCGGCATTGTCCCGGCCTCCCTCAAATCGATCGATATGGCACCCTAGTGCAGGCGCGATAACGCTGCATGAGGGTTGGTTTTCATCCGCCTGCTGTTCATCCGCCTGCATTGTCAGGATAGCAGCTTGATACTTAAAATGGCGCTATTGAATAAGTCCAGTTTGCCCGCACTCTGCGTAAGTAACTACCATTTTGACAACTAATTCGGAGCACTCGATGATTCAATTCCCCAGCCGTTGGCCGGCCGCAGATCCCTCTATCCTTCAGCTCTACACCCTACCGACGCCAAATGGCCAAAAGGTGTCGATTATGCTCGAAGCCATCGGCTTACCTTATGAAAGCCACAAGATTGATATCATGGCCGGCGATCAATTTGATCCAGAATATTTACTCATTAACCCAAACAACAAGATTCCCTCCATTATCGACCCTAATGGGCCCGACGGCAAAGCCATCGGCTTTATGGAAGCCGGTGCCATTCTGATGTATTTGGCCGAGAAGACCGGCAAATTACTGCCCAGCGACAGTGCGAAAAAATGGCAGACCATTCAATGGCTGTTCTTTCAGACCGGCAGTGTTGGCCCTATGTTTGGTCAATTTGGCCATTTTTTCAAATACGCGGCCGGTAAAACCACTGACTCATATGCTTCAGATCGCTATCGCGATGAAACGCAACGCATTCTGGCGGTATTGAATAAACGGCTTGACGGTCGGGAATGGATCATGGATAGCGAACTGACCATCGCCGATGTTGCCATCGCACCCTGGATCAAGGGCCTGGATTGGTATGACGGTCATGCCGAATTGGCGACCGAGGAATACCCCAATGTTTTAGCCTATCGGGATCGTTTCTTCGCTCTGCCGGCCGCCCAACGGGGTGGTTCAGTCGGCGCCTGATAGCATCAGGTTAATGGGTCCAGCATGGGCCCAGCGTCCTGTTTGGCCCAATGCAGATACAGAAAGGACCCCAGGGCCGCAGTCGATAGCAGCATGGCCATGATAATGATCTGATATCGGACCGCCACCAGGGGTGACACCCCCGACAGAATCTGTCCGGTCATCATGCCCGGTAGCGAGACCAGACCCACCGCCAGCAGCGCGTTAATGTGCGGGATCATACAGGCTGATAAGGCGGCCTTGGCCGCCGCTCTGAGCTCAATGCCTTGGCTACGCTCGGCCCAAAACCGCTCGGCACACAGACTGACGGCATTCATCGCCGTTGCCATCACCATCCCGGTGATCGGGATGACCACCGCGGGGCTGAACCAGGGGTCGGGTCGGATCACCACGCCCAAGATCCACAACAGATTCAGCCCGCCGGCCAGTATTACGGCGGCAAACACCGGCCACATCGGCCGGTTGTATTTGCGAATCGCGCGCAGGGCAATCCAACCGGCGCCGAAGGACATCAGGCTGATCACCACCAGAACCCAGAAAGGATGTTGTAGGCCAAAGATGATGGTCAAGGCATAGCCGATAAAGATCAGCTGGCCAAACATCCGCAGACTCGCCCAAGCGACCGAGGTCCAATCCTGTAATAGCAGGCCAAAAATTAGCGCGGCGATCAGGATCGGCAGCAGCCCTAGGGCAACCTGCCACAGGCTGAGTTCGATCACGACGAGGCTTGGGTGCGAATGCGTTCATTTAACCAGTCGAGTACGACCGGGAAATGATCCACCCAGGCATCATCATGTTGCAGCATCGACAGGGCATTGTAGTTGCGCAGATTGCCATCACCCTTGGCCAAAATCAGCATCCGGCCATTATGAGTGCCCATCTCGCGCATAAACTCTCTGACATCGGCCGTATTGGCCAGATAACCCTGGCTGCGCGCGGCAAAATAGAGACTGGGCGGCAGACTCAACTCGCGCAGCTTGGCACCGTAATTAAAATTATCGACCTCGTCTTTCCACTCACCCTCGGTCCACGACAGGTAGGTGTTGTACCAGTTGATTAGCTCCGGCTGATTGCTCCCGGCGGTCCACTGCAGTGGCACATCACCGCGCATAGAGGCGACAAGGGGCACTAGCTTGCGCCAGAATAGACGCGACAGGGCCGAGTGGGTGACGCCGCTGATCATCGCACTGCGCCGAGCATTAAAATGAATAAAACCCTGGGTTAGTTGACGTATTTTGCTATGTCGCGCGAAGGCCGACAGGAGCAAGACCGAGCCAAAACCCTGGCCGACCAGAAACAACGGCCGGCCATTGAGCTGGCGCTCGACCTCCTCGACGATGCGCGGAAGATCCTGTTCGATAATATCGTGCACGCTGTGCGTCAGATGGCGACTGATGTGCGGCCAACTGTGACCGTGGCCGATCAGGTCGGGGACAAAACAGGCAAAACCCATTTCGCTCAGATAGTTAGCCAGGCCATGGCCTTCTTTAATAAAAGCATCCCCACTGCCACCCAGACCATGCAACATCAATACGGCCGCATGCGCCTTGGGTTGTTCCAGATGGCGTAAAAAAAGTTGCCCGCCATTGACCGTGGCGACATTTAAGCGTTCTTCGCGAATTGTCGGATTCATTCAGCGATAACCTTTTGCCATTGTTTTTCCAATCGTTTCGCTGAAATGGGAAAACGGGTTCCCAGCGCTTGAGCAAAGAGGGAAACCCGATATTCCTCTATCATCCAACGATATTCGTTGAGTTCGGCGGAAAACTGTTGGGTTTCGGTCATCAACGTTTGTCGACTGGCGAAACGTTGCCAGAATTTATGCAGTTCGTCTACTACCATATTTTCCGATGCCGGAATTCCGGAGGTTCGGTTGAGCCGTTTGTCGGCCGCCTGCAGGTATCGGATCAGCTGATCGCGCCAATTCGGCGTGGTCTGGGTTAGGAAGTTCGGATACACCAACTGGTTTAATTGGCCGGCCACATCGGCATAGATATGCGCGCTGGCGAAGCTAATCTTACCCTTGAGCTGCTTGCGCACCTGGTGGTGGGCCAGCAAAATGGCGTGCGCCTGACGGGCTACCCGCTCGGCACAGGGCACCAGCTCGGATCGAGCACCATCCAGCCAGGCCTTAAAGTCGCCCTCGGTACGCGGATAGCGGCCCTCAACTAAGGGCAGACTCAAATGCACCGCGGCCATCAGTATATCCTGTTTTAGACTATCGGCCTTGCCATAGGGTGCAAACAACAGTGCCGACTCACTAAATTGAGGCAGTCTTTTCGCCAGATAGGTCAAGGGTTCCTGCCAGTAGAACGAGGCTAAGCGCCACAGGCCCAAGCGGTGTTGCTGCAGTGACCAAGACTGACCGGTAAAGCTTTCCCGTGTCACACTATTGACCTTATCGACCAGGGCCGGATACATCTTAACCTCTATTCCGGCCTGCTGGCGCAGTTCAAATTCGCCTAGGTCGCCAAACTGCCAGGTGGTCGCGGACTGCATTTGCTCGGCTTGCACCGAGCTTTGCTTGGCCTGCAATTGGGCGGTTTCATTGGCCGGTTTTAACATCTGTTCAATACTGCGGCCATGCGTAATGACCTGACCCTTATCATCGACAACTTCGTACCGATATTGCAGATGGTCACCGATACTCGCGACCGGCCACTGATCGTCCGGCACCTTCACCCCGGTCATGCGAAACAGTTTTTCCGCCATAGCCTTATGTAGGGCAACATCGCCGGGGCTCAACGACTCCATCAGCGCCTCGACATAGTTGGGCACCGGAACAAAGTTCTTGCGATAACTCTTCGGCAAGCCTTTCAATAGCGCGGTAATTTTCTCTTTCAGCAAGCCGGGCACCAACCATTGCAGACGCCCTTCCGGCAACTGCGATAGGGCCGCCGCCGGTACCTTGATGGTGACACCATCGGCCGGATGACCCGGTTCAAAGCGATATTCGAGCGGCAGTGACATGCCCTGAAATTTAAAGGTATCGGGAAAGGCATTGCGATTAATGCCGCTTGAGCGCTCCGATATTAAGAAATCCGGATCGAAATTCAGACTGCCCTCGGGCTGTTTTTTAAGCCAGGCATGGAAGCCGACACTGTTAACAATATCCGCCGGTAATTTTTCATCATAAAACTGAAACAGGGTTTCTTCGTCGACCAGTATGTCTTTGCGTCGAGCCTTGTCCTCTAGGTCCAGAACGGCATCGAGCAAGCCCTTATTGTATTTGAAAAAAGGCGCCCGAGTGACCAGCTCCCCTTCCACTAAAGCGGCGCGAATAAATAGCTCGCGTGACAGTACTGGATCGATACGACCGAACTGCACCGTCCGGTTGACCACGATCGGCAGGCCATAGAGCAACAGAGTTTCCAGGGCGGTCACCTGCCCGGCTTTCTTTTCATAGTGCGGTTCGGAATAGTTGCGTTTGACTAAATGCAGGGCCAGGGTTTCGAGCCAGGCCGGTTCGATCTTGGCCACCACCCGAGCGAAGACCGCGCTGGTTTCGACCAGCTCGGCGGCGACCAGCCACTTCGGCCCGCGCCGAGCATGGACCGACGACGGATGGATCATACAAGCCCGCCCGCGCGCGGCATTGTAGGTCCGTTCTTCTTTGTGGTTGGCGATATGACTTAACAGACCCGATGCCAGAGCACGGTGGATCGATTCATAGCCGGCAGGCTCCTGGTTCAGTTTGAAGCCCAGTTCCTTGCACATCAGATGCAGCTGGCGATGAATATCGCGCCATTCGCGCATGCGCAAATAATTAAGAAACTGCTCTTTACAAAATTTGCGTAATTTATTTTCCGACATTTCCTGGCGATGGCCTTCATAACGCTGCCACAGGTTGAGAAAGGCTAAAAAATCGGAATCCTTATCCTTATCCTGGGCATGTTTTTCAGCCGAGGCTTGCTGTTTTTCCTGCGGCCGCTCTCTGGGGTCGGGCACCGACAGGGCGCTGGCAATGATCAGGACTTCGTTAAGCGCCTTGTGCTGGTTGGCGGCAATCACCATGCGCCCGATGCGCGGATCGACCGGCAAACGGGCCAATTCCTTGCCGATGGCCGACAGGGTGCCGCGCTCATCGACCGCGGCCAGTTCATTGAGTAGGGTGTAGCCATCTTTGATCATGCGCTGATCGGGTGCTTCCAAAAAGGGAAAGTCTTCCACCAGTCCCAAGCGCATATGCAGCATCTGCAGAATCACCGAGGCCAGATTGGTACGCAGTATTTCCGGGTCGGTAAAGCCCGGCCGAGCGATGTAGTCCTCTTCACTATAGAGCCGAATACACAGACCCGGGGCAATACGACCGCAGCGGCCCGCGCGTTGGTTAGCCGAGGCCTGGGCCACCGGTTCAATGGGCAGGCGTTGAATCTTGGAACGAAAGCTATAGCGGCTGATGCGCGCCAAGCCACTGTCGATCACGTAGTGAATGCCGGGTACAGTCAGCGAGGTTTCCGCGACGTTGGTCGACAAGACAATGCGCCGCCCGCTGTGACCGGAAAAAATGCGCTGCTGCTCGCTATTACTCAAGCGCGCATAGAGCGGCAACAGTTCGGTACTGCGTAAATCGGCCCGTTTGAGCGCGGTAAAGGCTTCACGAATTTCCCGTTCACCGGGCAGAAACACCAATATGTCTCCGCCGCGCGCATGGGTTTGGCCGGCGCGCTCCAGTTGTTCGATTTCAGTGACGGCATCGAGGATCGCACCGGGCAGATCGGCGGAATAGTCCTCTTCTTCGGCGCTCATCGGGCGGTAGAGCAGATCGACCGGGTGCGAACGACCGCTAACCTCGATCACCGGTGCATCATTGAAATGGCGCGAAAAGCGGTCAACATCGATGGTCGCCGAGGTAATGATAACCTTTAGATCCGGTCGGCGCGGCAGCAGCCGTTTGATATAGCCGAGCAAGAAATCAATATTGAGGCTGCGCTCATGCGCCTCATCGATGATCAGGGTATCGTAACGATTTAGATAGGGATCCTGCTGGATCTCATTGAGCAGGATGCCGTCGGTCATCAACTTAATTAGCGTCTGCTCGCTGGATTGATCGGAAAAACGCACCTGATATCCCACCAGACCGCCGAGCGGTGTGTTGAGCTCTTGAGCAATCCGTTCAGCCACGGCCCGGGCCGCCAAACGTCTAGGCTGGGTATGGCCAATCAGACCCGATACGCCACGCCCGGCTAACAAACAGAGCTTGGGGATCTGGGTGGTTTTGCCCGAACCGGTCTCGCCGGCGATGACCACCACCTGATTATTTTCCAGGACCCGGCGAATATCATCGCCCTGCTCGGACACCGGCAAGTCGGCGACCAGTTTGATCGGTGGCACCTGCTGCTGGCGAGTGCGGAAATTGTGGCTCGATTGCGCAAAACGATCGCTAATCTGCTTGGCTAACTTGTCGGCGCTCGCGTCTCCAGGTGGCAAGGCCTTGGCTTTTCTGCACAATGAACGCAGTACATGCCGATCTTTGACTAAACATTGATCAAGTGACGACAAGACTTCTTTAGAATGGACAAGAGTGGACATGAACAACCAGTAATTTGAGGAATGGGGGGATTATAGGCGGCACGGACCCAATAAGAAAACCCTCCTCGGCGGAGGGCTTTTTCAGTTTGCGTTTCGGCCGCACTCAGGGCGGCAGGCCAAGGCCTAGGTGGGCGTGCGCAATTCGCGCCGTAATACCTTGCCGACATTGGTTTTGGGCAGCGAATCCCGGTGTTCAAAGAGCCGCGGAACCTTGTAGGCGGCCAGATGCTCACGACAATAGACGATCAGCTCGTCGTCACTGACAGCCCGATTGGTGACCACAAAGGCCTTGACGGCTTCGCCGCTTTTCTCGCTCGGCACTCCCACCACGGCGCATTCCACCACGGCCGGATGGCCGGCCAGGATATCTTCGATTTCATTGGGGTAGACATTAAAACCGGACACCAGGATCATATCTTTCTTGCGGTCGACGATCTTCATATAGCCATCGGCCTGAATCACAGCGATATCACCGGTCAACAGCCAACCATCACCGACTATGGTTTTGGCGCTATCGTCGGGCCGCTGCCAGTACCCCTTCATCACCTGAGGACCCCGGACACAAAGCTCGCCAGCTTCACCAATGGGCAGTTCCTGGCCGTCATCACCAATTACCTTGACCGCGGTACTCGGGGCCGGAATGCCAATGGTACCCAGCTGGGTAAAACCAGGTGGATTAAAACTAACCACCGGGCTGGACTCGGTCATGCCATAGCCTTCATTGATTTGGCAACCGGTGACCTTATGCCATTTGTCAGCCGCGGCATGGGTCAGCGCCATCCCCCCCGATACCGTCAGTTTCAGCGCGCTGAAATCGAGCTTATTGAAGGCCTCGTTGTTGCATAGGGCAACAAACAGGGTATTCAGGCCGACAAAGCAATTAAACCGATGACGCTCGAGTTCCTTAACAAAACCCGGAATATCGCGAGGATTGGGAATCAGCACGCTGTGATTGCCAGTATACATAAAGACCATGCAATGCACGGTAAAGGCATAGATATGGTACAGCGGCAAGGGTGAGATCACGACTTCCTTGCCGTCGTCAAGCGCTAGGCCGAAAAACTCATAGGACTGCAACATGTTGGCGATCAGGTTCCTGTTGGTCAACATAGCGCCCTTGGCTACACCGGTGGTGCCACCGGTGTACTGCAAGACGATGGCATCATTGTGTCCGCTCTTAACCGGTCTATAGCTGAACCCTGCGCCAGTGCTCAGGGCGCTGCGCCAGGAAGTGGTGCGCGCCACGTCAAACTCCGGGACCATTTTTTTAACCCGTTTGACAACGGTATTCACCAACAGTCGTTTCAGGGTCGGATGTTGATCGGCGATTTCGGTGACGATAATTCGGGTCACTTCGGTACGCGGCTGAACCTTCAGCGCTGTTGCGGCCATGCCCGCATAGACCACCATGGCCTTGGCACCGGAGTCATTCAATTGATGCTCCAGCTCTCGTTCGGTATAGAGCGGGTTGGTATTGACCAGCACCAAACCGGCACGCAATGCACCCCAGGCGGCAATAGGGAACTGCAATAGGTTGGGAATCATCAGGGCAATGCGATCACCCGGCTGCAAGTCGGTTTCGTTTTGCAAATAGGCTGCGAATTGGGCCGACAGCTGATCCAATTCCCGAAAGGTTAGGGTTTTACCCATGCAACTGAATGCCGCCTTGTCGGCAAACTCGGTCACCTTGGCATTGAACAGATCCAATACAGTGTCATACGCGTCTGGATCGATAGACGCCTTCATCTTGCCAGGATACTGGCTGTGCAGATAACCTTCAGACATGGAGCCTCCTACCTTTTTATTATTGGAATGCATCCGGCCATACTTGTGCCCTTGTATCGCCGGCAGCCAGATGTCTGGATCGATTGTCACCTTTGCCGCGCCTCAATTCAACACTTATGTAAATGACAAGCACAACCCAAATAGACCCTGCGCGCCCTGATAGGTTAGCTACCCGGTTCAGCAACAAGCCCCTTAGGGTGCGCGACTATGACGCCTAAATGCTGCCAAACAACCACGCCATCGCTAAAGACTCGACCTTCGCCCGACTGCATCGCCTGCCAGTTTTCATTGTCGGTCAGCGGCTGGGTGGCTATGACCGCGACCCGATCATTGATTTGGGTGACCGCCGAGAAATCGACGGTCAGGTCCCGATCGCACAGATGGGCCGGACCAAAGGGCGCCTGTCGGCATAGCCAGGACAGTTTGGTGGAACAAAATACAAACAGGCCAGTGCCATCGGACAGCATCAGGTTGCACACGCCCAACTGATTTAACTGTTCACAATTGTGCTGCAGCAGGTCGGCCAAGTCAGCCCAGGGAGTCTGATCGCTGGCCTGTTGGCGCAGGCAATCGAGTAACCAGCAGAATATTTTTTCACTATCTGTGGTGCCAACCGGTCGGTAGAAGGTGCTTTGCGGCACTTGCTCTAGCTCGATCTGGCCATTGTGGGCAAAGGTCCAGGCTCGCCCCCAGAGCTCGCGCTGGAACGGGTGAGTATTTTGCAAGTTGACGGCGCCGACGTTGGCCTGGCGGATATGGCTCAGGGCTATTTTGCTGTGGATTGGATAGGTCCGCAGAAACTCGGCAATTGGCGACATGGCACTGGCCTGATAGTCTTTAAATTCGCGCAAACCTCCCGATTCGTAAAAGCAGATGCCGAAACCATCGCCGTGTGGCCCGGTGGCACCCCCCCTACGCATCAGTCCGGTAAAGCTGAAACAGATATCGGTGGGGACATTGGCACTCATGGCGAGCAGTTCACACATAGAAAAACCTCATACAGTTAATGAAGCTTAGACTAGTTGGATTGAGAAATGCATTGAAAAAATCGCCGCCGAGCCATTTGCCCGAGCAATCGCTGAGGCACTCTCGCGCTGGGCCATGAGCGCTAGGCCCGTTGCCGTTGGCAGAGCCGACCACCCGGCTTGGTTAACGATCCTTGCCGTCATCCAAGGCATCGGCGAACGGATCGTCGCCATCTAAGGCCAGATCCAGGTCGGCCAAATCATCATCGATACTGCTGATATCAAATAGCTCTTCATCACTATCGGGTACCGAGGCGTCATCTAATTCCGGCTCCTCAAAAGGATCGGGACCATCGAGCATATCCTCCTCCGCCAAGGTCGGGGCCGAGGTATTTGTCGGCGTGGGCCAGTCTTCATCGACCAGATCATCAATCACCGGCGGGTCAGACGGGTAGTTGTCCTCATCGCCACTGGGGTCATCGAAACCCGATATATCCAGATCCGAATCCAACCCCATGGTGCCAACATCATCCAGGCCGGCAAACTCGTCACCCCCTAAGAGCATGTCCTCATCTGAAACAGGCCCCTTAACTTTCTGTTCCAGGCGGCGGTAAAAGAGATAAGCGACGACCAACACCAGCAGCCCTGGGATAGACAGCAGCAGGTAGCGCAGCCAATCCACTGGATCGGAGTCGGCCGGCCTCTGGCTCTGCCTCTGGCTTGAGTCGTCGTTCCAGTCCGCCCCCGCATCAACCTGGGGAACCACTAAATCGGCCTGCAATTCGGCGAACTGGGGCATCGGATCTTTTAGGTAGGCTTGGCTCTCGGCCGACACAGCCATATCATCCTCGGGCGCCATCAGGTCCAGGGTCTCAGGTGTCATCGCCATCCCGGTTTGCCGCTCCGGCGGAACCATCAGATCAATGGTCTGGCTCGGCAGCATGGACACGGAGCCCTGTTCAACCAGATTGCCTGACAGAGTGACCTGATAGGCATCCGGGACCACATCATAGGGCAGCTGCCACAGCCAATAGCCGCCGTCCTGCTGCACAAATGGCTGGTCTATGGTCTGTCCATCCTGCTGGTAGCTGGCCAGGGCGTCGATCGAGTCGATCGAATCCAAATAGCGATTTGGGTACAGACGCCATTCATAGCCCTGCTGGGTCATCAGCACCTCAGACACAAAGGGCTCGACAAAACGCAGCTGGAGGTTAATCAGGCGATTAAAGGTGCCACCATCGACTGTTAATTCAACACTGGACTCTGTGGCGGTCGACGCTGGCGTGAGCCGCGCCCTAATCTCATCCTGATCGATCAGCACCGGAATGGCCCGGCCATCGACCTGCATCGTCGCCTGAATCACCGAGGCCAGATCCGGACTGAGTGACTGGCCCTGTGGATCGGTCAACACCGCAGTCAGCTCGACCGGACTGCCTTTGGCCAGCGTCAAGTCCTGCGGAGCGGTCCAACTCAGGTTTATGTCGGAACGAACTCGAATGCTGGAATTGTCTGCCAAGTCGCCCGCAACCTGCCACTGCCCTACTTCC
>Ga0307488_10003202_pt1 | contig 13715 bp, 11 predicted proteins | sample SB02metaG_FD_202248 | JGI IMG/M metagenome (GOLD analysis project Ga0307488, IMG submission 202248) | Sea-ice brine microbial communities from Beaufort Sea near Barrow, Alaska, United States - SB 0.2 | ecosystem: Environmental > Aquatic > Marine > Coastal | place: USA: Alaska | collected...
AATGTCGTCGTACTTGTTTACCCTGAAGCCAGGCGACAAGGTCACTATCTTCGGACCCTACGGTGAGTTCTTTGCCAAGAAGTCCGAAGCAGAGATGGTCTTTATCGGTGGTGGTGCTGGAATGGCCCCCATGCGCGCGCACATTTTTGACCAGCTTATGCGCCTCGACACTGATCGCAAGATCAGCTTCTGGTACGGCGGCCGTAACGAGCGCGAACTGTTCTACGTGGATGAATTCGACAAGCTTGCGGCCGAGCACGACAATTTCGACTGGCATGTAGCGCTCTCAGACCAGAACATTGAAGGTTGGACCGGCCACACCGGCTTTATCCACAATGTCCTACTGGAAAACTACCTGACGAATCACCCGTCTCCAGAAGATTGCGAGTTCTACATGTGCGGCCCGCCCATGATGAACGCCGCAGTCATCCGTATGCTCGAAGACCTCGGCGTCGAACGTGAAAATATCATGCTAGATGATTTCGGTGGCTAACCTTCTTTGAGCGACAAACGACAAAAAAAAAGCGACCTCAAGGTCGCTTTTTTTTGCCCCGCTATCACCGCGAGTACTACTGGCGTCAGAGTAAATCTGGGACAGTTTACTTTCGTTCTCGTGAAATCTGGGACAGTTTACTTTCGTTCTCGTGTCACAGCTCTGCTATTCGCGCCGGCATAAACCCAAATAACTGGAGTCTAAGATACAAGTTCACCGTTAAGTAAACTGTCCCAGATTTACAAAGTAAACTGTCCCAGATTTGCGCGGTGCTGTTCTGGCGGGGGTTATTTGCGGTCGGGCATCTTTTCTGCGGATATGCTGTAGCCGGCGTTATCGGGAATACAGAGGTATACGCCATCGTCGCGCTTTTCAGTCCAAGGTAATACCGTCACCAATTCGCGTGCGCGGGCCATCTCGAAAGCATTCGATACACTCGTGCTGTCGCCTAGCATCTCGATATTCAGGCGCGTCGGGAAAATGATGGTGTATTTACCACTCTCAGCGCCAGCTAAGGCAGCGGCAGGATTGATCCATACCGAGTCAACTGACTCGTGGCCATCGTGAACCGCCAGATGATCGGCAGGTGCCTCAGCCAGATAAAACCATGTATCAAAACGCTTCGGCATCATCGTTGGTGTGACCCAGTGGGCGTAGGGCTGTAGCAGGTCACAGGCCAGAACCAGATCTTCCTTCACCAGGAAGTCATTTAAGCTGATCTCGTTTTTGACGAGTGCATCACGGTAGAACTCAAGCGTTGTTAAACGTGCCCCTGAGACCAGCGCCGTACTGCCGCTTTCACGGGCCAGTAGAATGCCGCACTCTTCAAAGGCCTCGCGAATTGCGCCTGCCTGCAGAGACAAGGCTACATCGTCAGCGTCATCGACCCCGTGGCAGCGGTCCCGGACATCGCTGTCGCCGGCATCGACTTTACCGCCGGGGAAGACCAGAGCGCCGGAGGCGAAATCGATTTGATGATGGCGAACCACCATAAACACTTCGGGCCCTGAAGGGCTATCGCGAAGCATTAGTATCGTTGCGGAGGGTACGGCTGAAGGAACTGCGTCAGGTATAGTCGACACTATTGACTGCCCTCGGCGCTGATAAGCCACTGGTCGTCTTGCTTATTCAAGAGCAAGAACTTCTGAGTGACGTCATTGTAGCTGTCTGAGTTGTAGGTTTGTTTGAACGTGACCTGGGCCTCGTCAGCGCCAATAATCTCAAAACTGTCATAGACAATACTGATGCTGATATAGGCAGGGCGCCCGAGGCGTGTCTTGCGCTGATCTTCCCACTGGCGGCGTGTGAGTTTGCCGGGCACATCAAATGCTTCGCTATAGCTGTTCAGGTAGGCAGGTACGTCCTGCTTTGACCAGTGCGCGGCCCAGTTGTCGATGCTGGCTTGAAGAGCTAGCTGAACGGCACCTTCAAGCTGGGTTACAGGTTGGTATAGCGGTGTTGTTGATTCTACCGGAGCCGTCATATCGGGTTCAGGAATTGGTTCGAGTGCTTGTTCTGTCATTGGTTCTGCTGCGACCACTAGAACTTCCATGGGCGCGTCGACTGACGCTTCTACTAGAGCAGGGTCAGTACTGGCTACGCTCTGGGCTGCCTGTAGTTGCTGCTCGCTGACGTCGGCCAACGGTGCCGCCATCTCCGTAGGCCGCGTGGGGCTGCTGCTGGCCTGCATGACATCTGCATAGCGGTTCTCAGCGCTGGAAGCGGCTGGCAGGGGATTCTCCACCAGCACATCATCGGTGAAATAGCCTGTATAGACAGTGCCATTGGCAAGCACCATGGTCCCAGGACCATTGCGCAGATCATTGGTGAAGTTACCGACAAAGCGAGTGCCGTCTTGCCAGAAGATAGTACCCTTGCCATCACGTTTGCCGTCAGACACGCCGCCCACATAGCGTGTGCCGTCAGGCCAGACCAGAGTTCTGGTACTGCTGTCAGGGTCGGCGTCAGGGATTGATTCTGCTGCAGTCGTGGCGGCTGCCATTAAGAGGCAGGTCGTGAGTAATAAAACCTTTTGCACGTAAGGTGTCCTATATTGCTAGCGCAGAAGCCACGATAGTAACATCTCGTCGGCGCGGGTTGAAACGCTTGATGGGTTTCTTCGTGAGTTAAGTGGTTATATCAAACAAGCCCGCAGTGGCGGCGGCCTGCATGACCGGCGCGGGTTCTATGATCCAAGGGCCATCGTTGTTAATCAAAATCTCTGCTCGGTCATCGGGGCCGAGACTAATGCTCCGGTCTCCGTCAAAGGCCAGAATGCCCGGACCTTGAATAATATGAGGGACACCTAGCTCGACCCGCTGATAACGTTTAATCGGGATCTCGCCATACAACCCTGGCGACAGGGGTACGCGAATTCGTGTCACTGCCGGCTCGCCGCAGGTGACGCTGACGCCAAACGTGTCTTGGGCGCCGCAGGGCATCACGTAACCCCCGATAGGCGACATGCCGACGGACGCGGGTTCAGCGCGGGTGAGAAAGACCTGCTGGATGTTCTCAGGGGCAAAGGGTAAGAGGCTGCCCATCTGCTCATTCTGCAGCATCACGGCGTCGATCAAGGCCATGTCTTCAGCGCCGCCATGGGCATGGCCACCGTTAATCTTTACATGGATTTGCTTACACCGATAACAATGGTCCTGGCTTGCTAACTGCTGACTGCAGATCAAGCCAGCTGCCGCACCAGCAACCGATGCCTCGACGAGTTGCGGAAACACATTGTTAGTGCCTGTTGATAATGGCATCAGGGTGGCGTCGGGTAGGGCTTGGGCGACAATCCGACTGGTGCCGTCTCCGCCTAAAACGATAAACGTACGACATCCGGCAGCCCACATGGCTTTGGCCATGTGCGTAGTGTCGGCGGCAGAGTGGGTCAGGGGAAACGAGAGAATTTCTACTCGGTCACGCTCGATGAGGCTTTCGGTCGCCCGCTCGTTGATTCGAAACGGTTCGTTGGCGAGGAATATTCGCTCGACCCCATGATTGAGCGCGCCGAGGATTAAGCGGGTAACTTGTTGCTGCTTGTTCTGGTGGCTGTGGGTACTGGCCTTAGCCGTGACCCGGCGCACATCCCTGCCCGACATGGGATTGACGATAATACCGAGATGACGCATTAGGCTTTGCGGGTAAAAACCCACTCGTGCTCTGAGGAAAAGTCTTCGTTGAAATGATAGCCGTCAGTGGTGAATTCTTTCATGGCATTAGGCGTGTTCAACCGATTCTGGATGATGTAGCTTGCCATCAGTCCGCGGGCCTTCTTCGCGTAGAAGCCCAGAATTTTGTAGGTGCCCTTGCTGTAGTCTTTGAACACCGGTGTAATGATCTGACCGATGAGAGATTTTGTGCGTACCGATTTGAAATATTCGTTAGAAGCCAGGTTGATCACTGACTTGTTGCGATGTCCTGCCAGCTCTGTATTTAACGCCTCGGTAATGGTGTCGCCCCAGAACCCATACAGATCTTTGTTCTCGCCGGTTGATACACGGCTACCCATTTCCAGACGATAGGGCTGGATCAGATCTAGCGGCTTAAGCACGCCATACAGGCCAGAAAGAATACGCAGGCTTTTTTGCGCAAAGGTGAAGTCACGCTGTGAATAGCTGTCGGCGTCAAGACCCACATAGACATCACCACGAAACGCCAGAATCGCCTGACGCGCATTGTCGGGCGTGAAGGGCAGTTGCCATTGCTCAAAGCGCTCGGCATTTAGCTCGCCGAGTTTGGGGCTAATGCGCATCAATTTTGATAAGTCAGCGGCGGAGTGATCGCGCATGACATCGACCAGTTGAGCCGATTCCTTCAAAAAAGCTGGTGTGGAGACATGACTGGTGGCGAGCGGTCGCTCAAAATCAAGGGTTTTCGCGGGAGAGATTAACGTTAGCATGGACACATAAACAAATCAGGGAGTCCGGACAAGGATACTCGATTTGTGCGGTTCAGGCGAGCCTCAAAAGCATGGCGGGGCATCCAGCCCAGCAATTAGACAACGACCTTGGGAAAGCGCAGAATCAAGTCTTTTGGCGTCAGCGCGGGAGTCATCCCGAAATCTACTAGTTCGGGGAGTCTGTGGGATGAGGAATCCATTAAAGCGATGGGATGTCTTTTTGACGTTGGTGCTGTTTCTGACCACGATCCCCGCTGAGCGCTACGAGTGGTTTTCGCTGCTCGAAGACCAAACGATCTCCTTTCGACATATTCTGCGCAACAGCTTTGGCGATCCTGCGTTAACGTCTCTGCGTGACGAGATCATGATCGTCGCCCTCGATGAGCAACTATACGAAGCCTACGGCAGCTTTCCGTTCCGACGCACCGACCTTGGCCAGATAGCAGCGCGCCTGTCGCAGTTTGGTGCAAAGGTCGTCGCCCTCGACTTTTTGATGGATTTTCGCAGCTCCTACGGTGAAGACGAGCCCACGGCGGCGATGCTGGAAGAGGCAGGTAATGTGCTACTGGTGTCCTTCGCCATGTTTGACGGTGATAAGTTTGTGCGCCTGACTTACCCCACAGACGTGCTGCGTGCGTCGAGTCGTTCAGGCTATTCTAATCTGCAGTCTACTAGCGCCCTGGGAGATAATCTGGCGCGCCTGCGGGTCTATGATGAGATCACGGGCAATGGTGATGGCTGGCCTTTCGCCCTGCAAATTTTGTCCATGTATTGGGATGCGGAACCCAGGCTCACAGGTGACCGGCTGACCATCGGCGACCATCTCGATGTGCCCGTTGATCAATTTGGCGATATTTATATCGATTTTCCGCGGCTTGACTCAGGTACCCAGTACCTTTTTCAGGGCCAGGCCGGTTTCTCTGCCGAGGAAATACTGGATCTTGATATGGACGCGCTTGAAGAAGACGAGATCTACGAATATCAGGCTATTTTCGCCGACAAGATTGTGCTGATTGGTGATACGTGGGAAGTGACGCACGACAAGTTCAACACGCCGGTGGGCCCGGCCTATGGGGTTGAAATTATTGCCGACACGGTCAGTACGCTGCTGAACGGTGCGCCGCTGCGCCCGGCCAGTGTGCTGGTGGAATCGCTGGTGACGGCAGTGTTCCTGATCCTGTTATTGGCGACGAGTGCGACCGGTGTGCTGGGCCTGCGCCTGCTGCTGATGATGATGATCTTCCTGGTCTACATGAGTGCCGCAAGTTTCGCCTACGTCAGTCTCGGGTTAGTGTTGTCAATGAGCTATCCGTTGTTAGCGGGTTTTATGGCCATGGTGTTTGTCAGCCTGCGCCAGTACATGCTCACCGAGCAACGCCAGCTGAACATCATGGCCGACTCGGTTGAGAGCAACCGCATGCTGGGGCTGGCCTACCAGGGGCAGGGTCAGCTTGATGCGGCGTTTGACAAATTTCGCCACGGCCCTCCTGGGGATGCGGGCTATGAATTGTTATATAACCTTGGGCTCGATTTTGAGCGCAAGCGCCAATTCAACAAGGCCTTGGCATGCTACGAGGTGATCAGTCAAAGCGAGCCTGGCTACCGTGACATCACCAAGCGCATCAAGCGCTGCCAGAGTGTCGATGAAGCGGTGATGAATAGTGGCGGCAGCGGTCCAGGTCTATTGAGTAACACCCTAGTGAATGACGACGGTTCAGTAGAGAAGCCGACGCTCGGTCGCTACCAGATCGACAAGGTACTGGGCCAGGGCGCCATGGGCGTGGTGTATCTTGGGACAGACCCGAAGATCAATCGCGCCGTGGCCATTAAGACCTTGGGGCTGTCGAATGAGTTTAGCGGCGATGAGCTCACCGATGTCAAAGAGCGCTTCTTCCGCGAGGCAGAGTCTGCGGGGCGCCTGAATCACCCGAATATCGTCGCCATCTATGACGCCGGAGAAGAAAGTGACCTGGCCTATATCGCTATGGAGTTACTCAAGGGCCGAGATCTGGACGATCACATTAAGGTTGATACATTATTACCTCTGGCCGAAATCATTGATCTGGGCATTGCTTGTGCTGAGGCCCTGGACTACGCACACGAGCAGAAAGTGGTGCATCGCGACATCAAACCCTCGAACATCATGTACGATCGTGAAAACCTGGTGCCTAAAATCACGGACTTTGGTATTGCCAGGATTACCGATTCCAGCAAGACCCGCACCGGCACGGTGCTGGGTACGCCGAACTATATGTCTCCGGAACAATGTATGGGTCAGAAAGTGGATGGCCGCTCGGACCTGTTTTCCCTGGGGGTCGTACTCTACCAACTATGCTCCGGTAGCCTGCCCTTTAAAGGCGATTCGATGGCAACACTGATGTACGCCATCGTTCATGATGCGCCGGTGGATGTGAAGCGGGTGAGGCCTGATATTCCCGCCACCTTGCGTAAAGTGATTCATAATGCGATGGGTAAGAAGCCGGCTAAACGTTACCAAACCGGTAAAAAGCTCGCGGCTCACCTCCGGGTCTGTGCCGAGCGTCTGGCCGCAGAAAGTGGAGCTGATGCGGAATGAATTTGCACGGGAAGTTAGAAATTGTAGGTCAGACTGATGTCGGCCAGGTACGTGATCACAACGAGGACTTTGTGCGTTTTGATGGTCATGCGGGCGTCGCGGTGCTGGCTGACGGTATGGGCGGAATGAATGCCGGGGAGGTCGCCAGCTCCATGACTGTGCTGTTGCTGATGGACTTGTTGGTGGCGTTTAATCGCGGTGATGAGTCGCTTGTTGTTGAGTTAGAAGAAGCTGAATTAGAAGAGGCTGAAGCCCAGCCACTGCCTGTTAGGATCGTCAAGCACGCGATCGAGAAAGCCAATCGTTCTGTCTTTCATGTCTCCAAGACCCAGCCCCAGTGCGCGGGTATGGGTACAACCGTGATCGCCAGCCTGTTTTATGACAACAAGATGGTCGTTGGGCATCTGGGAGATTCCAGAGTCTATCGGCTCCGTGATCAGCATCTCGAGCAGGTGACCCAAGATCACAGTCTGGTGCAAGAGCTACTGGACAAGGGTCTGGTGACGGCGGCCGAGGCACGGGTGTCGAGCAAGAAGAATGTGGTGACCCGGGCGCTGGGGGTAGCGCGTAAGGTTGAGGTTGAGGTGCACGAGCACGATACCCTGCCCGGTGACGTTTATTTGTTGTGCTCTGATGGTTTGACTGATTTGGTGACTGACGAGAATATTGAGGCGAGCCTGCTGGAATTGGGGAGCAATCTGAACGTCGCTGCCGGCCATCTGATAAATCTCGCTAATGCGAGTGGTGGTAAGGACAATGTTTCGGTTATTCTCGTCCGAGTGAAAAAGCCGTATCCTAACAAGGTAGGTGTGTTGGAAAAAATCATTAGTTGGTTTGAGTAAATGTACGCCTATACCGCGCAGGCTTGGAATACGCACTTATGGCCCTTAAAATAGTTGTCCTGAAAGATACCAAGCCGCAGGGTGAGTTTATCTTTGATCAACCGCTGGTGACCATTGGCCGGCATGGTGATTCGGATGTACCCATCAGGGATCCCGCTGTTAGCGGTGCCCATGCGCGCATCGAGCGTGTTGAAGGTGGCTACCAGATCAAAGATTTGGGCAGCACCAATGGCGTGTCAGTGGGTGGTCGACGGGTCGAGCAACATCATCTGAAGCATAATGACCTGCTTACCATTGGCGAGCATCTGTTGCACGTTATGATCTCAATAAAAGCCTCGTCAAAAGCCCCGTCGAAGATCATTTCAAAGGAATTGCCAGCGGATGTATCGACGGGCTTGTCGACGGGCTCGGCGCCTGTTGATCATGCGTCGGCCTACCTGCTCGTGGTCAAAGGCGGTCAGCCGGGCAAGCGTATAACCCTGCAGGCTGGTCTAACAAGCGTTGGCGAGCCCGGCGTTCAAGTGGCGGCTGTATCGAAGCGATCTCAGGGGCATTTTATTATTCATGTTGATGGGGGCAAGGACAAAAGCCAGGTGCCTGTTGTGAACGGTGAACCAACAGGGTTTAAGTCCCGCAAACTGGAGTTCGGTGATATTATTGAGGTTGCCGGGGTTCAGATGGAGTATAGATCGGAGTAAATGTGCTGGTGATGGGCTGATAAAGTGACTTCCTCATAAATATTTATCCACCAAGCCAGACCAGACGGCCCTCAGCGCCGACCAACGGTATTCAGTCAAAACTCCGTGAAGCGTAAAGTGGCGGAATCGGTTAAGCTGGCTAAAATATTTAAGGGAGTGGCGTGCATCGCACGCGCTTGGTTGCTGGACAAGGCGCAGGTATGTTTTCTAACTCTAATCGGTAAAAATGTGCTGATTAGCCCGAGTGACACTGCCTGTAAACAGTTTTGATGGAGAGCATGGTATGAATCTTAAACGTATAGGTCTGTTGGCACTTGTCGGCACAGTAATTTCAGCCTTCGCGGGTATGGCGAATGCGGGTGCACCCGTCGCCAAATTGGTTCAGATCAAGGGTGATGTTGAGTATTCCCGAAATGGCACCAGTTGGAAGCCAGTCACTCGTACCAAGTATTTGTTCGAAGGCTACATGATTAAAACCGGGCCAAATGGCTCAGGTAAAATCATTAATCAGTCAACGGGCATGACGCGTGATCTGGGTGCCGGGACTGAAATTGCAGTTCTCGCTGGTGGCGTTGAGTTGGTTGATGGCAACCTGACCAAGCCAAAGAAGGACAGCGGTAGTATTTTTCAAGGCTTAGCCAATAAATTCGCGACGGCGCAGCGCTATACAACGGTACGCCGTTCCGTGACCAAGCCTTCAGATGGCGAGTGTGACAACAAGGTCAGAACTATCCGCGCAGTGTCCGTGTCACCTGCTTATCCTGAGCTGGTCTGGCGCAACGCTTGTCCCGAGTATTCCTACCGTATTGTCATCGACGGTAATTCCCATGAGGTTGCGGCCCAGTCGACGTCAGAGATGATTCGCTATACGGTCAGCGATGCGACAGTTGGTGAACATAGCTACCATGTCGAAGTCCTAGATAAAGACGGCACTGTCTACATTCCCCGGGGCGAGTCTACGTTTGTCTGGCTTGATAACAAGGCAGAGAAAGCTGTGATGTCCAGTGTCGGCGATGTACAGGACGATGTGTTCATGGTTGCCAGTGTGCTCGAAGAGCAAAATATGTTTGTTGCGGCGATGGACAGATATCGCGAATATTTCAATGAAAATCCTGATGACAACGATATGCGCCCCTTATTAATCCAGTCTTATCAGGATCTTAAGTTGAGTAATCTGCGGGAGAGCGAGGCACGCTTGTACAACGCGTCCCTGGAAGGCAATTATTGATAAACAGCTTGATCAAGCCGGTTATCAAGCAGTCTGGTCAATCAGTCACCTGCGAGTTGTAGGTGACTGGCATAGATGATTTGTGCCCGCGGGGATCCTAACGGATACTCGCGGGTTTTTTGTTTCGGCAAGCCATTTTTGTTAGCAGAAGAGCATTACTATGGGTAGTAGCACGCGGTACGATCTTCTCAGTATATTGATGATTTTCCTGTTGGCGGGGATCTTTGAGTACAAGGAAAGCTTTTCCTTGTTGGAAGACGAGACCTTGTCATACCGACACCTGTTGCGCAGCTACAATGCTGACCCGGCGGAAACGGCGCCTGTCGACGACGTCGTGATTGTTTATACCGATGAAGCGTTTTACGAAGACTACGACATGTACCCCTTACGACGGGTTGATTTATCCACGCTTATCGTCAGGCTGCAGCGGATGGGTGCAAAGGTAATCGGCGTCGATATGTTGCTTGATTTTAACAGTGCTTATGGCGAAGACCCGTCGTTGGAAGCCGCCTTCGAGGAAGCCGGCAATGTCTTGCTGGTGTCCCAGGCACGAATTGGTACAGACGGTTATCAGGGCATGAATCTGGCGATCGAGCGGTTCAACAAATCTACCACGCACGGTTATACGAATATTTCTGCCAATAGCGCTATTTCCGAGAGCATTGTGCGTCTGCGAGTGTTTGACGACATCGCGGCGACGGGAGAGTGGCCTTATGCGGTGCGCGCCGTGGCTGACCTGTTGGATGTCGAGCCGACGCTAGACGCAGGTATCTTGACGATTGGTGATCTTGTTGTTCCCCTCGATCAGTTTAGTGACTTGTACATTGATTACCCGCGTTTGCGGTCTAATGGTGCCGGCGGTATGGCACGCCTGCATGAAGTGATCGGCTTGCCCGCCTCTGAGATATTGTTTCTGGATGAAGAGGAACTCGAAGAGCTCAGTTTTCTGGTGGAGGGCAAGATCGTGCTAATAGGGGAGGTCGCTGAGGTCGCCCACGATGAATTTGAAACGCCAGTTGGTAATGTCTACGGGGTATCTATTATTGCCAGTTCTATTGGTACGCTGTTGAAGCAGGCTCCCCTGCAACCAGCAGCGGTATGGCTTGAGGGATTGGTCTTGTTATTGATGATGCTATCGCTGCTGGCGACTCGGTCAATGGACAAGCCTTTGCCACGTAATGTCGTCAGTCTGAGTATTGTCGGCATTTTCTTGTTTGCCACGAGTGCTGCTTATCTCTGGTGGGGGCTTATTTTGTCTGTGAGCTATGGTCTGATTGCGGCGTTGCTATCGATCATCATCATCAACGCCCGCTACTATTTGGCAGAGATGGGTCAGAAAGCTCTGATCCGTGATGCCTTTGGCCAGTATCTGTCACCGAAAGTGGTGGCTGACCTTGTTAAGGACCCAGATAAGTTAGCCCTGGGTGGTGAAGAGCGTGAGATGACGGCGTTCTTCTCGGATATCGCCGGCTTTTCCAGTTTCTCTGAGAAGATGACGCCGACAGAGTTAGTTAATGCCCTGAATGACTACCTGACCGATATGTGCAAGATCATTGTCGATTACGAGGGTACTGTCGACAAGTTTGAAGGGGACGCCATTATCGCCTTCTGGGGTGCGCCGTCGATCCAGGAAGATCATGCGCTGCAAGCCTGTTACGCCAGTATTGATATGCAAAAAGCGATCACGGAAATTGACGCGCGTTTTGTCGCTCAGGGCCGGCCAAGGATCGCGGTGCGCATGGGGCTCAATACAGGACTCATGGTCGTGGGTAATATGGGCTCTGCACAGCGTATGGATTACACCATCATGGGCGACTCGGTGAATCTTGCGTCACGTCTTGAGGGTGCGAATAAAGCCTATGGTTCTGACATCATGATTTCGGAGATGACGTATGCCAAGGTTCGTGATGATGTGGATGTTCGAGAGCTCGATACTCTGCGAGTGGTGGGTAAGAATGAGCCTATCAAGGTCTTTCAACTGCTGGAACGTAAGGGCGCGGCCTCTGAGTTAGTGGCGCAATTGACCGTGGCGTTCGAGTTGGCACTGGGACATTACAAGTTGCGCGATTATGCGCAAGCTCTGGCTGGGTTTACGCAATGTGTAGAGATGGTGCCAGAAGACGGTCCGAGCCAAGTGTACTGCAAGCGTTGTGCTGCGTATCTTGAAAACCCGCCTGCGGATGACTGGGACGGGGTGTTTAACTTAACAGAGAAAGGTTAGCCGGCTTAGGTATTAGCGGGCAGTGTCTCATCAAGCCGCTCGCGAACCGAAGTCAGTACTTGGTTTCGATTAGGCAGTTGTTGCGGTCGCTGCGGAAACTGGTCGAGATGCGCATAGACGCACAGGCGCATCACTTCTACGGTTTCACTGTCACTGAATTGTCGCACTTGGCACTGGCTGTGAATTCTGTCTAGCTGTTTGTATAAGTCCACGGGTGACACTCCTGCTCTTCATCGAGAGCGATAAGGTAGTTCTCACCATCCGTGTGAGCTTTCTCGCAAAATACCGCGACCGTTTAAGTTTAGTAGAAATCGATGGCTTTGCCAATCACCCTGTACGCGGCCCCTAAACGATTGATTAAGGAGATATTGAGATGTCAGTGTTGAACACCATAGAGACAAAACTGGATCGCGAGTTCGTTCTGCAGCACCTTGAGGTGACCAATGAAAGCGCCAGTCACAATGTACCCGCTGGGTCAGAGTCTCATTTTAAGGTGATATTGGTGGCCGAGGCCTTTGAGGCGGTGCGCTTGTTGCAGCGCCATCGCCAGATCAACAAAATTTTGGCCGAAGAGCTGGCAGGTCCTGTCCATGCGCTGGCGATTCATGCCTACACTCTACCCGAATGGCAGGCTCGGCACGGTGATGCGCCCCTGTCGCCACCGTGTCTTGGTGGCAGTCGCTGAACATTAGCGGCAATGTACAAGCGATCTATCTAAATGAACTATCTGAACGTTCTATACAAAAAGGTATTGCCTGCTATGCTTTAGGGGCAAAGGTTGGTAGCGGGCGGTGCTTAAGCCCACTTGCTGGTTACTGGCTTTTCGATTGGCTTATAGGTAGCAGCGCCGCCGTTGAACCCTAAATGGTCTGTTGTAGTACAGCCGTTTATAAATGTGAGATTTGAAAACGTGAAGATACTCATCGTTGACGACCGGGCATCTAATAGGGTGTTGTTAACGTACCTGCTCGAGGATAGGGGCCACCAGGTCGAGGAAGCCAGTAATGGCGAAGAGGCCATTGTTAAGTATCGAGAAGCGTTGCCTGACCTGGTGTTGCTAGATGTGATGATGCCGGGCAAAAACGGCTATGAAGTCGCGGCGGAGCTTAAGCTGGATTCAGAAATGCATGTGCCGATCATCTTCCTGACGGTCCTGAGCGATGATTTATCGTTGTCGAAATGTATTGAATGCGGCGGCGACGATTTTTTGACCAAGCCGGTTAACGAGGTACTTCTGACGGCTAAAATTAAGGCTCACGAGCGTGTACGTGATCTTAACAGCGAGCTCACGGAAAAGAATCGCGAGCTTGAGAAACTGCACGGACTGCTGCGCGAGGAGCATGATCTCGCTGAGTTTGTCTTCGAAAAAGCTATTTCGAGTCAGTTAAAACATCCCAACGTACAACATTATTTGGCGGGCATGACCAGCTTCAGTGGTGATGTGGTGCTGCTGGAGGCTTCTAAGCACAACACGCTGTTTGTGCTGCTGGGGGATTTTACGGGACATGGATTGCCTGCTGCCCTAGGTGCCTTGCCGGTGAAGCAGGCGTTTAACTTACTGGTTAACGAGAGTCGGTCGCTGGCTGAAATAGCGAGCTACTTGAATCATTCCTTGTATGAATACTTGCCGTCGCAGATGTTCTGCGCGGCGTCTGTCATTGAGTTTAATCCGTTAACGAAGGTGGTTGAATACTGGCACGGGGGCTTGCCCGACATGTTGGTGCTGGACGCCAACGGGCTCATTCGTCAATCGATTAAAT
>Ga0307488_10003205_pt1 | contig 13708 bp, 14 predicted proteins | sample SB02metaG_FD_202248 | JGI IMG/M metagenome (GOLD analysis project Ga0307488, IMG submission 202248) | Sea-ice brine microbial communities from Beaufort Sea near Barrow, Alaska, United States - SB 0.2 | ecosystem: Environmental > Aquatic > Marine > Coastal | place: USA: Alaska | collected...
GTGTGAAAAGGTTTATTGAAAAATCAAATATATATATCGACAAGAAAGTTGAAATTAAAGAAACTGGCAAGGCAATTACTGGAACAATTAATGCCCTAATATTTCCTAAAAATAAATAAATAATTATAGTAACTAAAATTAAAGCTATAAGGAGAGTCTTATAAACTTCGTTGATTGCTGCTTTAATATAATTACTACGATCAAAAGAAACTTCTAAAGAAGTTCCAGGAGGTAAGCTTGATTGCATTTCTTTGATTTTTTTTTTAATTCCATCTGCGACTTTAATAGTGTTAGCGTCAGACTGCTGATAAATTCCTATTCCAACAACTTGTTTTCCATTTCCTTTAAACAAGGTTCTTATAGACTCAGCGCCTAACTCAACTCGTGCAACATCATCTAAAGTTATAACAGAACCGTCTTTTGCCCTTTTAAGAGGCAATGTTTTATAACTTTCTAAATTTTGATAAGCTTTATCTAGTTTTATAGTCAAATCCACATCTCTAGATTCAATTCTTCCTGCTGGGAATTCTACATTTTCTTCTCTTAACACCTGCTCAACTTCTTGAACAGTAAGGTCTCTTGCAGCTAGTGCTAAGGGGTCAAGCCAAACTCTTAGAGATAATTCTCTTTGACCGCCTAACCTTACTCTTCCCACTCCTGAAACAGTTGAAAAAGAGTCTGTTAAATATCTGTCTGCATAATCGGTTAACTCTAAATCTGACATAGTGTCCGAACTAAATGACAACCACATGGTTGTTCTCATTCCAGCACTTTGTTTATAGATTTCGGGCTGTTCTGCTCCTTCAGGTAAATTATCTCGAACTCTAGATACAGAACTTCTAACATCATTAGTTGCATCATCAAGATCTAAGCCGGTTTGAAATGTTAAAGTTATCCTGGAGCTTTCATCTTCACTAAAGGAGTCGATAGTTTCTACTCCTGGGGTACCACCAACAAAATCTTCAATTTTTTGTGTAATTTGTGTATCAACAATTTCAGCTGAAGCCCCTTTGTAATCTGTTTGAATTGTAACAACAGGTGGCTGAACATCGGGAAGTTCATCAGTTGGTATTTCTTGAAAAGTTACTAAACCAAAAATAACCAAGACTATGCTCATTACTGAAGCAACAACTGGTCTTTTAATTGATAAGTCCGTTAAGAACATTTTTTTAATTTTTAGGTTTAATAATTTTTACTTTTACTTTATCCCGCACTTTTGAAACACCTTCACTGATTACTTGGTCGCCCTCTAAAACTCCTGAAACAATTGAAACTTTTCCAAAATTTCTTTTACCTATTGCAACATTTTTTTTCTCTGCTACATCATCTATTACTACATAAACAAACGCTGTATTTCCCTGAATAGTTAAAGCACTTTCTGGAACACCAATTTGATTTATTTCATTATAAATAACTTTAACAGTCATTAGTTGACCTGGAATAATTTCAAAATCAGAATTATCTACTAGTATTCTTGCTAAAATCGATCTAGTTGATGGATCTATCCTTGAGCTAATAGAATCTACTTTTCCTTTGAAAACCTTGTTAAAGGCAGAATTAGTTATTTCCACTTTTAAACCTGGTTTTAGTACACCCACATAGTTTTCTGGAACTTTAATATCTATTACTATTTTTTTTAAATCATCTAAAGTTATAATTAAACTATTTGACCCCAGAACACCTTGAGCTATCTCTCTTTTTCCTAATTTACCATCAAAATCAGCAATGATATTTTCGCCACCTTGTAAGGCAACTATTATTTCATCTTTTTTAACAAATCTATTTTCTATATTTAAATTTCCTACAACGTCATCTTTACTAATTCTGTATGTTTTAGAATTCTGTCCAATAGCAGTACCAAAAGTTTCAATACTTTTGTAAAACATGGATTTTTCAACAGTTTTTACTATTACACCTGGAGCTGGTCTGACGCTAAATTTTTTTTTAAAATGTAAACCAATAAAGTGCCTAGCTGTAATAACAGCAAAAATTGCAATTATTGTAATTATCAAAAAAGTTTTTAGTTTAGTAGATGTTTTCATTTTAATTTTAGGCCGTATTCTGACCAAGAACCGTCATAGATAATTGGACTTTTACCACTTATAATAGAATTAGCTAGACCTAAAATACAAGCGGTTATTCCAGAACCACAAGTAAAAGCTACACCTTTATTCATATCGAGCTCTAAATTTTTAAATATTGATTTAAGTTCATCTTTTTCTTTAAAAGTTTTATTTTTCTTATCAATCAATTCAGTAAATGGAATGTTTTTAGAACCTACTATGTTACCACTTTTTAATTCTTTTCTTGGCTCTGGTTGTAAACCTTGAAATCTTTCTTTGCTTCTCGCGTCAACTATTTCAAAAGTTTTATTTTTTATATTTGCATTAATTTGATCTTTATTTAAAACCATGGTTTTATTTTCTTCCGCATTATAAGAGCTCCTAGAAAATAACTTTATTTGTTTTGTTGTTTTTTTATTTTCTTTTATCCATTTATTTAGACCCCCATCCAAAACAGAAATTAATTCAGGACTATGACCAAAATATAAAAAATTATACCAGATACGGCATGAGCTTATTATATCGGAGTTATCATAAACAATTATATGATCTGAATTTTTAATTCCTAAATTAGAAATCAAACCCTTCCAATAATCTTTTTTTGGAAGCATGTGCGGTAAATGGGAATTTTGATCTGAAAATTTATCTAAATCAAGAAAGTTAGCATTCTCAATATGCTTTTCAAAAAATTCTTTTTGTGCATTTCTATTTGAGTTAGGCATATGCCAAGAGCCATCTAAAATTCTTACTTTTTTTATATTTTTTTCGAGCCATTCTGTTGATACTAAGTTTCTCATATTGTATTTTTTTTTATATATTTTTGATGGTAATCTTCTGCTTTACAGTAGTTGTTAATTTTTGAGATTTTAGTTTCTATTTTTCCGTCTAATTTCTTATTTAATTCATTTTTAATTTTAGTAGCTGATAATTTTTGTTTTTCATCTAAGTAAAAAATTTCACTTCTATATTGCGTTCCTATATCTGGATATTGCATATCTTTTTGCGTTGGATCGTGCATTTTAAAAAATAAATTTAATATTTTTTCATAAGATATTATTTGCTCATCAAAAGTTAATCTTACAACTTCAGCATGTCCAGTGTTGCCTTTGCAAACCTCTTCATAAGTTATTTTTGGATTTTTACCTCCAGCATATCCCACTTCTGTTTCTATGATGCCTGGTTTAGTTCTAAAATTCTCCTCAGGCTTCCAAAAACAGCCAAGAGCAAGTGTACATTTTTGCATAATTTATCTAATATGTTTTAATTTTATGAGGATATTAAATTGTTAACACAAAATCAAATAGGCGTATTGTACATGGTAGGAAGTGTGATTTGCTTTTCTATTATGGATATTTGTATTAAATGGTTAAATTATTATCCAATCGGTGAAGTTTTTTTTGCTAGGTTTTTTATCGGTTTGTTTCCAATCTTTTTTATTATTCCAAAAGAAAAAATTTTTTCATTTTACAAAACTAAAAGACCTGGACTTCATGCTTTTAGAGCTATAACTGGTTCATTAGCAATTATTGCCCTTTTTTTTGGTCTCAGAGAATTACCCTTAGCTGATGTTATTTCCTTAACTTTTGGAGGACCAATATTTGTAACTATAGCATCTATTTTATTTTTATCAGAAAGAGTTGGAATCAAAAGATGGGCTGCAGTTATTATAGGTTTTGTAGGAATGCTTTTAATTGTTCAGCCAGCTTTTGTTGAATTAAATTATTATTATTTATCTCCTATTATATTTTGTATTTTTTTTGCTTGTGTGGCTATCAGTGTAAGATCTTTATCTAAAACAGAGCCGATCTATACAATAGCAATTTACTTCACAATTTTAAATTGTTTATTAGGTTTAGCAACTCTGCCATTTGGGTGGGTAATACCATCTAAAAGCGATATCCTAATTTTTATTATTATGGGACTTTGTGGAAGCGTGGGAAATCTTTTATTGACACAAAGCTACCGAATGTCCGAAGCTTCTCTTGTGACACCAATAAAATATTTAAGTTTAGTTTTTGCAATTATATTTGGATTTTTAATTTGGAGTGAAGTACCAAAAGTTTTAACAATACTAGGTGCCTCTTTAGTTGTTGTTAGTTCTTTCATAATATTTGTAAGAGAGTCTCAATTAAAAAAACAAATTATAGCCCCAAGATCATGAATAAATCACCTGCTTACTGGAATAAAGCAAAAAAAATTTTATCAAAAAAAGATAAAATAATGAAAAAATTAATTATAAAATACAAAGACGGGTTTTTGATAACAAGAAATGATGTTTTTTATTCATTGTGTAAAAGTATAATTGGGCAACAAATAAGTGTTGCTGCAGCTAATTCTGTTTTTTTAAAATTTAAAAAAAAATGTAAAAGTAAAATTAATGCCAAAACGGTTAACAAATTAACATTTTCTAGTTTAAAAAACTGTGGTTTAAGTAAACAAAAAGTTAGAGGTATAAAAGAATTAGCAAAAAAAACTATTAATAGTAGTTTCAAACCCAATCTAATAAAAAAAATGAGCGATGAAGAAGCGATAGAGTATTTGTCAGACTTGAGGCAGGTTGGAAGATGGTCGGCTGAAATGATATTGCTGTTTACTTTTAATAGGCCTAATATTTGGCCATTACAAGATATTGGACTTCTTCGTGCTATATCAAATAATTATAAAAAAAAATATTTTCCTCCAGAAATTTTTTTAAAAAAACTTAATAAAAAATTTACTCCTTATTGCTCCGTAGCTACCTGGTATCTCTGGAGATCAATTGATGATGAACCAATTCAATATTAGTAACCCTCAATAACTATAGCGTTAAAATCAGCCTTGCCATTCCTATAAGATTTTGCTTGCTGGTATTCTTTAGAATTAAAACATTCTTGTGCCTTTTTAACACTGTTAAATTCAACAACTACATTTCTTTCATAGTTATGCTCACCCTCTAATATATAAAATTTTCCACCTCTAGCAATGTACTTACCCCCATATTTCTCAATGGCTAATTTTGCTCTACTAGCGTATTCTTTAAATGCATCACTATCGCTTATGTTTACTTTTGCTATCCAGTATCCTTTGCTCATTTACAATCCCTCCAAAAAGAATTAATAATTTCTATGGCTGATAAACTTATCATAGACTGGAAACAGTATAATTTAATTGTAGAAAAACTCGCAGTAAAAATTTTTGAGAGCGGTTATAAACCTACTATGCTTATAGGCATAATGAGAGGTGGAGCACCCATAATAGATGTTCTCAGCAGAGTATTTAAATTGAAGTGCGCCTACCTTGCTGTAGAATCTTATTCTGGAGAAGGAACTGAGGACCAACAAGGTGAACTTGTTTTTTCAAGAGAAGTAAGTTCTACAATGCAGGATATGGGAGGCAAATTGCTTCTTTGTGATGATCTTTCAGACACAGGTGTTACTTTACAAAAAAGTATTAATTGGCTTCACAAATACCCAGCTATTAAAAACATTGAAAGTATTAAAACGGCAGTGTTGTGGAAGAAAAAAGATTCAACATTTGAGCCAGATTATTGTGCCCAGAGACTTGATAGCAATCCTTGGATTGTTCAGCCTTTTGAAAACTACGAAGAGGTTAGAATTGAAGATTTAGTAAAGAAACATAAAAACAGTAAATAAGGGCTAGCTTTCACCAGCCCTCAAATTTAATTTTTAAGCAACTGCAAAACTAGCGACACTTAAAATTGCAATAACCCATATAGCAGGTGAAGTTGAATTAAACTTACCTGTTAAAATTTTGATTAAAGCATAAGAAATGAACGCTAAAGCAATACCATTGCTAATACTATAAGTAAGTGGCATCGTAATCATCGCTAAAACAGCAGGACCAGATTCTGCAATATCATCCCATTCTATATCGGTAATATTTCTTACAAAAAGAATAGCAACATAAAGCAAAGCAGCTCCGTCTATTTCTTTTGGCAAACTAGTTGCTAGCGGCGAAAAAAACAAACAAGCTAAAAATAAAACTCCAATAACCAAAGAAGTCATTCCAGTTCTACCACCAGCTTTTACACCTGCACCTGACTCAACATAACTTGTTACTGTAGTTGTGCCCATTAATGCACCAGCAACAGTTCCAACACTGTCAGATAACATAGCTTTGTTTATATCTTTAACTTTTCCATCTTTACCAACTTTACCAGCAACGTTCGCTACTGATGTGAGAGTTCCAGCGGTATCAAAGAAATCAATAAATAATAGTGTAAATATTACAGTTGACATTCCTGCAGTGAAAGCAGCTGACAAATCGAAATCAAATAGGTAGGTCATTGGTGGCGGAGCACTAACTATTCCATTAAATTTAGCTAAGCCAGTAATCCAGGCTATAATACTAAATCCAAGTATACCTATTATAATATTGCCTCTAACTTTCATTTTTTCTAAAACAATCATTACAACAAATGCAAGACAACCAAGAATAACTAAAGGATTTTTTATATCACCAAGAGTTACAAGAGTGACCGGATGATCACCAACAACTCCCATAATTTCTAAACCAATTATTGCAAGGAACAATCCTATACCTCCACCAATACCTAACTTTAGACTCTTTGGAATTGAATTAATTATCCATGCACGAAGCGGAGTTAGAGATATTATTAAAAATAATATACCTGCAACTAAACAAGCTCCTAAAGCAGCTTGAGGTGTGTAACCCATGCCTGCAACTACTCCAAATGCAACAAAAGCATTGATGCCCATTCCAGGTGCAAGACCTATAGGCCAAGTTTTTCCATAGAATGCCATAATAAAACATGCAATAGCCGTGGCTACAATTGTTGCCGTAAATACTGCGCCGAAATCAAAAAAACCCTTTTCTACACCAGCGAATTCGCCAGAGAGAATAAAAGGATTTAAAAACATTATGTACGCCATTGTAAGAAAAGTTGTTACCCCAGCAATTACTTCTGTTTTAAAATTAGTTTTGTGTTTTTTATACTCAAAATATTTTTCCATCATAGATGAACCTCCTTGTTAATATTAAATACCCTATTCTTAAGAAAAGATTCATGAAATTTTACATTATTTGCTAAATTACAACCGCAGGTAATTATTTCTGTTTATAAGTTCTGTAGATAAGCTATAAAAAAACAAAATAGACAGCATAAATAAATATGAAAAAAATATTAATTTTCTTTGCAGTAGTTTTTGGTTCTTTAAGTTTATTATCTTGCCAGACACTAACTGAAAAAATTGATAAAAAAACATCAGAAGAAGAAAGGGAATTAAGCAAGTGGTTGAATCAGCCCGAATCAGAATTAAAGATTTTTTTTGGAAAACCTGATAAAATAGAATTTACAAATAGTAGAAACAGATACTACATTTATGTCACAGAAAAACTGAAGGTAAAGTGTCAAAGAAAATTTGAGATTAACCCTAATAACATGGTAATAGGCTTTAGCAGTAAAAACTGCTTTTAAAGCATGAACATAAAAAACAAAGAAAAATTCATAGAATATTTTTTAAGTGGAGTCAAAAATATCAAACAAATAAAAATTGGGGTGGAACACGAAAGATTTTTATTTGAGGGAAAAGACAAAAAAAGAATTACTTACAATAAATTAAAAATACTTTTTGAAAATCTTAAAATAAAAGGTTGGATACCAATTTTGGAAAAAGAAAATATTATTGGACTTAAAAGAGGTAAACAACAAATCACAACCGAGCCAGGTCTTCAGTGTGAATTATCTGGAGCACCATTAAAAAACATTCATGAAGTTTGTATGGAAAGTTCAAATTATTTAAAAGAAATTACATTAGCAAGTAAGGGATTAAATATAAATACTGCATCAGTTGGTTTTGACCCATTTAATGACCTTGCTTCTACACCAAAAAATCCTAAGGAAAGATATAAAATAATGACAAACGAAATGCCAAAAGGTGGAGAACTTAGTTTAGAGATGATGTATCGTACTTGTGGAATACAAATTAATTACGATTATACATCTGAAAATAATTTTGAAAAAATATTTAGATTAGGAAATTATTTAGTTCCACTAACAATTGCATTATATGCAAATTCTCCTTTTGAAAATAGAAAACCCACAGGTTATCACTCTTATAGAAATAAAGTATGGCAAAAAACATCTAGAGGTGGAATCATGCCAATAGCTTTTGAGAAAATAACTTTTGAAAAGTATTTTGATTATGTAATAAATTATCCTATTCTTTTTGCTGTACGTGATAAAAATTATATAAAACCAAATGGACAAATATTTAAAGATTTTATTGAAGGAAAATTTAAAAAAATTAAAGGTGAGGCAAATCTAAAAGACTTTGAAACTCATTTAGCAACTATTTTCACAGAAATTAGGTTAAAAAAATTTATAGAATTAAGGTCACTGGACACATGTGATTGGGGATGCATATGTAATGGACCTGCATTTTTTACTGGATTATTCTATGGTTCATTAGATGAAGCTTTTAATATCGTTACTAAATGGAAAAAAGAAAATGTTATGAACGCCTATATGGAATCTCCGAAGAAGGGTCTTAATACTGAATTAGAAGGGAAAAAACTTTACGAATGGGGTGATATTTTTCTTAAATTAGCAAAAAAAGGATTAATAAATCGAAAGGAAATGAACTCTAGCAATAAAGATGAAACTATTTATTTACTTCATACTGAAAATGTAATTAAAAATAGAAAAAATAGAGCTCAATTACTACTTGATAAATACGAGGAGACAAAAAGCTTAGATTTTTTTAATAATGAAAAAGAAAATTTTAGTTATTCAGGGTTCCAGCCTTAATAAAGTTGATTTTAAGACAGACACAACTCTATTTTTAGGATTAGAAGCACAAAGAAGAGGCTATCAAATATACTACTTTGAGCCAAAAGATTTAAGTTTTCTAGACGGTAAGGTGACCGCTAAATGTGTAAATCTGACTTTCTTTAAAGACAAAATAAGTTTTTACAAAATTAGTAAAAAACTAAATTTCAATTTATTTAACGCGAATGTGCTGTTAATAAGAAATGACCCTCCCTTTAATCAGCAATATATTAATTCAACTTATATTTTAGAGTATTTGGCCAAAAAAGTAAAAATTATTAACCATCCTAAATCTATCAGAGAAGTACCAGAGAAACTTTTTTCATTTAATTTTACTAAATATATGCCCTCAACATTGATTAGTGAAAATTTAGCAGAAATTAAAAAATTTTTTAAAAAAAATAAAAAAGTAGTAATTAAACCCATTAACGGACATGGGGGAAATGAAGTAATTTTATTAAATAGTTATAATGCAAAAACTATTAATAAATATTTAAAAAAATATAATTATGTAATTTTTCAAAAGTTTTTACCAAAAATATTAAATGGCGATAGAAGAGTTTTTATAATAAATGGAAAAGTCAAAGGGTCGATAACAAGAATACCAAAAAAAGGAAGTATTTTGTCAAATATGAGTAAGGGTGCCATAGCAAAAATAAACAGACTAACTACAAAGGAACTTAAAGTTAGCCTACAAGTTGCTAGTCTATTAAAAAAAAATAATATTTATTTTGCAGGTATTGACTTTATCCAAGAACAACTAATCGGTGATATAAACGTAACAAGTCCAACTGGATTAGCAACTTATTATAAATTGACAGGAGTTAATCTGGCTAAATATTTTTGGGACAACATTTAGACTAAAATATTAGCATTTTTTAGAATAAAACTATATTCTTCAGCAAGTTCAGTTATTGCATTATCTCGCCCGCTCATACCACCATGCCCGGCAGCCTCCATTTTACATTTTAATAATTGAATATTATTATCATCTTTAATATCTCTTAATTTTGCTATGTATTTAACTGGCTCTGAATAGAGAACTCGATTATCAAATAAAGAGGTAGTTACAAGCATTGGAGGATAAGATTTTTTTTGTAAATTATAATACGGTGAGTAAGATAAAATATATTCAAAATACTCTTTGCTTTTAATAGGGTTGCCCCATAATTCCCACTCTGCAGGAGTTAAAGGAAGTTTTTCATTTAACATAGTTGTCATTACGTCTACAAAGGGTACGAGCAACAGCATAGCAAAAAAAAGTTCAGGGTTCATATTTGCTACAGCCCCACCAGTTAAACCTCCTGCTGAACCACCATAAAAACAGACACCGCCTCTATACGTAAATCTTTGCTCAATTAGGTGATTAGCGCATGCTATATAGTCTAAAAATGTATTTTTTTTTAATTTTCTTTTACCCTCTTCATGCCAAATATCACCAAGATCTCCACCGCCTCTTATATGAGCAATTGCAAAAGTCATTCCTCTATCAACCAAACAAAATCTTGAAGCACTAAATGAAGGTGATATGCTATGCTTGTAAGCGCCATAAGCATAAAGTAATAGCTTGGATTTCCCATCTTGATTTGCATTTTTTAATCTCAACAGACTGATAGGAATCATTCGACCATCGTTCGATTTTGCTTTTATTCTCTCAACAACATATTTGTTTGGGTCGTGCCCGGAAGGTATTTCAACTTCTTTTACAAGTTTTTTTTCTTTTGTTAAAATATCGTATTCATAAACTTTTCCAGGTGTAGCCATGCTTTCCCAGCTGACTCTAATTTTTGATGTATTTGTATCCTTTTGCATTATTGATGCGCCAGGAGACCCTATAGCTTCATTAGATATTTTAATCTCTTCTTCCTCATTTGTTTTTATATTTCTTATAAATAATTTTGGAATAGCATCTGATTTTTCGCCTCTTATGATAAAATCATCTAAAAAATCTAATCCACCTATAACAGTTTCTGTTTTGGAAGGTATAAATTCTTCAAAATTATTAATGTCGCTGATTTTACATTTTAATATTTTATAATCTCTCGCATCCTTATTAGTATGCATATAAAAATACCCCTGCCATGAATCAATCGAATAACGAACATCTTTTTCTCTTTTTTTAAATAATAAGGGTTTAATTTTTTTAGCGTCAGCCGGAAAAAAATATTCTTCAGTAGTTATATGATCTGATGTTGAAATAGTGAAAAAATTTTCATCAGAGGTTAAGCCCATACTACAAGTAAACGTTTCATCTTTTTCTTCAAAAATTAATTCATCATTTTTCACTGGAGTGCCCAATATGTGTTTATAAATTTGCCTTGGCCTATGATATTTGTCTAATTTAGAATAAAAAAAACTTTCACTGTTTAGTGACCATGAAATGCTACCACTGGTATTTTGTATTAGATCAATTTTATTTTCATTTGTTTTTAAATCTCTAATGTAAATTGTATAATATTCAGAACCTTTTAAATCTAATGAATATGCTAACAAATTATCACAATGAGATACACTGACTGAGCCTAGACCAAAATATTCCGAACCATGTTTTTTTTTCTCTAAATCTCCATCAAAATAAACTTCCTCGGGTTTAGAGCCATTTATTATTTGCCTTAATCTTTTGCCATAATTACCTTTAGCCTCAGTTCTTGACCAATAGTAATATCTTTTATCTTTAAATTTGAGCGATGTATCATCTAACTTTATCTTAGATTTAATTTCGTTAAATAGCTTTTTTTGTAGATTTTTAGTATCTTCGAAAAAATTCTCAGTAATTTTATTATTTTCGTCTATAAATGTTTTTACTTCAGGGTTTAATTTACTTGTATCCTTTAAAACTTCTAAGATATTAGACTGATCTACCCATGAATATTCATCTTTTAATTCAATTCCATGATGCATTTTTATGCTCTCTAATTTTTTTAATTTTGGTATATTCATAAATTGAAAATTATATGAATTTGTTTTTATTAGGAATTGTCATTTTTGTCATCGTTTATTTATTTTTAAATTGGTTTGCTCAATCTAGTACAAAAAAAATTGCTCTTACTATTAAAAAAATAACAGTATATCTATCCCTAGCTATAGCAGCTATATTGACAATTGGGGGTAAGTATCTTTTTTCACTACCTTTTTTATTCGTAATTTTAAGTGGTTTAAAAATAAAAGGACTTAGTGCCCTACAAGTAATGCAATTATGGAGATTAATGCAGTTTTTAAAAAACTCCAAAAGGTTCGGGAGTCAACATGGAAAATCACAAAGTTCCTCAAGTGTTACTAACGATGAAGCATATAAATTATTAGGTTTAACAAAAGGATGTTCGCAAGAAGAAGTGCTGCAAGCTGCAATGAAACTTCAAAAAAAGATTCATCCAGACATGAATAGAGATTTAAAAACAGAAAGATTAAGTCAATTAGTTAATGAAGCTAGAGATAAAATTTTAAATACAGATTTTTCTTAACTTAATAATTCTAATGCTTTTATATAAACTTTTTTAAATGAAATTTTATCTTTGCCTAAAGTATTATGGGTAGTAGTCTCCTCAGTCTCTCCATCTGGAATAACAACAGAAATATTTTTAGAATATTTACCGTAAGCCATAACTGGACTGTCCATAAATAAAGCCAAACACCTCACTCCAAGACCTGAAGAAATATGAAGCCATCCAGTATCATTCCCTATATACAAATCACAATTTTTTATAATTGGCATTGTTTCTTCAATGGTTAAATCTGCAAATGAAATGCAATTTGAACCTATGCTTGAATTAATTATATGTTCTAACATTTCTGTATCATTCTTTCCCCCTGCTAAATAAAATTTACATTTAAAATTATTATTAAGTTTTTCACATAATTTAATATAATTTTCTAGATCCCATCTTTTTGTTGGACCACTAGCAGAAAATCCAAGACAAATATGTTTATAATTTTTATCAAAGTTTTTTAATTTATTTTTATCTATTTTAATTATTGGTTGAGGTGAAACAATTTTGTTTATTTCATTTTCAGTAAAAATTTTAGCAGATGTTACAATGTTATCTTTTTTTCTAAACAACGGATATTGTGAAATATCATTGATGCCAGCTAGTTTAGAAATTAAATAGTATCTTAAAGAACTATTATATATGAATACTTTATCAAATTTTTTGGATTTAAGTTCTTTTGCTAATTTAAAAAAACCAACTATTCCATCATGTTCGCCATTATTGTCCTGATTTCTTTTCAAAAAAATTATCTCATTTACACTTTCATCTTTCGCTAATATTTGATCTGCTCTCGAATTTTTTTTTACTAAAATAGATACTGGCAAGTCAAATTTTTTATAAATGGCCTGAATATAGGGCAAATATATTATCATGTCTCCTACACCGATCTTTGGTTGTATTACAAGAACTTTCATTTTCAATTTTATTATTATAACTTACACAAATAAATTAGGTAACATTATGACTATAAAAAAAGGTGTATACGCTGCAAGTTTAAGTGTTTTAAACAATGATTGCTCCTTAAACATTAAGGAAACTATTACACATGCAGAATCTATAATTAATAATGGATTGCATGGTGTATTTTTTTTTGGATCAACTGGTCAAAGTCAGTTAATTTCAGTTTCTGAAAAAAAAGAACTTATTTCTAAATTAGCAACAAGCAAAATGAAAAAAAATTTTTTTTTAGGGACAGGAAATAATTCCTTAAAAGAGACTATTGATTTAATAAAATATGGAATGGAATATAGTTTCCAAGATTTTTTGATTATGCCACCTGCCTACTACAAAGGTAATACAGATGAAGGTGTTTTTAATTTTTATTCAAAAATTATTTATGCCGCACCAAAAGTAAAAATAATTTTATA
>Ga0307488_10003206_pt1 | contig 13706 bp, 14 predicted proteins | sample SB02metaG_FD_202248 | JGI IMG/M metagenome (GOLD analysis project Ga0307488, IMG submission 202248) | Sea-ice brine microbial communities from Beaufort Sea near Barrow, Alaska, United States - SB 0.2 | ecosystem: Environmental > Aquatic > Marine > Coastal | place: USA: Alaska | collected...
TATGCGCGCCTACGACCTGCTCGTGCAGGCCGAAAGCGCATTGTGCGAAGTCACCGGAACACCTGACGGCCCGGGGCGCGTGGGCGTATCCGTTTGTGATATCGCGTGCGGCATGGCGGTCCATGCAGCGGTCCTTGAAGCCCTGTTTCATCGTGAGCGCACCGGTGAAGGTCGCGCCATCGCATCATCCCTGTTTGACGGCATGGCCGACTGGATGAACGTGCCTTATCTGCACGAAGTTTACGGCGGGAAGGCCCCTGAACGGGCCGGACTGCACCATCCCTCCATCGCGCCTTACGGGGCCTACTCGACCGGCGACAACAAGCAGGTCGTCTTCGCGATCCAGAACCAGCGTGAATGGGCGCGGCTTTGCGACGAAGTGCTACAGCTCCCCAACCTCGCCAGCCACAAGCTGTTTCACGACAATGTCGCGCGAGTAGAGAACCGGCCGGCTCTTGATGCGGAAATCGACAGTGTTTTCACCGCGCTGTCGCGCGACGAGGTGGTGGCTCGATTGGGAGATGCAAAAATCGCCTATGGCGCGGTCAACAATGTGGCGGACTTCGCCGCCCACCCTCAACTGCGCACGGTCACCCTCGATACTCCGGAGGGTGATCTGGTCGTCATTGCGCCGCCGGCCATGATAGACGGCGAACCGGCACAATTGGGTGGTGTTCCCGCGCTTGATGCCGACGGATCAGACATTCGCCGCGAGTTTGCAGCTTAGTTTCAGCTAGCGACCAGCCCGATGACAATTCCCTGAATCGCAAACACACCCAACCAGTGACCCGCATCGATGATGGAGTGGGACCAGGTCGAACGCTGGAAGCCATGGTTGATCAGCATGGTGGTAACCACAAAGCCAAACCAGAGGGTGACCGCCAGTTTCAGGCCACCGGACAACGACACGTCACCCAGACTGACCATTACATTCATCAGCACATAGGCGATGATCAGCTGGCCGGCGATTGCGATCACATAGAGCAATGGGCCCGCGCCGGCCTTGACCTCTTCCTCAGTCTTGCCAATCGCCGCCATCCAGGGCTTGTTGAGCGTGATGTACCACGCGGCGCTGAACACATAGCTGGCGACAAACGCCACGATCAGTGCCAGCCAGTCCACATTACCAAACTGCATGCTGTCCTCCTCAGTCGAGAGTGGGGTCGATGACCACCTTCCCGGTCCCTTCGCGGCCCTCGACCCGGCGTTGCGCATCAGCGGCCTGGCTAAGCGGGTAGACCTTGTCGATGAGGACTTTCACGTCGTTTTCGCCAGCTCGGACAAACGCATTTTCGAGCCCGCCCGGTACCTCACGCGGCTCGCCGATGATCTGGAGCTGATAGGAATACAGCCGCCGAATATCCACGGGCACATCCGTACTTCCCGACGCATTGCCCGCTGTCACCAGTTTCGCGCCCCGGCCCATGCTCATGATTACTTTCGGGAACAGTTCCGGGTCGGCGACGCTGTCACACACGCCCTCAACGCCCTTACCGCCGGTGATTTTCATCACTTCTTCGGTCAGGTCCTGGGTGCGGTAATTGATCCCGTGGTCGGCGCCGAGCTCCAGTGTCGCGGCAACCCGCGCATCGGTGCCCGCCGCCGCAATAACTTCGGCACCGCTCCACTTGAGAATCTGGACACAGGCCGCGCCCAGACCGCCCGTCGCGCCCATGACCAGAACCTGATCGCCTTCTTTGGCTTGAAGCACATTGTCGACCTGATTGGCAGCAGTCGCCAGATGACGGCCGATGACGGTGGCCGCGTGAAAATCCATATTGTCGGGGATCAGGACCGTGCGCGACGCCATAGTGCGGACAAACTGGGCGTAACCGCCCCAGATTGTCACACCAAGGAAATCCACCAGCCCCAGCCCCGGGATAGTCATGAAAGCTTTCGGGTTGGTGGTGGGCAGAAACAGGCTGCAAAACACCCGGTCACCTACTTTGCGGTCGGTGACGTTCTCCCCCACTTCGACGATAATTCCCGACGGATCAACGCCGGGTACATGGGGAATGTCGGGCGTATGATTGTATTTATCCTCGCGCATAAAGATATCGAAGGTGCGGTTTACAGACACCGCGTTGACTTCGATCAGCACATCGTCGGGACCGACCTTGGGGGTCTCAACATCTCGATAATCGAGGACTTCGGGGCCCCCGAAGCCTGAAAATACTACCGCTTTCATCGTCTTATTCTCCCAAATGCTTTTGTTCAGCCGACTTTGACCGGCTGACCACTTTCGGCCGATTTTACAACGGCTTCGAGAACCGCAACGCCGTGGATGACTTCGTTATGCGGCACCGGATAAGCCGCCCCGCCCGAACACGCTGTGCCAAAAGATTCGAGTTCCGCGTTGACCATATCAAAACCGGAGAAATCCATGGACTGAGCCTCGACCTTGCCCGTCGCGCCGGTAATCGGACCATCGCCATTGGGAATAAACTCAAAGGACGACAGGTCAGGTTTACGAATTTCGAAGGATCCACCCAGACCATAGGCCTGCACGCGGAAGCTCGGCGCCGTGGCCAGCATGTTGGCCATATATCCCGACATGCCGTTCTTGAAGCGGAACAGAATGGACGTGGTGTCATCGGTGTCGTTGGGCACCGCGCGGCGGAAGGACTGGCAGTAAACCTCGTCGATTTCCCCGAACAGATTGATATAGACATCGATCACGTGAACGCCCATCGGTGTCAGGCCACCCGCCGGGGTCTCATTCTTGTCGGCACGCCAGGCATCAGCCGCCAGGAACATGCCGTTCGGGGCGCACATGGTGCCTTCCACGTGCATCAGCTCACCCATCTTGCCGTCGGTGACCAGTTTCTTGGCCTCCGCAACGGCCGGATGAAAACGACGATTGAAGCCAGTTGCGCAGACAACGCCCGCGTCATCACAAGCAGCAATGGCTGCCTCAGCATCCGCCTTGGTCAGCGTCAGAGGCTTTTCACAAAAGACATGTTTGCCTGCAGCCGCAGCCGCTTCGATCTGCCCACGATGTGCCGAATGCGGTGTGGCCAACACGACGGCATCCAGATCGTCGATCGACAACAGCTCTTCATAACTGTCGACGAGGGAAAAACCCTTTTTATCGGCATAATCCTGTGCCTTCGACTTGGTCCGGGTTGCTCCATGGGTGAATTTGATGACGTCGGACTTGTCCTGGACTGAATCCACTAGAACCTGACCCCACCAACCGAGACCCACAATCGCTGCGTTGACCATACTTACCCCCTAATTGAACTGATTTATGCGTGCATGTTGTGACACCATATTAGAACTCTCGGGCGCAAGAGTCTGCGCCGTTCCGGTCAATATGAGACAGATTTTGGAGCGCCGAAGCCGATCAGTCGCTGTGGGTTTCGCGCCGGTACCATGGGAAATAGCGCTTCATGACCCAGTTGATGATCAGTTCGAACATCAGCCCGAACGCAACCAGCGCAAACACGCCAACCACCGCCTCATTGTGCTTAAAGCTACGGGCGTTGGAGAGGACGAACATCCCGACCCCGTTTAGCGAGACGAAGAATTCGGCGATCACCGCGCCAACCAGGGCGCGTCCTGCCGCGAGGCGAACCCCTGCGATCAGATAAGGCAGTGAGGAAAACACGGTGATGTCGAACCACACATACCGGGCGGGGGCGCGATAGGCCTTGCAGACTTCAAGAAATTCCGGCGGCACCGCGCGGGCCCCGTCACGAGCGTTGATGACGATGGAGAAGAACGCGGCAAAGATGATCGTCGCCATGCGGGCATCGCTGCTATAGCCGAACCAGATCGTGATCAGCGGCAACAGCGCAATCATCGGCATGGTGTAAAGCCCGCTGACATAGAAGTTCAGCGCCCGGTCAAAGACCTTCATCCGCCCCATGGCCACCCCGACCACGGTGCCCGCCACCAGCGCAATGGCGAGCCCCTGCAGCACCGCGAGCAGCGTGCTCGACGAGGCCTGCAAAAACAGCGGGTTTGTGATCACGCTGGGAAACGCCATGATCACGCCAATCGGCTTGGCAACGAAGTTCGCGGCGAACAGGCCGACCCCGACTTGCCAGACCAGCAGGATCAGCACCCCGGCAAACAGCTTCGCCCGAAGCGGCGTTCCCCAGAGAAGCTTGGCAAGGGTCTGACCGGCGCTTTTGCGTTCAGTTACCGGTGGCGTAAGCGTGCTCGTGGTCATCGGTCGAGCCCCCGCCAGCCGGCATATTTCTGCTCAAAGGCCTGCGCGATCCGCATGAAGCTCACCCCGAGGCAGGTAATGACGAGGATCGTTGCCAGCACACCGGCCATATCGAAGTTTCGCGACGCGGTGATGAGCTCTTCGCCCAGGCCACTGGTGGACAAGAAGAACTCGGCGGCCACCATGCCGACCAGGGCACGTCCGGCGGCCTGCCGAATGCCCGTCAGTGCATAGGGCAGCGTGTAGGGAACGAGAATATCGCGCCAGATGGCGAATTCACTCGACCGGAAGGACTTGGCGACCTCAAGCAGCTCGGGCTTCACGCTGCGCGCGCCTTCAAGCGTGTTGTAGAGGATCGGGAAGAAAGCAAAGAGATAGACAACCAGCACTTTCGGCCAGAAATCGAAGCCCAGGATCGACAGAATGAACGGGATCAGCGCGATCATCGGCGTCACATAAAGCGCCAGAATATAAGTCTCGAGCGCGATCCGCAGGGTGATCATGCGGGCCAAGATAATCCCGGACGGTATGGCCACAACCAGCGCCAAAACAAACCCGGTGGTAAAGAGCTGGATCGACTGGATCAGGGAGAGGATGTATTCCTCATCGTCGAACAGATAGCGATAGAGCCGCGGCAACGTACCGGGGTGATCCTCGTTGCCAATCAACGGCGCCATGATCGCCTGATTGAACGACAAGCCGACCAATTCCCAAATCACTGCACCGGCCAGCAACGACAATATGACGGTGCCGTAGCGCACAGCGCGACGGTCAGAATTCACATACTCAAGGAAACTGTTCATGGCGGCTTTCGGATGTCGTGGGGCGACTCAACATGAGCCGCCCCTGACAATCGTCAGTTGGTTTTGGCGATCAACGCGAGGGCGTCTTTCACGATCGACGCATCGATCAAGTCGTTATACGCAACCGGAGACTTGGCCGGGTTGATGCCCGCCTTGCCTTTGGTGCGCTTTCCAACGCCGGTCTGGATCGCGATCGCTTTTTCGATGCGCGTCTGGTCCAGGCCTGCCGCGCTGCGCGGCCAGTAGTTAATCCCCGTAAAGATACGGAGAGCTTCCTTGGCGTCGGCCTCGCTGCGGCCTGTCGGGGCTGCGATCTTGGCGATCTCATCCCACTTGCTCTCGTCATAGAGCATGTTCATGGCCTCGATATGCGCAGCGGCCAAACGGACCAGCGCATCCCGCTTCTCGGCAATGACCTTCTTGTTCGACACAACCAGCACGTAGTGGCTGCCCGGCGAGGTTTCTTCGACGCGCGCGACGATGGTCAGCTTCTTGCCGCTTTCCCGCTCGATGACAGGAATGTCGTCGCTGTGCAGGACACCGAAGTTGATCTGACCCGACACCATGGCCGCACCAACATTGGTGCTGAGGTTGACGGTCTTAACGTCTTTGTCCGGAATCAGCTTACACGGACGTATCATGTTGGCGAGCTGGATCCAGCGTGCACCGCGCGGGCTGTCGACGCCCACGGCCTGCCCCTTCACGCTCTCGCACGTGTTCAGGTTGGGATCCATGGAACCGAGCATCCAGTCATTGATCTCCATCCCGCTGATGGCCTTCAACGGCACGCCAGCATTGGAAACCATCACCGCGACCGGCGGTGTCGGTGACATGGAAACATCGACATTGCCCGAGACGACGGCGCGCGCGGCACCAACACCAGAGTTCATCGGACGCAGTTCGACGTCGACGCCGTACTTGTCATAGATGCCCATATCCTTGGCGACATAGGTGTAGACGGAGCCGAAGATCGGCGGCACGCCTGGCAGCGCCATGGTCAGTTTCTGTTTGTCCTGTGCGAGCGCCTCGCCGGTCGACAATGCTGCCGTGGCGAGCAGCCCGAGACCCAGCGCCGTCACGGCGACGGGCTTGGTCAGTCTGCGTGGTGAAAAAATCGTCATTAGTTTTCTCCCTTGTCTATACGTCGTGACGTTGTGTGGAACTCTTGTGGTCCCTAGTTGAGTTCAAATTCAGCGGCCCGAACTTCGTCCATCAAGGTGGACCAGACGTGCTCGCGAATTTCGGCAAATCTTGGATGTGAAAGGGTCGAGCGGTCGCGGGGTGCGGGCAGATCCACATCGATGATCTCGTGCACCTCGCTCGGGCGGCCCTTCAGGACCACGACCCGGTCACCCATCAACACCGCTTCCTCAATAGAATGAGTCACAAAAACCATGGTCATCGGGCGCATACGCCAGATTTTGAGCAGCTCGAACTGAAGAACTTCGCGGGTTTGGGCGTCCACCGCTGCAAACGGCTCATCCATGAGCAGAACACTGGGTTCCATGGTCAGCGCACGAGCCAGACCGCAGCGTTGCTGCATGCCCCCGGACAATTGATAGGGATAGGCATCCTCGAACCCGGCCAGACCCACCATGTCGGTGAAATACGGCACCTTCTCGGCGATTTCCGCTTTTGAAGCGCCGGCGAGTTTCAGCCCGTAACCAACATTGTGGCGCACCGTTTTCCACGGAAAAAGTCCGAAATGTTGGAACACCATCGCCACACCTTCGCGCGGCTGGGTGATAACATCCCCTTCGATCCGGATCTTGCCTTCAGAGACGGGCAGCAAACCATCGATGCAGCGCAGCAAGGTCGTCTTGCCGCAACCTGACGGACCAACAATGGTCACGATCTCGCGCTCGCGGAACTCCAGGTCAATATTCTGGAAAACCTGCAGATCCCCGTATCGTTTGCCGACACCCTCAATCTGAATTCTCGGCTGCCGGTCTTCCGGTGCGCGCGCGTCGTTCATCCTGCCCTGGCAATATGTTGTGATTGTTAGAGAAACACTATCACGCATCCCTCTGGAGTCTTGTAAATGAGTGCCCATCACGCGTCTGTGAATGCACAGACGCTGTATGCGCCCTCGTTGTGCCTCGCTATACTTTTGCCCAATCAATCAAACACATCAGGGGAAACGATTATGGGTTTACGTGTCGGTGTCTGCGGACTGGGAATTATGGGAGGGGCCTTTGCGGCCAATCTCCTCAAGAATGGTTTTGACGTCACCGGGTTCGACCCGGTCAAGGCCAAGGTCACCGCCCTGGTGAAAGCCGGGGGTAAAGCCGGCAAAAGCGCAGCCGATGTGGCCCGCAAATCCGACGTGGTTATCACTTCCCTCACCTCTCCCGCGATCCTCGAAGCTGTTGTTTCCGGCAAGGACGGCATTCTTGCCGGCGCGCGCAAGGGTTTGATCGTGCTTGAGACTTCGACTCTCGACATCGCCGACAAGGAAAACGCGCGTCAAACACTCGCCAAGAAAGGCGCCATCCTGATGGACACGCCGGTCAGCGGCGCTGGCAAGCAGGCCGCCGTGGGCGAAATCACCATCATGGTCAGCGGTGCCAAGAAGGACTTCAACACCGTCAAGCCGATGCTCAAGGGCTTCACCATGCTGCAATATCATGTCGGCCCGTTTGGCGATGGCATGAAGCTCAAAATGCTGATCAACATGCTGATCAGCGTTCACGGCGCGGCTTTCGCCGAAGCAGTCACCCTGGCCCGCGCATCGGGCATCAACCTGGACGTCTTTGGTGAAGTGCTCAAAAAATCTGCGGGCAACTCCCGGGTGATCGAGTATCGCGGGCCCCTCATGCTGGCGGACGAATACGCAGACCCGAAGGTCAAGACGGCCGACCTGACCGTCATGATCAAGGACAACAATCTGATCGAGGATTACGCCAAGGCCAACAACGCTCCGGTCCCCACGTTCCTCGCCAGCATGCCAACCGCCTACGCGGCCCTGGCCCAGGGATATGGGTCGGAAGACCCCGGTGTTGTGACCCGAATCTACGAGCAGATGGCGGGCATCCCGCGTAAAAAACGCGCCCCGGCGAAACGGAAGAAGTAATGGCCCTTAGGACCGGCGTTATCGGGCTCGGCAATATCGGTGGCGGGGTGGCCAAAAACCTCGCCGCCGCCGGCCATGCCGTTATTGGTTACGACACCGACGCCTCCCGCATCACGGAGTCCGGGACCGAAGAAGCCGTGGACGCCACCGATGTTGCTGTGCGGGCTGATCTGGTGGTTCTCGCGGTTCCAACCCTGCCCGCATGGCGCGCCACCCTGGCGGCGATTGCCGCCAGCGGGCGTCGCGGCCTGATCGTCGCGGATCTTTGCACCTTCCCGCTCGCCGAGAAGGAAACCGCCCATGAGGAGTTGACCCGTTCGGGCATATACCTGCTCGACTGTCCTGTGAGCGGCGCACGCCCGCAGGCACAATCTGGCGAACTTGCCATGCTCGTCAGTGGCGATGAGGATGCGTTTGCCCGTGCCACACCGGCGCTGGAAAGCTTCTGCCGCAGCGTCAGCCATGTCGGGGCCTATGGAGAATCCACCAAGATAAAATTCGTCATCAACCTGATGATTTCGATCCACAACATGGCCTGTGCTGAAGCTTTTCTACTCGCGCGCAAGGCCGGTTTGGATCTGCAGCAAATGTCCGACGCGGTCATGGACAGCGCGGCCTATTCAAAAATCTTCGAGACCCGCGCCGACAAATGGATCAGCGGTGACTATGACGACCCGACCGCCGAACTGGCGATCCAGCTCAAGGACAAGAACGTCATCCGAGACTTCGCTGAGGGGCTGGATTGCCCCACACCGATGTTCGATGCGGCCATGCCCTATTACATCGCCGCCGGATCACAGGGCCGCAAGAAGCAGGACGCCGCCTCCATCCTCGCGGTGCTCGAAGCAATGGCGGGGATCCCTCGGGAGTAACCTGACTTTACGGCTCGGACCTGGCCCGGCAGACAAGATCCCGCGCCCGGTCATCGACGTTTGCTATTTCGTCAGTGCGGCATGCATGACGCGAATGAAACGTTCGGGATTGAGGAATCCACCACCCCAGCCCGCGTCAAACTCGGCGGTGGGCTTTGCAACGACGATGTCTTCAACCGACTTACCATCCGCAATGAGCGGCGTGATGCTGCTCTTCGCCTTGGTCAGCATATCGCGATAGGCCATCAGGTCATCCCGGTCACCGATCGGGCCGTGCCCGGGAATGATCACTGTGTTGGCATCCGCCAGGCTGAGCACTTTGTCGATGGCTGCGAAAACACCTTCAACAGACCCGCCGGATTTGGAATCGATGAACGGATAGAAGCCGTTGAAAAACGTGTCCCCCATATGGATGACATTGGCTTCCCGAAACTGGATCATCGCGTCGCCATCCGTGTGGGCGGCTTGGGTGTGGAAGACGTGGATCGTCTGCCCGTTCATGTTGAACGTGGTCGTGTCATTGAACGTTACGACAGGGAGTGAACTTGCGGGCGCATCGGTGGCCAGCAGGCGTGCGCGGACATTGTCATGGGCGAATATCAGCACGCCCGCCTTGCCCAAATTTTCGTTGCCGCCGGTATGATCACGGTGATGGTGGGTGTTGAGCAGAAAGCGCACCGGCTGGTCGGTCACGCTCTTGATCTTACCCAGAATGGCTTCGGTTGCCGGCGCAAACTGATCGTCGATCATGAACACGCCATCGGGGCCGGATGACACACCGATATTGCCCCCCTTGCCCATGATCACGTGGATGCCGTCTTTTACAGCAGCGATTTCCTGCGCGGCGGCCGGCACGACAGCGGCCAACAATGCGGCGGCGCCAATCAGGGCGGGTTTCAAGCTCTGGTACATGTCGTTCTCCCACTGGTTGAGTTGTCACAAATCTATCCCCCGCTATTGGGAGGGACAATCGCGCTGCTTCTCACAGTTCCGTTAGAGCGGATCACTCATGATCATGATCGGCGATGGTTCTTGGGGCAGTACTTGGCTTTGACCGCCACCGGCACCCCACCTATGATCAAGCCAACAAATAAGGGAACGAACCATGACTGTGAAATACCACCTGATCAGCTCGTTTACGTGACCATGGGTCCAGCGCGCCGTGATCCTCTTGCGTGCCAAGGAAATTGAGTTCGACGTCACCTATATCAACCTGCTCGACAAGCCCGAGTGGTTTCTGGAAATCTCACCTCACGGGAAAGTCCCGGTGCTCAAGGTGGGTGAGGAAATTCTGTTTGAATCCAATGCGATTGCGGAATATCTCGACGAGGTGGTACCGCCACGCCTCCACCCCGAAGAGCCGCTCGAGCGAGCCAAGAACCGGGCCTGGACCGATTTCGTGCCGACCTTCTGGAGCGCCATAAGCTCCATCCATTACTCCAAGACCAAAGAGGACATGGAGACCGCAGTCGCCAATGTGCAAGACAAACTTGCCAAGGTTGAAGCCGCACTTGCCGGACGTGGCAATGATGGCCCGTACTTCAATGGGCCTGATCTGGCCCTAGTTGATGCTGCTTATGCCCCATTCCTGCAACGCTACACCTTCGTCGATAAGGTTCTGAACAACGATGTGTTGAAGGACTACCCGCTGATCAAGGCCTGGGCTGACACCCTGCTGTCCGACCCCCGGGTCACAGGTGCCGTCCCAGACAATTTCGAGGACGAGTTTGTCGCCGGCATCAAGCGCCGGGAAGTGTACGCCGCACAGTTCTTCAACGACGCCAGCGTGGCGGCGGAGTAGCCGTTGGCCGACAACGATAATCCCGGTGGCTATCGCCCCGACGATCCGCGCTACGGATTGTCGGGGCAAGCCCTGAAGGATTATTACCTATCACTCCCCGCGCAGTTCTACGTCCGAAGCCTCTACCAACCTGACAGCTTGCATCTGCGTGACGCGGCGATAGAAACCCATCTCGCCCATGTGCTCAGCTACGCCGAACACATTCAGTTCGCCGGACCGTTTTTGTCTGATGACGGCGGAACGCCTCTTGGCACCATGGCGGTCATCAACCTGCCGGATCGGAGCACCGCCGAGAATTATGTTGCCGGTGACGGTTTCGCGAAGGCCGGCATGCTGCAGGCCCCCAACATCATCCGCTTCATGAGCAGTAAACGCCTGACCCAGGCGGACCGGGCCCCTAATCCAGAACTTCAAATGTTCGTCTGCGAGTGCCTTGATGGCCCAAACGCAGCTGCATTGCGAAAGCAAAGCGCGGCCGCCCACCACACCTATCAGGGTACGATTATCGACAAATATATCGCGCACGGTCCGTTGCGCAGCGATGACGGGGTTGATCTGCTGGGAAGCCTCTTCATCCTCGAAGTCGCCGACCGGGCCGCTGCCGAAGCATTGGTCGCCAATGAACCCATGACCGCCGCCGGCGTGTTCGGCGAAATCAACATCTATCGCTGGCGCTACGGGAAATCCCTCGCCTAGGCAGGAGGTCCGCATGGACAAGAAAATCGCGATTCTTGGATCGGGGGCCAACGGAACGGCGATCGGGGTCGACCTGATCCGGGCCGGGCTCGATGTCACCCTGATCGATCAATGGCCAGCTCATGTGGAAGCTCTGCGCGCAAACGGGGCCGTCATCAATCTTCCTGACGAAACCATCACCCAGGCGGTCGATGCGTATCATCTGTGCGACGTCGCCACCTTCACCACACCTTTCGACGTCGTCCTGATGTTATTCAAGGCCTATGACACAGCTTGGGCAGCGCGGCTGATCGAACCTTATCTGGCCGAAGACGGGCTCCTCGTCGGGGTTCAGAACGGGATGAGCTATGCCGCCATGGTGGAAGCCGTCGGCGTGAAACGGGCCATGGGCTGTGTCATCGAAGTCGCCTCGGAGCTCCACGAACCAGGAATCATCAAACGCTCATCCCCAATCGACGGCGGCTCCTGGTTTGCAGTGGGCAGCGCCGATCCGGCGACAGCGGGACGCGAGCAGGAGGTCGCAGAAATTCTCGGTCACGCCGGTGTGGTGGAAATCTCTGACGACATCCTCGGCGCGAAATGGATGAAGCTCGTTAGCAACGCCATGACCCTCGCGACGACCGCATTGGTGGGCCTGCCCATCGACGAAGCAGTTGAACTGCCGGGGATGCGTGATCTGATGCTCAAGGCGGGCGCGGAGGCCCTGGCGGCCGGCGACGTACGCGGCCATCCGGTCAAGCCGATCTTTGGGTTAAAGCCCGAAGATATGGAGAACACCAACCAGTTGCTTGAATTGCTGCACGAGAAACTGATGTCGTTCACCCGCCCCGATACCCGGACAACGGTTCTGATGGATCACATGAAGGGCCGTCAGAGCGAGACCAATGACGTAAACGGCCTGGTTGCAGAAACGCTCACCCAATCGGGCAAAATGGCGCCCGCAAACGCTGCGATTGTCACCATTACAGAGCAGATTAAACGCGGTGAAATCGAACCTGATCCGTCCAATCTCGCATTAATCCGAGAGCTGGTCGCAATCTGAATTCAGGCACGTCCTCTGACGAACTCCGTCCGGCCCCGCATCGCAAACATGCCCTCACCATTGGCGACCCAGACATCAACGGCATCATCGCCTTCGGGATCAACGTTCACGGTGAATGTTTCCGTGTCCATGACCGGCCGCATGCCGCGAAACTCAAAGCGCGACACAGACCGATCGGGCGCTGAACGCGCCGCCGCCCCCACCATCATGGTCGCCAGCAACGGTCCATGGACGACAAGGTCGTCATAGCCTTCGACATCCCGAGCATAGTCGCGGTCGTAATGAATACGATGGCCGTTGAAGGTCAGTGCTGAGTATCTGAACAGAAGCGTTGGATCGGGATCGACGGCCTCGATCCACCTGGCTCCATCGGGAGCAGGCTCCCCGGGCCGGGCCGAAGCGCCCTTCCCCGTATCTTCGCGATAGACAATGTCATGCTCATCGACGACCGCCAGACCATCCGAGCCGGACAGTTCATGTCGGACGGTGACAAATATCAGCTTGCCCGAACGACCGGATTTTTCCGCGACTTTCTCGATGGTCGAAACGCGGGTTGCGGGCTCACCCAGACGGAGTGCGCCGGGGAAAGTCACACGACTTCCCGCCCACATCCGACGCGACAGCCCAACCGGCGGCATGAACCGGCCCAACGCGGGGTGCCCGTCGCGCCCCAGTTCAGACCGCGGCGCGATATCCCAGAAATAGAGCCAATGCCAAAGCGGCGGCAGCGCATCACCATCCGAAAGACGATCGTCTGGCAAGTTCAACGCAGCCTGAAGCGCCACACAGCGTTCTGTCTGGATGACGTCATGCCGCTCTTCGGTTCGCCCGACCCAGGCTTGCAGATCCTGTCCGCCTTCACCGACCATAGAAATGTCTCCTCAACCGGTCAGGCTTCGAGCCGTTCCATCAGCTCGTCAGGCGAAATCGGCAATTCGATTTCCCGCTTTTCCTTGGCTGAGAGATCCATCGCCATGGTGAGCATCAGATTGCGATGCCCCTCGGCAGCTGTGGCGTGCGGCGTGGATTTCTTGTTGTAGATGCGCTGGAACCAGTTGTTGGTTTCCTCACGCATGGGACCCCAGAGTTCATCCGCATAGACATCTCCCGGCGGGAAACTTGTCAGGAAGTCGACATGACGGACGGCTTCCAGATTCAGGCCCTCCGGGTTGTAGGCCGGGCCTTGCGGATTGTGGTCGGATGCAAGGATGACATCACGATGGGTATCTTCGATATCGATCA
>Ga0307488_10003208_pt1 | contig 13704 bp, 15 predicted proteins | sample SB02metaG_FD_202248 | JGI IMG/M metagenome (GOLD analysis project Ga0307488, IMG submission 202248) | Sea-ice brine microbial communities from Beaufort Sea near Barrow, Alaska, United States - SB 0.2 | ecosystem: Environmental > Aquatic > Marine > Coastal | place: USA: Alaska | collected...
AGAAGAAGAAGAAGAAGTAGGTTCTTCATCGTCAAAACTTGAAGGAACAGACTGATCTTCTTTAGGTTGATCTTCTTGTTCTTGCTTCATAAATTCATATAAGGCTTTACATGCTTCGATCACATCATCCCATGTTTCAACAGCCATTACTATATCAACAATAGGTTGCTCTTCTTCAGAATAAGAAACATCAATCAGATCGCGTGCTTTTGCTTTAAGGTTAATTTTATCAACTAGAGAAAGAGAATCAAGGTTTCGATCTTCTGTGCCAAAGAAGTTTTCAGATACTAGAGTTTTGTAACCACGCTTAAACACTGATACAAGACCAGGATACATACGTTGTACAAGCTTCTCTATGCGAACGTCTTCAACAACGTTTACATATGAACGAGGAATGCCTGGAATATCTGTAGTTGATTCGTGCCAACCTGCAGCTGGCGTGAATAATGCGTGACCAACCTCGTGACCAACCAAAAGGCTATAAACGTCTTTGCCTCGATCTTTCCATACTGGTAGACCAAGTACACGTTGATCAACATCAAACCAAGCAGTGGTAAAGTTACCATGCTGGATTTCTATGTTTTCTTTAGCTAGCAGTTTAGCTAGTGTGGTTTGTGATGCTTGCATAATATGTAATCTCTCCATCAATTTATATAACTATTATAACATAAACCAAAGGGGAAGTACATACAATTATGCAACTTTATTAGATTACTTTCATCTAAGCTTATAACTATTTGATCTTAGAGAAGTTATGCTCTTTAGTGAATTCAATCTTAGATCTGAACTTTCCATCTAATAAATCGCCTTTGTGCGATATAACGAATACGTTGCTATCATCATCTAAAGTGCCAAGAATCTTCATAAGATTATCAACTCCGTCGTGATCTAAAGATGAGTCAAATGTCTCGTCTAATACCAACAAGTTAGTTGATGTAGAATTCTTCATACGTGCAATCTGTCGCCATGTGAATAGCAGAGCTAAGTCAATACGTTGCTTTTCACCCTCAGAGAATGATGCATAGTTAAACGTATCTCTATGACGAGAACGAATAGTTTCAGTGAAGTTTTCATCTAGATCGAACGCTACAAAGAAATCTAACACTTGCAAATAGCTATTTATCAATTTATTCATTACTGGAAGGTATTCCTTAACAACTTTAGTCTTAATACCTCCATCCTTAAGCATCTCACCTGCTGCATCGTTATATGAACGTTCGTCCATCATAGTCAGCTTTCTTTCTGATAGTGAATCACGCTCAGTGTTATGCTCATCTAATGTAGTATTCGCTTGACCTAGATCTCCTTCACGTGAGGTGAGACCTACTATTTCAGTTTCTAATCCATTGATCTGAGTCTGAAGGCGAGTGATGTCACGGTTGTTAGATGATATACCGTCACTAAACTTTCTGATTTGCTCTGAAATCGTATTAAGATCTTCTATTGCACTATCTAATCGTACGCCTTCATCTCCTGCCTTTGTCATACCTTCTTGTAATTCTTTGGCACGTCCTTTAGAAAATTCAAGCTTTTCAGTTCTTACTGACTGATCTATGTCTTGTGTGCATGTTGGGCAAATGATATTATTTTCATAGAACTTAGCATCCTTTACTACGCTCTTCATTTGCTGTTGAAACTGTGCTTGATATTGCATCAATGACTGCTTCTTATTGTGAGCAGTAGTCAATCTATCTTTTAATCCTTCTTGAAGCTTTTCAATATCAAGGCTATATTGACCATTAGTAGTTTGCATCTCACTAATCTCAGAAACAAACGACGCCATGCTATCTCTCTTAGAACGAATCTGATCATCGTTCATTTGAGTAATATCACGTATGTATTTCTTCTGAATCATAATCTTTTCTTTAAAGAGATCAAGATTGTAGCTGATGTCTTTCATCTGTTCTTTGATTCGTGCACTACGTTCCTTAAGGATACCATTCATCTTAGAGAAGATGTTGATGTCTAATAGATCTTCAATCACGTCACGTCTATGACCACTTGGTAGTTGCATAAAAGGAATGAATGATGAAGATCCAAGAACTACTATCTGATGAAACGATTTATGATTCAGTTTTAAGATATTCTGTTCTAGAAACTTCTGATAATCACGAGCAGCAGAAGACTGGTTGATCATGTTACCGTTCTGATAGATCTCGAACTTATTAGGTTTGATACCACGTGAGATCTTAAAGCTATGTGCACCTACATCAAACTCAACATCTACTGTACAATTCTTACCATTGATAGTATTAACTAGCTGAGGTTTATTGATGTCACGATGTGGTTTACCAAACAAGCCGAATGATAATGCATCTAATAACGTAGACTTACCAGCACCATTTTGACCTACGATCAAAGTAGTAGGAGACTTGTTTAATAAGACAGTTGTGACTTCATTGCCCGTTGACAGAAAATTCTGCCAGGAGACGGATTTGAATGTAATCATTAAATGATTTCCTCATTCTGTGCTTCCACATATAAACCACGCATCATATTCTTAATCCTATCTTTATCTAAATCTGTGTCAACCGCATCAACATACGAGTCAAGAAGCTGTGTAGTGTCTTCTACTGAGATAGCATCATCATCTACGTTCTCTCCCATAAACTCATCAAAGGTCTCTGCGATCTTCAATTCATGTGTATCAACATCTTGAATGCGATCTATGAACTTATCGAATAAGAATGGTTCAGACTTATTCACTACTACGACCTTAACGAACTTGTGCTTCAGAGCTTCTACGTTATAATCATTATACACTGTTTTACGATCATCGTACACTACTTTTTCAAATATAGTGATAGGATTTTTAACTGGTGTAAGCTCACGTGTTTCAGTGTCAAATATATGGAAGTGCTTAGGATCATCTACATCAGACCATGTGAATTCCATCTGAGAACCAAGATAGTGAATGTTACCTTGATTTGACTTAGTATGAAAGTGCCCTGACATAACCAACTCAAAACGCTCGAATAATTCAGTACCCATACCATGCATATTAGGCATGCCTTTCATCATATCAAAGCCAACTAACTCTAAGTGTGCACCAAGAATAGAAGCTTTACAGTTCTTAATGAAGTTTGTATATTCTACGTAGTTTTCATTATTGATCCATGGTACTACTGCGATACCACATCCATCATAGTCTAATACCTTAGGCTTCATTACAATATTAACATTAGAAGTGTAATGGCCAAGTAACTCTTTCAAAGAACACAATTCATTCGTATTCTTATAGAACACATCATGATTGCCTGGTATGATGTCCATATGAATACCATCTTCACGTAGTCTATCTAAGAACACTTTACGATTAGAGTTTAGTGCTTTAAAGTTGACATACTTACGATGATCATAGTAATCACCTAGATGCAAGATTTGTGTTATGTTATTCTCTTTTAGGTATGGGAAGAACACTTCATTGTAAAAGCGTTCTTGATACTTAATGAAAATATCTGATGAGTTTCTGACACCACAGTGTGTGTCATTTAGAATTGCTACCTTCAAAGTAAATTATCCTTCATTCATTATATTATGCTTAGGAGTCCAACCTAATGCTAGCAAGTATTCAACATCTGCGCACGTAGACATGCGTTCACCTGGTGCTTCACCCTTTCTCCATTCACCTTTGAAGTTAAACTTCTTAGCAACTTGATCGACAGGAGTGATATGCCCAGTACCAATGTCAACAACTGAATGTACCATTATATCACACTTTTCTACGATTGTACACAGTGCATCGCATAAATCTTCAATATGAATCCAGTCTCTATAATGATCTTTATTGATATATTCTACTTCATTTCGTTGTAACCGTTTGTACAACATATCATCTCTACCTGGCCAGACAGTATGGAACTTCATGCCAATATGTTTAACAGTTAGCATAGAAGCCATTTCTTCTAACATTTTCTTAGTAGTGGCATAAGGATTTAACCACCATTCGTGTGCATTAGATGAAGATGCATACATTATCTTAGTATCAGTACGCTCACAATACTTAAAGATGCGGCGTGACAATTCAACATTGTTTTCATAATACTCATGAGGTTCTGTAAAAGACCTACGAACACCAGCAAGACCTGCAAGGTGTATTACAAAATCGTATCTCTTAGATAGAGTTTCCCATTCAATATTAAGCAGTTCACCATCAAAGAAGCTAGTAACATAACCTTTCTCAGATAGAGCTTTAAGCAAATGACTTCCTACATAACCTTCATGGCCAGTAACTAATATATGCATTATAATCTTCTCTTTAAATTAGACTTATACGCTTGTTCTAAGATAGTAAGTTGAGTGTTATACGAACGAATCTTAGCAAAGCTTATGAATGCTTTTACATCTTTAGGAAAGCATCCTCCTCCAAACCCTACTGATCCATCAGGACCTGGCACATCTAGATGAGATGCAGAAAGTCTAGGATCTAATTCTAACAATAATTTAAGTGAATTCCAATCGCCGCCGTATTGATTTTCAAGCTCGTTCATGAACGCAACTTTAGTAGCAAGGAAAGTGTTAATACTATACTTCATGAATGATGCAGTACGAGCATCAGTAACAATGATGTTCTTATTGAATGCTGTAAAGAATTTATCCCAGTGATCAGTATTCCTTCCACCTAGAACAACGTTCTTCTGCGATCTAATATCGCTGTACGCATTAGAAGCAGTAAGAAACTCAGGTGAATAGGTAAATGATTCCCATATCAAACTGAAATCATATGCAATATCCGGTGGAATAGTGCTCTTAACAAGTATTGGAGTTTCTTCATTAGCTGCAAAGATTTTACCAGCTATCTCTGATATAGCAGAACAATCTACCGTTCCATCTGATAGAGTTGGAGCTGACACACATATAATAGAAGGATACAAGTAATCGTCATCAGTTGGTAATAAACCCAGACCTGGATCTATTCTCCTAACATCAAATCCGTTTTCTTCTAGATAGTCAGCATAAGTTCCACCTACTATACCATTGCCCCATACAGAGACACGTAATGTAAGCCTCATGGTTATTCTCCCATGAACATTTCAAGGCCTTTAGCTTTACGCTCTTTAGCCGCAACTTTCTCTTGTGCTGCAAACTCTTTTACTGAGTTGTCAGTATCACGAATCTTATCGATGCGAGATCTTAACTCTTCAACAAAGGCACGTTCACTGCCACCATTATCTCCACCAGTATCAGCATCACCATAAGATAAGAAGTCTTCAACACCTGCTTTTTCAATCCATTTGAATTTGATGTCTTGTTGCTTCTTCTCTTTAGCGATACGCCGCAAGAATGCATAGAAGCATATCTGTGTGAAGTATGCAAACGCATTAGGATTACCAGTACGTGTAGCTGCTTCAATATTGTAGTTTGTAATTGCTTTGAGACAGTTCTCAACACCATCCATTACCATCTCTTCACGATAGGTATAACGAATGAAGTTAGACTTGTGAGATAAACCTTCAGAGATCTTAAGAAAGCATGTAGCAATATAGTCTGGAACTACAGGCAACTTAACTTCTGCTTCTTGAGCTTGATTGACTAGCTTCACATAATCAACTACAGAAAATGAAAACTCTCTGTTGTTAACGTAATGAGGTTTGTTCTTTGGTTTGGTTTTGATCATCATATACTCCTAGTATATTTTATCGCATTATAGAACTATTATAACACGATTCTAAGGAAATGTACACTTATTTTTTAATTTACTTTATTTACGTTTAGCCGTGTACATTTAAGCTAAAACAGTGTATAATAGAAGAGTATTCAGCTGAGGGGTAGAGTACCCCTTATTAATGCATTGTCTTATTAATATTAGCTTGTACATCTTCTTCATAATCAATATCATCATCTTCATCATCTGGCCATTCACTTGTAAAGCTAGTAGAGGGTCTTTCTTTAAAGCTTAATGCAGTACGTACATAATGCTCTTTAAATGAGTCAGTACATTCTGAATGAGTGATGATTGTAGACATATTAATATGTATCTCATAACCAGACATCGGCATCCATTCAGTAAAGTAAAACGTCTCTCTTTCTTCTCCGCTATGCATTGTATTGATAGCTAACGGCATCTCAACAATCATGTTAGTGTGCCTAGCATCTATGTTTCTTATCAATGCAACAATTTCATCACCATTAGTGAATTTAATATGGCTTATCTTCAATTGATCTAATACTTTATCTTCCATAATTCTTCACCTTTTAATAATGTGTACTCTATATATCAACTTCAAATACTTTGAATATGAACTTCTCTTTACCATAGATCTTCATGCGCTCTGCTGCATGTAATAGCGTATAGTTCTTACGACCCTTCCAATGCAAATCATCAGCTAGATCGAATAACTTAGTTGCTTGACCATTATCAGACTTACGTAGACCACGTCCAATAGATTGCAACACTTTAATCTGAGACTTAGAAGGGCTTGCAAATACTACGTTATGTAGGTTCCTTATATTAACACCAGTACTAAATGTGCCGAGTGATGCTACAATGATTGCATTCTTCTGTGTCTCAGTTATCTTTCTTATATCTTCACGTACGTCTGCACCAGTCTCTCCTGACACATAGAATATCTGTCTACGTGCGTGTGCCTTATCTTTAATCATATTATATAGAGGCTTACCATGCTTCTCTACATATTGAAATAAAACAAGAGTATTACCGTCTTGATCCAGTGCTAAATTAGTTATGAATTGATTACGCTTCTGGTATGAGACAATATAATCCATCTCTTCTTGATACTTCTTCTTGCCCCATGCTTTACGTATATCATCTGGATACTTGAGTAGGATCATAGAGATTTCTAACTCAGACAAAGAACCTGCATCCATTAGCTTCTTAGTTGTAGTCACATAATGTGCTGGTCCGAAGTGTCCTTCAAGAACTAGCTTATGAGTCTGTGTTCCGTCTAATGTGCCAGTCGTACCAAATCTATATTCAGCATCACGCATTTTAGATAGTATTGATATGAGAGACTTAGCTTTAAAGTTGTGCGCTTCATCACCAAACACTGCACCAAACTGACTAAACCATTCTGGACCTAGCTTATAAATGCTTTGCCATGTAGATACTATGATACGTTCTTTCTCTGCGAACTTAGGACGACCAGAGTAAATCCTATGAATATTCTCTTCATGATTAAACGTATCATCGAATTGGCTATAGTCACCAAAGTCAGAATACATTTGTTGTACGAGAGATGTTGTAGGTACAATGATTAATACTCTTTTATCATATCTTTCAAGCCACCAGCGTAGTATTAAGTAAATGATAAGAGACTTACCAGATGCAGTAGGTGATATAAGCAAAGCACGTTTCTTTGTCAATGCATGTGATACTGCATCTAACTGATAATCACGAGGTTCGATTGCAGTGCCATTAGATGATAGAGTAAGCTCTTTGACCCAATCCATATCTATTACTGAATTTGTACTTGGCACTCCATAATATGCATCATGCTCTACTTCAATATGATAGTCACGACCTTCTATTGCTGCAAATTCTTCTACGTAAGCGAATAGACCTCCAGGTAGATCACCTGTTCTTACGTCAAATAAACGTATCTTGCCGTCCCAAATCTTGTTCTTATAAGCTGGCATAAATTTATATCCAGGAACAAAAAACGTAAAGAAGTCACTTATCTCATTCATGATACCAGGATCAGCAGACACTGTACAGTATGCATGATTCTTTTTCTTAATTCTTATCACTTCACTCATAGCTCATCGTCCTTGTTGGTTAGCTACCCGACTCAAACTTCCTCCAATCAATAGCGTTTTTGATGCTGGAGTGTCTCCATCTAATGTTCTGTATGATTTCTTCAAGTGTTTCTTTTAATACTTTTATATACTCTACTCGTGCATCCATCTCTTGAATATGTGGATCAGAATCATAATAATAAGACATTTCGCCTTTCATAACCTTTAGACCATTCAATGCATCATACTCCCATCCAAGATCGTCTATCTGATCTTTCGTGAGCTTACCATTATACCATAGCCACTTCTGTTTTAGAAGGACTTTGAATTCCATATCTTTACGTTTTAATTGGAGTTTTGTTGTTGTGAGGAGTTCTAGATATTTAGCATGCAGTTTAGCTGAATCAATAGAAGCTTGATCCAGCCGAAGCTCGTCTATCTTAGAGTCTTCTTTCCACATAGCTAGGATGTTCTCAATATTGAGCATAATTATCACCTTTATTCATATAGTATTGCAAATATTTATATACGTTTTAAACTGTCTTAAATTTAAAGTATGAGTATTGAAATGTCACTGCAGCTGTTAAATATTCAATGTTAGTAGTAGTTGCATCAAATGGTAATGAACTAAGATTAATAGGGAATGCATCAACAAACTGAATTTCATTTGTCACGTTGTTGTGGCTGTTTAAGACTTGCAATGTTACATCACGTTGCTTACGTACACCATAGTCGTCTTCTGTAACCATTCCAAGAATCCAATCGTGAATCTCTTTATAGTTAGTCATCTTTTCATCTACTAGAAATGTTAGATCAAAAGGATTGTATTCTATCTTATCAGGTGCTAAACCAATATTACGCTTAGGCGTATTAAACACTGCAGGAGATATACTCATATCTGGCAATGCTATTGTTTGAACCATGTATTGTGCGTTAGGATATTTCTGTGAGTCAATCACAAGCCTAAATCCAGAAGGCGTAATGAACGACAAGTTCTCTACTAAAGTAGATGTTGATTGTTCATTAAAATTAATGTTAGCTTGATATGGCATTATAGTGTGCTCCTTATACCATTATTTATAACCAAAAAAAAGGGCAACCTTTCGGCTGCCCCTTTGTTACTCTAAACTAAGGAGAAGGAATTAACCTTCGCCCAAGATGTTGGTAACTTTGAAGATGCGGTAGTACTGGTTACCACGATCTGCACCAGTGTCATTACCAGCAGTTGAACCAACGAATGGGTTAGCAACCATACCGTAACGAGTCTTGAAGCCGATCTTAGGTTGGAAAGAATTCTCACCAACTGCACGAACCATGGTCAAAGGAACATATGGGCAGTAGAAGATACCTGCGTCATAGGCGTTCTGGCCTTTGTAGCCGATGTTAACGTAGTTAACGGCAGCGTATGGATCGATATAAACTTTCATGCCACCAGCCAAGGTACCAGCAAAAGTATTACCAGCGTCATCGATGTTCAAGCTAGCATTCTGCGAAAGAGCAGGAGTGTAGTCAAGCATACCAGAAGCAGATAGTGCAGCAGCAACATCTGAAGAACAGATCAAGAAGTTACCCTTACCGCGACGAGTGTCTTTAGCAATTTGGTTAGCTTCACGTTGAATTTGTACTAACAAACCTTTGTACTTCTCTACTGACCAACGGCCATCGGCGTCAGTGTCAAGATCGAATGTACCAGCAGTTGTTAAATCAGTCTGTTGAGCACCAAGCTTAGCTTTCATGTTAACAGTACGGATAACTTCGCGGTTGATTTCAGCAAGAATTTCTGCAGACAAGATGTTTGCAAGTTCTGCTTCAGCATCAAGGCCGTGAACAGCTTTAAGGTCTTGAGCTAATTCCATGGTGTACTCAGCTTTCAAAGCACGAGACTTTGCAGTCACTGTAGCTTTTTCGATTGAGAATGCCATTTCAGGGAATGCGTTAGAACCTGAATCGCCTAAAGCTTCAGCAGTTGCTGTAGCCATACCAGTACCAGGAGCGTACTCAGCAATTGTGTCAGAGTCGTTACCAACAGAACCACCAGAAGCTGCGTCATCGCCAGCAAAAGGATCGTTGTTGCCAGCGTCAGCTGAACCAAGGTCACCAGAAGCGGCACCAGAGAATGCAGTATCAGCTTCAGCGAATAATGCTTCAGTACCAGCTTGTGTAGAATACTTCGACTTCATTGCGAAGATCAAACCAGTTGGTCCAGTCATTGGCTGTACACCAGCAATGTCATAGGCCATCAAGTTAGGCATTGAACGACGAACTAATGAGATCAAGATTGGATCCCAGTTATCAACACCAGAACCAGTTGCGTTAACAGGTGCAGCTTCAGTCAAGCTGTAAGATTCATGACCGCGCTGTTCAGCGAGGGCTTTTTCTGTGTTTTCTAACATTACTGCAGTTACAGCTTTGCGATGTGCATCTTTAAATGCAGGCGCGTCTGTGGATTCCATGATAGGAGCCCATTTTTCCATAAGATTTTTATCAGCGTTAAACATTTTTGTTTACTCCGTATATGTGATTAGGTAGTTTGTTGTTTAAGGGCGTTTAGATAACTTTGCATACGTGGCGACGCAGATACTTCATCTTCAGCGTGGTCATGTAATTCAGTTTCTTCACTTACGATCTTAGTTTCTTTGAAATATGTTTCTTTGATAGTATCAACTTTTGCAGTGAATGCATCAGCAGATTCATAAGTAACATCTTCAACAAGAGACTTAAGCTTTTCAGCTTGTGCTTCGCTAAGGCCGAATGCAGATTCACGTACGATAGCAAAGCGAGTAAGTGTATTAACTTCCCCTGCTAAAGCAATATTCTTCTGCTCAGAAACATTGATAGCTTCTTCTAAGTTGTCTACCTTAGTAGCAAGATCATCGACTAAGTCGACTTTGCCTTCAGGTACTTCAACATAATGCTCAGTGAATACACCGTGCAAAGCTGTCATAAAGCTTTCAGCAACTTCGGTACGTAGACCGTTTTCTACTGCAATCTTGTTATCTTCCATCCAGCTTTCAACAACGTAGTTGAGATAGCCATCGACTTTTTCGACCAATTCAGATTGAATACGGCTAGTCTCTTCAGCTAGTTCGTCTGCGTAGTCACCTTCCAATCGCTCAATGCTTTCAGAAAGTTTAGATTTAAGTGCTGCTTCAAAAATAACTGCAGCTTTACCTTTAAATCCTTCAGACAATGTTGCTTCAGATTCGACTAGTGCGTCCAAATCTTGCTCGAAGTGACCTTCAGCTACTGTATCAGCAACATCAGATTCAACGCCTTCAGTATGCATACTATTGTAAGCAGCTGTTAGCTCTTCTTTTTTCATCTTAGACATTTTGTCATACATGGCGTTAACCATGCCGGCTTTAGTCTTAGGTGCTGTTGCTTGCTTAGGTGCAGATTTCTTAATCTCTGCTCCAGCTTCATCAGCTGCCTTTTCACCATCAACTTCAGGTGCGACTTTTGCCTCGTCCAGGTGATCCCCATCAGAAACTTCAACGTTCTCAAGGGTCTCATCTTGGAGTGCTTCGTCTAGTTCAATCTTAGACATTTTATTACTCCTATTGAGTTAAAGTTTTGAGAGGAAATCTTTGAAAACCTTCATCTGGACATTAGACATATCTGATGATTTAGCTTCTTTGATCTCAGTCTCGTACTGTTCAATTTCTTGCGCTTTAAGGATACCATTATCCCAAACCCAATCAACTCCTTCCATGATGCCATTAACAAAGGCTTCAGGAGCTGAAGGATCTTGTACGATGTCTATTGTTGAAAGGATAAAATCCTCACCAACCATATTAACACCGTTACGTCGCACAAGACTTCCCATACCACGACTCGAAACACCAAGCTGAACACCACCTTCCATCAAACCTTTTACAATCTGACCCATAGGGGTATTCAATATTAGCGCTTTACCCATCACATTATTACCGTCCCAAGTGAGCTCGGTAATACGATGCGATACTTTGTCCAAATTAACGGTAGGACCTTCAGGGTGATTCAATTCACCTACTGCCCTACCTTTGGAAACTTGTTCAGCAGAGTATTTACTCACTGCTTTTTCTAAAATTGCTTTAGGGTAAATCCGACCATTGCGATTCTTACCCTCTGCCTGCATGAAGATACCTTGGATAGTTGCGGTCCGTTCGCCTTTACCGTTAGCTTCAGATATATATTCTAAACTGCTATCCAAATGTTCTGTAATTAACTTCATGTTATCAACCTCTTGGTACTTTTAACTTAACCAATTTAACACCAACATTAGCTGCAAATATTGCTTCAGTCTTTTTCTTATTAATCACAACATGCTCATCAGACATAATAGTCATACTACCTACGACATCTCCATTAGCTGCTGTTACAATAGTTACTAAATGTGCAGTAGACGTAGTATTTATAACTCTTACATTAACGCCATTGCTGACCGTAGAAGCTGTAGCTGTAGTTGTTGGAGATGCTATTTCTGCAGATAAAGGCTTGATCTCAGCCATTTATTTCCCCATCAACTTAGTAAAATCTTTAATAGCTTGTTCAGCTTCTTTTTCTGTTTTAAAGGTATCCAAATCTTGTCCATCAATTGATGCAACAAACTTAGATCCTTTAGATTTAATTTCAGCGGAATATTTACCTTTACCTACTTTAAACTTTTTAGTAGCTTCAGATACTGGTTGTAACCTAAATTCATTGAACTTCATCATTGAGTTCTTCATCCTCTGTTTCTACCGAGGTACCTGTCATACCCTGAGCAATAGCAATCTTACGATCATCCATTGCTCCATTAATTTTATCTTGCATAAGCGCAGCAAAAGCATTATTAGCTTCGTTATTACTATCACTATTTAATGCATTAATTAATTCATTTACATTTGACATGTTCTTCACCTTTCGTTTATTTATACAAGTTCGCTTTTACACTTCTTCATCAGCATCATTCATACCTTCGGTATCAATCTGCTTAATAATCTCTTCAATGTCATCGTCATTCTGCATTAACACATTCTTACGAATCCATTCAACAGAATAGTAACGACCTGCATACTCATCAATTTCGCGTAGTGTACCTAAACGTTCTCTTAACAACTCAGCGTCTTTTAACTCAGAGAAGTGATTATCCTTCAAGAAGTCGACAGCGATATCAGACCGCATATCTTCCCATTCTTCAGAAGTAACAATCTTTTTAAGAATGAGTTGAGTCTTTAGAATATCAATGAATAACGCAGAGAATTTCTTACGCAATCTATTAATAAACTTTTGAAACTTAAGTTCATCTCGTGAGATCTCTGTAGATCGACCAAGGTTGAACTGTTGCTCTTGCTCTAAACGACCACTTGGTACATTAAGAGACTTATATACCTTACGGCGGAAGTACTCGATGTCATCAATCTGACCAAGGTTTTCACCACCTGGTAGAGTAGAAATCTCAGTACCACGACCACCTTCACGGCGTGGCAACCAGAAGTCTTCGAGCATTGACATATGCTTCTTGTCATCTTTCATATCACCGGTTTCAGCATCGTAAACCATTTTGTTACGATATTTAGCCATGATATTGCGAAGATATTCTTCTGCTTTACCCTTTGGAAGGTTGCCTACGTCAATATAAAAGATACGACGTTCAGGCGCACGTGCAAGACGATAGATTACTAATGAATCTTCCATCATTCGAAGCTGATTAACTGGCTTCAAAGCTTTATGTAAGTGTGATAAGATTTTCTTACGACTTGGATCTAATAGTCCAGAGGTAACGTAAGTAATCGCATCAGATGCAATCTTTAATCCTTGGGCCTTTGTTCCCAATGAATCATTCTGAAAAATAAAGTACTCACTAGAACCTACGATGATTTCAGCGCCGGTCTTAGGATCTTTTTCCTTTTTCAATTCACGAACTTTGCGGATCTTTGTTGGATCTACTGAACGCAATTCTACAATACCATTCCCTGGATTTGCTTCATCAATAATCTTATGATAATACAAACGACCATCTACATACCATCTACGGAATATATCATG
>Ga0307488_10003209_pt1 | contig 13694 bp, 17 predicted proteins | sample SB02metaG_FD_202248 | JGI IMG/M metagenome (GOLD analysis project Ga0307488, IMG submission 202248) | Sea-ice brine microbial communities from Beaufort Sea near Barrow, Alaska, United States - SB 0.2 | ecosystem: Environmental > Aquatic > Marine > Coastal | place: USA: Alaska | collected...
TTGTTTCTGTTTCAATATCTCTATCAATTAACATTTCTTCATTATCATTATACTCATCTCCCATTCCTTGTTCATCTCCCATTTCTTGTTCACCACTTGTCCCTTGTTCATCAATTGTCCCTTGTTCATCAATTGTCCCTTGTTGATCACTTGTCCCTTGTTCATTCACTTTTATTTCGGTATCTAACCGATTATCTTTATATACTAATGTATCTTCATCATCTAAAACAATCTTTGTATCGGGTGCTCTTCTTATTTTTATCTTCTCTATTGGTAAATAATCAGGTAATCCCTTATATTCAAAATCAATAAACACTACGTCATTATCAGGATATGTTGTAATTTCTATTTTATCCTCTTCCAAATTAGTAATTTTTCCAGTAATCGTTAATGGTAAATCTCCATTAAAATATACATCAACCCATATACCTACGATTAAATTATTTTGTCGCGCATAGCCACTTTCTTCTGCTCTACTTTTAATTATAATACTTTTAATAGATTCATTATCTAATTCTCCATCGGTTAATGTCAGTATTACTTCATTGCCATTGGCTTCTTCTAAACGTATTTTATCCGAGTCAATATATTCAATATAATATACTTGTTTATCTATTTCATCATCATTAGGAGCAATTATTTCAATAATATCACCTAATTGTAAATTAACTTTATCAGACATTACCTTATATTTATAGTAGAAATTTTTATAAATAGTTAAATGAAAAACATATTTATAAAAAAAGACATTTATAAAAAATATAAGAAATAAAAATATATACTTGATTTTGCGTAAACAATGAAACTTATTTATTTTATTTTGTAATTTCAAATACCTTTCTAATATTATTATAAACCTTAATTAATTCGTCTGCCGAATTTACAATGTATGTTGTTACTGTAATCTTATCGCTCGGGTTTTTAAATCCAATACGAATAATTGATTCATCAATATGTGGATGCGGTTTACGAAATCCACAATAATTTAAACTTTTATCGTAATGCGTATTATATAATACAAATTCAATTACTTTTCCTAGTGTATAATCTTCATTTTTTAGTAAAATATCAAAACAATTGGGTATAGTTGTTTCTGATGAAGAAATAATATTTTGTTCACTCTGAATCGTGTCCTTTAAACGGTCTAATTTTTCAATCATTAGTTTAGCAGAACGAGTAATAATTTCTCTATTATTAATTTGTCCAACTGTTTCAACCTTAAAATCAAATGAATCTGGTATAAAGTGTCGTTGCGCATCTAATATATGCCAATCCTTTTCGGCGAAAGACACTTCTTCAGGACTAAGTGTTTTTGATAATTCTGTCTTTTTTTCTGACCAAACTGCTTTAATTTTAGCCGGATCGGGTGTATTTGAGTATACAAATGTTGAAGTAACATTAAATGCACTATCTTCTTTTGTGGTCCCTATATCAAATTTACATGTAAGCACTAATTGTTCTCCTTCAATATCATCAGACACTTTTGGAAGTAAACGAGCTAATTCCGGGTAATCGCCTGTTACTGAATTTGGTGGAAACAAAGTAGACGCAACTTGTTTATCATATTCCTTTGTATCTAAATTCATTATTTCAAAGTCAGCTGTCGTTACATATTCTACACTACTTGAACTATTTTTTTTTCTTACAACTAACATATATTTATCAAGTGGAAAATCAGATACATCAGCATAAATTGGAATACAGCTAAGACGTTGTTTTATTAATTCATTATTTAGTCTAGTCGTATTTATTTCAAAAATAGCTTTGTTTGCCTCATATGGTGAGGTTCGGAAGACAACACTAGGAATTTCGCTTGAAATCCTTCTTAATCCATTAGCAATACTTACATTTACACCCTTTAGTGTAAATGACAATACGCTGTTCGTCTCAGAAATATTAGTAATCACAGGATCCATTATGAATGAATGTATATATTATACAATACGATTATTGTTAAATCAATTTTATGTTTTATTAATTATTAATTATTAATTATTAATTATTAATTAGTTTATTTAGATATCTTTAAAATAGTATTTTTTATATAATGAGCACAATATTATACTATAGTACCTATTGTGACAATTGTAGTAAATTATTACAATTAATATCAACATCAAATTCTAAAAAAGATATGCATTTTATTAATATAGACAAAAGAGTCAAAAAAAGCAACGGCGCTACCTATATTATTTTAGAAAACGGACAAGAACTACTATTACCCCCAACAATTACAAAAATACCAGCCTTATTATTATTAAATAAAGGGCATCATGTTCTTTTTGGTGAAGATATATACAAACATTTAGAAGCACAAAACATAACACACACAAATCAGGAAGTTAAATCAAATGGTGAACCAATGGCATTTATCTTATCTGGTGGGGGTGGTTATGGTGTAGCATCTGATAATTTTAGTTTCCTAGACCAAGACCATCAGTCATTATCAGCAAAAGGAGATGGAGGTATGAGACAACAACACCATTACGCTGACATTGAATATTTAGGTAATATTGATACTCCACCTGATACATATGAGCCGGATAAAGTTGGAAATGTATCAATGGAACAACTTCAACAATCACGTAATAGCGATATACAACCAAAAAGATAAATCATTATAAAACAATTTAAATAAAAATTGGTTTAAATAATATAACTTAGATATATTACATTATTTAAAATGAATAAGTCCCAAATAGTTGATGCCTTTAATAAGCATTTTATTGAGTTTATTATTGATATTGAACGAGTATTTCCAAATGATACAGATATTATGTCAACACGCAAAACAATAAATAAATCTCTTATGCTAATGCCAAGAGCATTAATTAAAATGTTTAATGAAAATATGGTAAAATTATACAGCAAGCAAATTGATGAAGGCGATATTTCATTTTTTATTGAAAATGATTATAGAAAAACGCATGGATACAAAGAAAACGATCAAGTATGGGCATTGGATAAAATAGAATCATTAAGACAACCAGTAAAAAGTATGAACGACGATGAAAAACAAAAGGTGGTTAAATATTTACAGAATTTAAAAAAATTAACACAACTATTTAATGACCTAAAAAACAATTAAAATTTAATAATTAAAATTACTAATAATATACATATATATATTAACAAAGTTTGATTTAAATATAAAAATATTATAATCAAATATATAATAATTATGGAAGAATCACAACAAGAAGGGAAAAAAGTTCAAGTACCTGCAGATTTTAAAAAAATTATTGTAGATATGGCAAAAGATATATTGGTTTCCTTTCCTGAACAAAGGGAAAAAATGAATGAAAATTTACACAATTTAATATTTGAGAATGATGTAGAAAAATTAGATTATTCACTCAAATATGTATTTACCTTTTGTAAGACAGTGTACCCTAAACGTTTTTTTGATATTCTTTATCAAACCGCCGATATATTTAACGAAGATATTGAATTTTTACCAGGAATTAACTTTAAATTGTTATGGAGTGAAAAAATTACCGATAAAACACGTGAAACAATTTGGAAATATTTACAATTAGTATTATTTAATATTGTTTCTAGTATTTCAGACGGTAATACATTTGGCGATACTGCTAAAATGTTTGAATCGGTTAATCAAGATGAATTTAAATCTAAATTAGAAGAAACAATTAGCCAAATGCAAACATTGTTTGGCGAACACAATACTGATGCGAATACTGATGCGAATACTGATGCGAATACTGATGCGAATACTGATGCGAATACTGATGCGAATACTGATGCGAATGATAATAAAACGGCTGGAATTAATTTAGAAGATTTGCCTAATCCTGCTGATATTCAAGATCATATGAATAATATAATGAATAGTAATCTTGGTAAATTAGCAAAAGAAATTGCGGAAGAAACTGCTAGTGATTTAAATATTGATATGGAAAACGCAACTTCTATTAACGATGTATTTAAAAATTTAATGAGCAATCCATCTAAGTTGATGGGTTTAGTTAAAAACGTTGGTTCAAAATTAGATACCAGGATGAAATCTGGTGATGTTAAGGAAAGTGAATTATTGGCAGAAGCAAGCGAAATGATGAAGAAAATGAAGGATATGCCTGGTATGGGTGATATTCAAAATATGATGAGTAAAATGGGAATGAATCCACAAGGAAAAGGGCCAGGAAAAGTAAATGTTAATGCAATGCAACATAATTTAGATAAAAAATTAAAGGATGCTAAAAATCGTGAAAGAATTTTAAGAAACTTGGCAGAAAAGAAGGCGGCAGCAAGAGCAGAATCATCAACTAGTGTTCCAATGGAAACTATTGAAAATATTGTTTTCTCAAAAGGAGAAAATGTTGAAAGAAGTACACGAGATCATATGACTTCTATTGACAACATAAACAATAACCCAGATAAAAAGAAAAAGAAGAAAAAGAATAAAAATAAATAAATATTATTCTACTATAATAAATGAGAGGGCCATATTTTTTAAGATCAAAAAGAAAGAGTGACAAAAATGAAAAAGAAGTTATTATACCTGCAGAAAGATTAGATGAACTTTTAAAAAACTTACAAATAAATACAATAATTGTTATAACAATAATAACTGCTGCATTTTATTACACACATAGAGCGAAGGAATACTCAAAGGGAATAAATATTTTAAAAATAGGAGCAGTATATTTAGGTGCCCTTTTACTTAGATATACTCAAATAATGTATTCATACAATAAAGATACTAAAAATAAGAATACTGTATGATACTCTATAAAATATTTATGATTATATATATAAATGAATAATTCATTCTGGTTGGAAAATCCAAATATTTTATTTAAATCAGATCAGCTATCTAATATATGGCCGATGACTGATATGACATTTGAAAATAAATTAAATGCAATTACACGACTTGTAATAATACTAATAATGCTTGGATATTTATTTACAAAAAACAATAAGGTAGTATTGTCCGGATTATTGTCTTTAGGGGCTATTGTTCTTCTTTATACAATGAAAAAGGGAAAGAAAGTTAAGAAAGAAGGGTTTACTGATAATCAATTATTTAATGCTTTAAAAACAAGTTTTACAGAACCAACTCAAAGCAATCCTGTAATGAATGTTTTATTACCTGAAATAAATGATAATCCTGATCGCCCTAAGGCAGCTCCGTCATTTGTTCCTGTTGTTGAAAATGATATAAATAACAAAACAAAAGAATTTATTGCTAGTAATTTTAATGACCCAAATATTGATGAAAAATTATTTAAAGATTTAGGTGATAGTTTTAATTTTGAACAATCTATGCATGCTTGGCATCCTATGCCTAACACCACTGTTGAAAATGATCAAAAATCGTTTGCTGAATTTTGCTACGGTGATATGATATCGTGTCGCGATGAAGAAAACAATGAAATTGCATGTCTAAAGAATATGCCACCTCGTTGGACAAACTATTAATTGTCAATCACCAATTATTAATAATAATCCGCAATATATAAATTATAGATAATCTATTATGTAATATTTTTATATTTAATCATATTATATAATATAATGGCTTCTGTATTTGATTATAAATTTAACCAGGCCGCAAGATTAGGTGATGACCGAACCGACCTTAGTCAGCGTACATTACAGAATTCTGAATTTGCAAATTATATGCTTGATAATTTTCGCCCTTCTTGCCCTACGTCCAATCACGTTGATTTTGCAACTAGTCAGCCCAGCATAAATTTTACGGGTAGTCATCAAGTTAGTGTAGGCGGAACCAATATTAAAGAAAGTTCCGAATTATTAATTAAAGGTATATCTAAACCTAAATGCCGTATTTCTTTGAATGAGCGTCCTTATTTAACTATTCCTTATTTAGGACGTGGTAAATGTGACCCTGAATTAGAATCTAATATGCAACAAGGTGATTTTGCAAACAATAAAAAAAGTATTAATCCTAGTAGTGAAGTTTGTTATTCTCAGTATGCTTTAACTCCAATGATTCCTACATTAAAAGCAACAATTAGCAATCCTGCGAATTTAATTGAAAGTAATGCAGCAGAAGGGTGGATTCGTGGTGGGCTGCCTTCACGCGAATTAGCACGTGACAAAGAATATACTGAAACACTTAATCGCCATTAAAATATAATATTTTTTATTATAAACATTTAAACCTTAATTTATCATTTAATAAAATGTATCAAACCGATTTTGTATGCACATATAAATTATTCAATGATATAGATGAAAACGATCAAGAACAAATGTATCGTATTCAATTACTACAAGCATTTGATTTAACTGAATGGAATGACGATAAAATTAATAAAATAATTGAAGAAGTATATTTTTCTATTTATCGTGATGGTGTTTTTAAAGAAATTTTTATAAAAGCAAATAAGAATAAACATATTAATGAAATATTAGAAATATACAAAATGAATAATACAGAAATAGAATCCGATAAAATTGCTATTATAGACCAAAATGATATTATATTTAGACTTCTATTCAAGTATGAATATTTTGATTTAACGCATAGATGTATCATTGATTATATAATTAATAAATCTATTGATGAAAAATATTTGAATAAGTTACTTTCTGAATTATAATACAATTATCTATAATTATATTAATATTTATTTTATAAATCTATATTAATATAATATAGTAATGGCCTCAACGCGAAATATAAATACACGTGGTAATTATAATTTAGAACAAGAACATTTTAACATAGGGAGGGAAAATATTTTATATATACATAATCCACAAGGTAGAGCATATATAAATTCAATGCCTAGTGTAGGCTATATGCCCGAACGTATGCCGAGAGATACATTATCAAGTAATCCAATTGAAATTGAATCTATGCTCTTTGGTATTAATTCAACAAATCTAGTTAAACCTAGAAAACCAATTAAACCCGAATTGAAATCTATTCCAACCTTGAATTTTTTTGATCGTCTTCCGACGCACTTACCGAAACCTCTTGTTGTTGAAAATAATCAACGACCTTACCCTATTTAATTTATGTACTATAAAATTATGTACCAATAGAATTATATACAATATTATAAAATATAATAATATATATAATAAATAATGGCATTTACGCGTTTTCACGATGACCCTTGTCGTATTAATAAACAATTACAAGAATCTACTGGAATTGGTAGATATATGTTAAACGTTCCGGGTAACGGAAGTAAACCATTATATATGGAAGACCCGCATATTCGTATGCAAAAATGGGGCGCAAATTTAATGACTAATACAGTAAATTTAGAAAGTGATTTACTTGGTTTATCTAGAAATAACAATCGCGATGATATTGAAAAAAATGAATACAAATTAAATGCTGTTAAAACAAACCAAGTTAATTATGATAACGGAAATGCCACAACGGATCAATCAAGAGTAACCCATCCTGCTTGGGAATATCGTGATTTAGAACAAACCAAATACAGTATATTACCATTAAATCCTCAAGAAAATACTTGCTTTCCTTTTCAAAATAATTTAAGCACACGTATATTGGAAAAAGATACATTTGTAGCAAAGGCACCTAGACAATTAATTGATAACTAAACTATTATTTTTTTACACATATAGTTATACAAATAATAATCTATATGTATAACTAATACAATATATAATAAATTTACTATTTATTATATTTAATATATATAAATGGCTGAATTAGCAGTTCCTTTAATAGCATTAGGAAGTATGTATGTTATTTCAAAACAAAAAGACACTAAAAGTAATAATGAGGGTTATACAAATATGCAATCTACAAAAAATCCATTACCTGGAATAAATCCACCCAACCCTATTAAAAATTTTCCTACATCAGAAGAAATAACAAGAGAGAATAATGTGAGTGCTTACATTAAACCAAATCAACATACTGACAAGTATAGCAATCCTACTCAGAACGGAGCATCTAGAAATGATTTACCTGGTCCAAATTATTCATTAACTGGAAAAGAAATTGATAAATCTAATTTTAAACATAATAATATGGCTCCTTTTTTTGGAGCGAAAATACGCGGAGCAACTGCGGATAGTACTGTTCATGAAAGCATTTTAGATAATATGCAAGGTACTGGTTCACAGTTTTTTTCTAAAAAAGAACAAGCGCCTTTATTCAATCCCCAAGAAGGATACCAATTTGCAAATGGTGCTCCCAATGTAAGTGATTTCATACAATCACGTGTTAATCCTAGTATGAAAATGGCAAATGTAAAACCATGGGAAGAACAACGTATTGGACCCGGTTTAAATAAGGGATTTACAAATGATGGTAGTGCTGGATTCAATTCTGGTATGGAAGCACGTGATTTATGGACTGACCGAACAGTTGATGAACTTCGTGTTGCTACAAACCCAAAGATGACATTTGAATTACAAGGACACGAAGGACCCGGAACGCATTTTATTAAAAATGCTCCATCTTCGCAAACGCAAGGAAAGGTTGAAAAGCATTTACCTGAAAAATATTTTGCATCTGGTCCTGAACGATGGATGACAACAACTGGTTTAGAAAAAGCACAAACGGCAAGAGGCATTGAAGTATTACACGATGTGAATAGAACCAATACAACTGCTGAGTATTATGGTACACGTGCAAATCAAGGCGAGGGTATGTATGTTGACCAAGCACATCAACCGTCTCGTCGTCAAGCACTTCCGCAAAAAGCGTTTGCTCCAGCCACCTGTCCTGGAACCGCATGCCCAACTACCGGTGATTATGGAATCCAAAGTTTTTCAACTGTATCAAATAATCGTTCTACTACTCGTCAAAACACTACAATGGGTCCTATTGGTGGTATTATAAAAGCAATTGTATCGCCAGTTGTTGATTTTATTAGACCTACTCGCAAAGAAGATGTTGTTGATAATATGCGTATTAGTGGAAATCCCGCAGCACCAGTTACAAATGGTCAAATATACAATCCTGCAGATCGCACTAAAACAACAATTAGAGAAATGACTGAAGCTGATTTAGATTGTAATCATTTAAATGTTCAGCAACAAAATGCAAGCGCTTATTTAGTTTCTAAACATCAACCGGTTCATTTACAACGCGATACAACTACGAAATCGCATACGGGTGTTGCTGGTCCCAATGGACTTGGTTCTACCAAATCATATGAAGCTGAATACCGTCAACGAAATAATGTGAATAAAACACAAGAAATTCACCCGAATCAAGGAGGAACACAAATGTTTAACCAAGTGGAAAACATTTCTATACATAAACGCGATGGTGATAGAGATAATAATAGATGGTGGGTTCCTAGTTCTGGTGGAACCGCCGGAATTACTGCTAGAGGTGTTGTTGAAAATTTAGATCGTGTCAAGGTTACTCAGGGTTATGACCAAAATATGAATAATGACCGAATTGCGCCGGAATTATTAAATGCATTTAAAAACAATCCGTATACACAAAGTTTAACTAGTTGGGCGTAGAATGTAATATAATAACATAATAACACATTTTACCCAGTGACATTAAGACTACAATCAATATTAATATAATTTTTTCCGTCCTTATAATCAGTTTTTAGTTCATAACTTTTTGAAAATATCAAACATTTTGAAGCATCTTCTATAGCGGGTATGAATTTAAAATTATCATTATACCTGTATCCATTTTTCTTTAATGGATTAAAATCAGAAGCGGTGGTTGAGTTTATAAATTCATTAAATATTGTTTGTTTCTTTTTTTGTGAAATATAATCACTTGAATTACCATTTTTAATTAATTTATTAAAAATATTTGCCATTTATATTATATATATACTAATAATTATATTTTTTTATATAATTATTATATTTTTTATATAATTATTATATTTTTTATATAATTATTATTTTTTTTATATAATAATATAAAATGGATTCATTGCAATTAACAAAAACATATAACAGAACATTACAAAATGTAATTAACTATTATAATAGAATTATTTATTACATTAGTCGCATGCGTTTACATTACCGAACAAAACAATATTATATTGGAATATACAAACGCCGTTTTGCTCAACACCATAAAGTATTAAATACCCAATATCATAACAGTTTAATATCCTTAGTAAATCCCGAGGAAATTCAAATTACCAAAAATAAAAGAGGATTACTAATTGGTATTAATTATAATGGAACCAACGCACAGTTAAACGGATGTATTAATGACACTAATTCTATTCATAGTGCGTTAACCAGCAACTATGGATTTAATGTTGATCATATTTCCATTATAACAGATGATACCGAGAAGAAACCTACCAGAGATGAAATCTTGTCTGCATTTAAGATATTTTTAGAAAGTGGGCAAGAAGGTGATTTACTCTTCTTTTCATACAGTGGACATGGATCCTCTACTTATGACCGTAATAGTGACGAAAATGACGGAAAAGATGAAATGATAGTAACGTCAGATCTTAAAGGTATTTTAGATGATGAATTAAAATCTCTCATTCAAACACATTTGAAGAAGGGTGTTACTCTCTTTGCATTGTTTGATTGTTGTTTTAGTGGAACGGTGTTAGATCTTAAATATCAATATTTAGATAGTTTAGAAAACAACACATTTACTACCGATAACAATAATACAGAAACCAAGAGCAATGTTATTATGATTAGTGGATGCAATGATACGCAAACGAGTGCGGATGCCTATATGGAAAAGAAGTATCAAGGAGCAATGACGTGGGCATTTTTAAATTCCTTAAAAGACAAATCAACATCTAATCTCTCTTGGAAGAATTTATTAATTGATATGAGAGATAAATTAAAGCAATCCGAGTTTACCCAATTACCTCAATTGTCTTCTGGTTGCTTGATTGATATTAATGATGGTATTTGTTTTTAGATTTAAATATATATATTATACTTTTTAAAATTTAAACACAACTCTATATATCATAATAACTATACCAGACAACATTATGCCGTACTTAGTTAAAGGAAAGTTGCGGTTTACTGATGAAGATAACGCGATGACTGAATTTAACGAGAAGGTTCAAAAACAATTCGGACATACAAAACAAGATATATTATATGCTATGCTTAATCAACAATTGACATACCAAACCCTTTTAAAAGATCGTGAAATAACTGATACGTTTGACACACAAAATAATATTAAAATTTCATTATCTAATTCATTATCTATTTTATCTGCAATTGCGAAAAATGAAGGTTACGAATTAAATGAGTTAATTACTTTATTTATTCAATAAATTAATATCATAATAAATATTAAACAAATTATTATGATTTAAAAATGTTTTAAATACCATATTAAATAGATTATACTTTTAAAATGAATAAACAAATTTGTTATCATCCAGAAATAAAGGAAAAATTAGATTTTTTTTTAAATACAAACAATATACCGAATATTATTTTTCACGGGAAAAGTGGGAGCGGTAAACGAGTGATAGTCCATAATTTTATAAATGACATTTATAACAATAATAAAGAATTATTAAAAAATTATGTTATGTATGTTAATTGTGCACACGGAAAAGGTATTAAATTTATTAGAGATGAATTGAAATTTTTCGCAAAAACACACGTAAATATTGAAGGTACTAGCAAATTTAAAATAATTGTATTATCAAATGCTGATGAACTCACGATAGATGCCCAATCTGCACTTAGAAGATGTATTGAATTGTTTAGTCATACTACCCGGTTTTTCATTATTATTGAAAATAAATATAAATTACTAAAACCAATATTATCGCGATTTTGTGAAATATATGTTTATGAGCCAAAAAATAAAGATAAGGTTTTTAATTTTCATAAACAAAATATAGAAAATACATTTTCCATTTCAAAAAGAATTAATAATACAAAACATAATTTTTTTGATAAATTATTTAATGATTTTAACAAAGAAACTATTATTACAAATACCGTTAATGATAATACAGACGTTAATGATAATACAGACGTTAATGATAATACAGACGTTAATGATAATACAGACGTTAATGATAATACAGACGTTAATGATAATAATATTATAACAAAAATAACAACTATAACGAATGAATTATATGAAAAGGGATATAGTGGATTGGATATTATCACTTACTTAGAAAACAGTGATAGATTTGATATACTTTATAAATATCAAATGATACTTTTGTTTAACAAGGTTAAAAAGGATTTTAGAAATGAAAAATTATTTATGTTATTTACTTTAAACTTTATTTTATTACGTTCTAATTGGGATTTAGAAAATATATCATTTATGTAAATATGGATGATTTTTCAGTTAGTAGTTTAACTGATTCAAAAAACGAATGGTGTGCTCGTTTATTAAATATTTTGACACCAACCGTGACTCAAGGATTAAATTCTATTTTTAATGAGGCCGTTAAATTATGTAAGGATAATAATGAAAATGATAAATACTTAATGACATTTCAAAATTTTCTTACACGAGTTCCAAAATGGAATCAAGAAATTATTGATACTGAGAGAGACCGTATCATTGAAACATCGTGCTGTACTTATTTAGAAGATTTAATCACATGTGTACATATAATACAATTAAAAGCATTAACGTGTGTTCGGGTTGGTAGCAAACAAAAAAAAATAGATATTAATATTCCATCTGTAAGTGATTTTATTCATAAAATTTACATACATATTGCACGAAAAATGTATATGAATATTTATTTATTTGAAAAAAATACACAACCATTACAAGTACAAAAAAATAACCGTGAACTTGAATTAATTATAAAAGAATCTATTTTAAATACCATTCGTGATAGTGTTCCGGTAGAACATATATTGCGTTCCTATATGGATGAAACTGAAGAACAAGATGTAGAAGTAAAAGAAGTAGAAGAACCACTACCCGATGCTGAATTACCACCAACAGTGAAAGAAGAAACTACTTTAAAATCTGAAATCTCTAACGAAAACAAAAAGGACACTGATACCGATATTATAACTACTACACCAATTACAAAAGAAACAATTGAAGAATATAAACAAACTACTGATTCTTTAAATGACCAAAATATTAAATTAACTTTTTCTGATAACGATAATGTTTTAAATGAAGATGGTAATGAAACAATTGTCACCGTTTCAAAGGATGAAAATAATTTAGAAAAAATAGAAGAACAACACAAAAATTCGGATTTTAATAAAGGCGATGATGAAGATGAAGATGATAGTGAACGTTTAGTGATTGGTGATAGTATTAAACTAGACGTTATTGACGTAAATGATTTAAATAAACCATCATCCATTGAATTAGCACCACCCGTATTGGATTTTGAAGTTTTGACTTAATGTTGATTGTTATTTAATATTTAGTACAAATTAATGCGTTGTAAAAATATACAATAATTGTTTTTATAAATATATGGAAAAATATATTATACATTCAGGCATTATTGCATTTATTTATCTATTAATGAAATTTGTAGAAATGCGAATGATAAAAAAGGATAAAAAGGAAGTAAAGGATTTAATCCGCGATACGCTTATTGTATATTTAAGCGCAATGGTTGGTTTATATATCATCAGTGAATTTATGCCAACTGAATCGGTTATTAAAACCGTAACAAATGTATTTACAGATACGCCCGGATTTTAATACTAAAAATAAAATCGAAAATAAATAAAAATTATAATTCATATTTTATTATAAATTCCAAAAAATTGAAATG
>Ga0307488_10003212_pt1 | contig 13687 bp, 21 predicted proteins | sample SB02metaG_FD_202248 | JGI IMG/M metagenome (GOLD analysis project Ga0307488, IMG submission 202248) | Sea-ice brine microbial communities from Beaufort Sea near Barrow, Alaska, United States - SB 0.2 | ecosystem: Environmental > Aquatic > Marine > Coastal | place: USA: Alaska | collected...
ATTAATAGGCTACATAGTCTAGTTGAGTCTAAATTAGCCAATGAATCTACAATTACTGAAACTAAGGGTAATAAAGCAGTAAGCATGGCTCAGAAAAAATTAGATAAAGTAATAAGCGACTTAAAGGCTAACTTATTAAAATTTAAAGGTGCTAAGACTGACACAGATAAAGAAACTTTTAAATCTGAGGCAAAGAGATTAACTAAGTTAAGGAAAGATGCTAGTAATAATTTAGAACAAGCTATCCAAGACGCATATGCTGATGTTGAATTAGTAGTAATGGAAAATTACGATACTGATAAAAGAAAAGAAATGGCAGAAAAAGGATTAGCATTACCTGACGGTAGCTTTCCAATTAAAAACTTAGAAGATTTAAAAAATGCTATTCAGGCGTACGGTAGATCAAAAGATCAAGCTGCTGCTGCTAAGTTTATAGCAAAAAGAGCAAAAGCCTTAGGTGCTGAAGATTTAATTCCAGACACTGAAGATTTTCAAAAATCTTTAAAAGAAGATAAGGTAACAGATAAATAAAAAAATGTAAAACACTCATGAAACACACAAAATCTTTAGAATCATTTAAACAATTTAACGAAAACACTGAAGCATCTTTAAACGAAGATAGAGAACAGCAACTTGTAGAATTTAGAGACCTTTTAGCAGAACTTAACAAGAATAAATCAGCTATAGAAAAATCTATTGTAAAACTGAACGATAGAAAAGCTGAAGATTTGTCGAAGCAAATGATGGACTTGCTTAATACCTTATATAAATTATACAGATAGTTAAAATTAAAAGTAATATGAAATATTTTAAAACATACGAAGCATATAGGTATGGTGTTAAGGGAGTAGGTTCCCTTAGGAATTCATTAGCTGCATTAAAAAGACAAAATATTAATGGGCGTTATGTAGATCCTGAAATATTGGCACAAGCAATCCGTAATGAATATGAAGCTATCACAGGTGAGAAATATGAAGATGAGGTTCAGATGTCAATGAATGATACTATTGCTGATATTATTGGTCATTATAAGTTAGACGGGCCTGATTTTATGGCGGCATGGGATAAAGTAGTTAAAGAATCAGTTAATGAAGGTAAAAGACTTTCGTTTAAAGATGCTGGTATAACAGATACTATGGATCTAAGCAATGCTATGGATGCACTTAGAGATTCTGGGATTAGTTGGGATCAAAAGGGGCAAGCTTTTGTGTTTGTTTCCTCAAAAGATTATGCATCTGCAATAAAAGCACTAGGAATTGATGAATCAGTTAATGATGCTTATAATAATCTAGAAAAGATATTCGGTACTGACCAAGAATCAATGGATATGTTTCAAGGCATTGAAGATAACGGCACAGTAAAAGATATGATAGAATTTATTGATGAATTCGGCAATGAAGAAATGCTATCGCGTTATGGTATAAGATCAGCTGCAAAAGTAAAAAAGCTAGCTAAAACTATAATGGGTGAATCTGTTACTGAAAAAAAAGATTTTAAACCTCATATGATGTATGATCCTAAAACAGGAAAGGGTTATAAAGCAGATACATACGAGGATCATGTAAGAATGGGTAAACTGGGCTATGTTCATGAAAACCCAAAAAACGTTACCGAATCAACAAGCGGTAAATTACTTAAACCGAAGAGGGGTAAAGTTATTAAATTTAATCATAAAAAATATCCAGAACTCGCAGGAGAATTCTTTGACTTAATCTCAACGGCATATGCTACAATCGGAGGACATGCCAAGATTAAATCACCTGATGATGTATTCTCAGATCCAGAATGGAATTATTGGGAAGGTATAGATATTCACGGAGATCAAGATTTTGATATAGTAATGTTTGGTAAGAAAACTAAATTTGGTATAAAATATTCTGGTGTTGGGCATGACGGCAGTTCAGCAGCAAAGAGAGAATATATTGCTGCTCGTGGCAAAGACCTTAATAAGCTAGGATTTTATATAGAGGTTTCTGGTAGAATTGCAGATATTTTATTAGGATCATATAACGTACCTGTGGTTAGTGATGAAAAAACAGTCGAAAAAGTATTAGGTAAAAAGGTAGATTGGATTGGTACAAAAGAAGGAACATTAGGAACAGGATGGTATTCTAGAAGGCTCGGTGGTAAAATGCATGATAAGATTTTGCTAGGAAACCCTAAAATTTAAAATAAAACTAAAATAACTGTCCCTAGATTTTTTTTTGTCAATTATTTTGTTTATATTTAAATATAACAAATATAAAAAATGAAGATAGCATACTTACACGGTCTTGAATCTAGCATTGATCAAAAAGATCCAAAGATTAAATTCTTAAATAAAAACTTTGATAAAGTTTATTCTCCAACTATTAATTATAGAAATGATAATACTTTTAATAAATTATATAAAGATATTAAATCATTAAACCCAGATCTTATAATAGGATCATCTATAGGAGGATATGTTTCTTATCTAATTGGAAGTAAATTATCAATACCAGTTTTACTCTTTAATCCAGCAATGGTTGGTAGAGAATTTGATCCAGTCGTAGATGATTCAAATTTAAAAAAGACTAAAATTGATATACAGTTCGGTAAAGGTGATTCAGTTATTAGTGGAAAAGAAGTAAGAAAATACTTTAAAGATAATAAAGTATATTTTAATCATAAGGAATATGATGGAGGACATAGAGTTCCTGCTGATGTATTTATTAATAGCATTAAAGAAGTGCTAGGAATGAATGAACATTATGATAAAATAGAAAATAATCAACATAAGATGATACACCTAAAATTATTTAAAAAGTTTAAGTGTATATAAATTTATTAACCTCTTGAATGACCAGTTAAACATTTATATAAAACTATAATTAGCAAATCACATCACATATGTTTAAACATTTAAAAGATACAGGGTTTACATATTTCAGTCATTGGATTGAAGCTATGACTTATTCATTAGTACTGTTCATTCATGCATGGTTACCTGATTGCTACTCAACTTATGTATCTGATAAAATAAAAGAAAGATCAAAATCAAAACCATGCGATTGCGGTAAATCTGCCGAGAAAATATTAATAGAACAAATAGAGGATTTAACTAAGCCTTTTATAGAAGAAGTTTATCCTGCTGATGTTGTACTAAGACATTTTGACAAAACTGCACCAGATCATTTATATAAATGGCATGCTGATGATGAAGACCGTTATATTGAATCTTTAAATGAAAACGATTGGAAATTTCAATTTGACAACGAGCTCCCTCAATCTATAGAGCCAAGTAAAATTATTTATATACCTAAAGGCTTAATTCACCGTTTAATTAAAGGTACTTCAGAATTAAGTATTTCTATTAAATCTTAACTTAAACTATTTATTTTTTTTAGATATAATTAATATAATAACATTATGGCTTTCAGAAACCTAAAAATGTTATTATAATTATTTTATAAACACTAAACTAAATATGGGAGAAATATATCCAGAAGAAGAGAGTATTAAAAGAGAGCCAGGAAAAATTAAAAAGGGTAATAGCCTTACAATATTAGATACCTACGGTATTAATATTAGTGAATTGGCAGCTAATGATAAATTAGATCCAGTTATTGGTAGAGAAGATGAAGTACTTAGAGTAATTCAAATATTAGGCAGACGGAGAAAGAATAATCCTGTTTTAGTTGGAGAACCTGGTGTAGGTAAAACTTCTATTGTTGAAGGGTTAGCAACACGTATAGTTGAAGGTAATGTTCCTGTTTCTTTACAAGGTAAAATCATATACACTTTAGAATTATCAACTATCGTAGCTGGTACAAAATACCGTGGGCAGTTCGAAGAAAGAATGAAAGCTATAGTTGATGAATTAATAGAAAATCCACATGTAATTATTTTTATTGATGAATTACATACTATTATGGGTGCAGGAGGTTCTAGTGGATCTTTAGATGCTTCTAATATTATTAAACCTGCATTAGCTCGTGGTGAAATTAGATGTATTGGAGCAACAACGTTTGATGAATTTAGAGAAAGTATCGAATCTGATGGTGCATTGGATAGAAGGTTCCAAAAAGTTATAATTGAACCACCATCATTAGAAGAAACTGTTGAAATCTTATCTCACTTAAGACATAAGTATTCTGAATTTCATAATGTAAATTATTCTGATGAAATTATTCAAATTATTGTAAAGGTTGCAGATCAGTATATGATGGATAGATACTTTCCTGATAAAGCTGTAGATATTTTAGATGAAGTAGGTTCCTATAAACAATTAAAATATATTAAGATTCCCAAAAAGATAAAATCTCTAGAATCTAAATTAGTAGAAAAAGAAAAAGAAAAGAAAGTTTCTGTAAATAATCAACAATATGAAGTTGCCGCTAGGATGAGAGATGAGTGTTTAACTCTTAAGAATAAAATTGATGCTGAGTATAAATCTTGGAAATCTGAATTGTCTGAGGTTAGAATGGAAATTACCGAAGACGATATACTTTATGTAATCTCTAAGGCAATAAACATTCCAGTAGAAAAAATTACTGATAAAGAGCATAAGAACTTATTAGGAATTAATAAACATTTATCATCAAAAGTAATTGGGCAAGAAGAAGCAATTAATAAAATATCAATGACTATTCAAAGAAACCGAGTAGGAATCAGAAAAAGAGATAGGACTATGGGTAATTTTATTTTCTTAGGTCCTACTGGTGTTGGTAAAACTCAATTGGCAAAAGAGCTGAGTTCTTATATGTTTAATTCTAATGAAGATCTCATAAGAGTAGATATGACTGAGTACATGGAGCCGCATTCAGTTTCAAAATTAATAGGTGCACCTCCTGGTTATGTGGGTCATGAATCGGGTGGTTTTTTAACAGAGCAGGTAAAAAGAAAACCACATTCCGTTATATTATTTGATGAAATAGAAAAAGCTCATCCAGAGGTCTTTAATGTACTACTACAGATGCTAGATGATGGCTATTTAACAGATTCGTTAGGTAGGAAAATTGATTTTAGAAATTGTTTAGTTATTTTAACATCCAATACTGGATCTAGGAAGGTACAGGAATTTGGTAGTGGTATAGGATTTGGTACAAAAACAGTAGCAGAAGAACAGCAAGTAGAAAAAGATATTATTAATAAAGCTCTAAAGAAAAAGTTTGCACCAGAATTTTTGAATAGGATTGATGAAGTTATAGTTTTTAATTCTTTAACAAAAAATGTAGTAATGTCAATATTAAATAAAGAATGTACAGAACTTGCTGAAAATTTAAAAGATGTAGGTGAATATGTTTTAAAAATAAATAAAGCCGCAAAGAATATAATTTTAGAACAAGGCTTTGATCCAAAATATGGAGCAAGGCCTTTAAGAAGGTCACTGGAAAGATTAATTGAAAACCCTGTTGCTGAAATGATTCTTAAAAAAGAAATTTCTGAAGGAGATATCATAAGTATAACTGCAGTAAAAGGAAACCTTAAAATAGCTAAAGGCTAAACCTATCGAGGTTTTACAAGTAAAAATAAACAAAAGATGAGTAACGAAGAAATAAATGTTATCAGCGAAAAGATAATAAATGCAGTAAATAATACTACTAATGATTATGATGCTAAAGAAATAGTTATTTCTATTATAGAAAACGCTTTTATTACTAAGGAATTTAATTTAAATGCGTAACTTTTTAAAATTCTTTTTAATCTGGTACAGCCAGCAAATGGCTATCCCTTTTTGGGTAATCGGTCATGTACATTTACATTTTTCTTCGTACCATGATGCATATGAATATGGTCTATCAATATTTTTACATTTAATAGTTGGGATAGGGTTTTGGGTAGATTGGAAAGAAAACGGTTATAAAAACACCCTAAGAAATAAATAAAGAAAGAATACATGAATTTAAGTAAAGGCTACACAATAGACAAACAGTACCAGGATCTTCTTAGAACTATTTTAGAGGAAGGTAAAGATAAAAAAGATAGGACGGGTACAGGTACGAGATCAATATTTGGGCATACTATTAGATGGGACATGTCTCAAGGATTTCCTCTTTTAACTACAAAGAGAATGCCAATTAAAACTATTGCTACTGAACTTAAATGGTTTTTGCGAGGTGATACCAATATTAAATTTTTACATGATAACAATTGCCACATATGGGATGGTGATGCATACAAAAATTATTTAAACATATATTATTACAATTTAAAGGATGATAAAACTATACAGCCTTTAAGTATTGAGGAATTTATAGAAGATTTTAAAGAAGAGGAAGAATTTGAAGTATGGGGAGATCTAGGTCCTATATATGGAAAGCAGTGGAGGGATTGGAACGGTAAGGATCAAATTAAAACTTTAATTAATGAATTGCAAATTAATCCTGATAGTAGAAGATTAATGGTTAATGCCTGGAACGTAAGTGATTTACATAAAATGGCGTTACCTCCATGCCACTACGGTTTTCAAATGTACACTAAAGAGCTAAGCTTTCATGAGAGGTGGTCTTTATATTCTGATAAGCCATACGACGGTAATGGATTAGGTATGATAAATGCCTTAGACTTTATGGATGATGAAGAAATACCTACTAGGTCAATTTCCTTAATGTGGAATCAGAGATCTGTTGATACGTTCTTAGGTCTTCCATTTAATATTGCAAGTTATGCACTACTCTTAAAGTTAATTGCACATGAGGTAAATATGGTGCCTGATCAATTAATCGGAAATTTAGGAGATGTACATTTATATAAAAATCATATAGAACAGGCAAAAGAACAGCTTAAGAGAGATCCTATTATGTTGCCCGAGCTTAATGTAGTTGCATCTGATATTTTAAATGGTGAATTTGCATATGAACTTACAGGCTATGAAAGTCACAAATCTATTAAAGCACCTTTAAGTAATTAAACAAATCTCACATGAAGTGGTATAAAAAATATAATTGGGTTTTTATTATAGGGTGGGTAGTGATATTAAGCATAAATGCACTTATCTGGTCATGGTTTTATATCATATTTAAACTAATATTTTAATGAAAGAAAGAATAGCTTTATTTTCATGTGGTGATAAGAATTATTTTTTAAAAGCTAAAAGATGCTTTGAAATATTTAAACAATTTAATCCTAATGTCTTTGACTTTTATTATGTAACATCTGATAAAGATGCAAAAGCAATAGGTAACATGAATGTAATTATTCTTGATCCTAAAGATTACATAGATGGAGCACATGAATGGGGTTGGCCACCAGAATGTTTTCTTTATTTTTCCGTACCTAATTTACTTCATAAAAAAGGATACAAATATTCTATGTACATTGATGCTGATTGTGTATCATTAAAAAAATTAGATTTTAGTTGGCTTAATGATAATTTTATTTTAGCAGGATCTCCTAGAATGAGAAATGATTTAAGTGAAGAAATAGATGCATGGTATTATTTAAATCAAATAGGCAAGTCATCTGAGAATATTAATTTTTTAGAATCTTCTTTTGATTTACAAAATAAAGAAAACATTATTGATATTAATTCAGGTGTTATCATATTTAATAACAAAAGGTGGGTAGATGAAAAATTATATGATAAAGCATATTCACTTTTTAATATATGTAAAGAAAGTAATTATCCTATGACTGATGATGATTCTCTTTTAACATTGCTTTTGTTAGATACTCCTAAAGAATTTTATAAACACTTAAGCTTGGGTTGGAATTGGTATTATGAAAGACCTGAGGCTAAATCAATAGGAGGTGATAATATTAACATACTTCATATGGCTTGGTTAAAACCTTGGGCAAAAAATAAAATAACCAAAAATAAAAACCTACAAAAAGGTTTGTCTATTTGGAATAAAGAGAAAAAAGAAATGAGGCTACATATTATAGGAAATGCAAGAAACCCATCAACTGATAAATTACCAATGGATCCTTATTCGATGGTAAGTTATTATGTTACAACTTATTTACATGACAAGGGCAATGAGGTGCATTATTATGGTTATAAAGAATCTACTGTTTCATGTACTAAAAAATGGGAGTGTGGTGATTATGATTTTTTAAAAGAACATTACGTTACAGAGTATAAAGATAACCAATGGGAAGATAATCATAAGGCAAACATTATGTTTTTTAACAGAGCAAAGGATCATTTATTAGACAATTATAATGAAGGTGATATTATTATATGTATGTGGTCGCCTTCTATTGAGGTTTTACGTGAATCATTTCCGCATGCAAAAATTGTAGACGGTCATATAGGCCACCGGTTACCTTCTTTATTAACATCATATCATGTTTGGGCTTCTACTGCAAATCAACATTTTAATTACGGAAAATACGGAATGAACGATAATTATTGGCACGATACTGTAATTCCTCCTATGGCAAATGATTTAAGTAACTTTAAATATAATGAAAATAAAAAAGATTACTTTTTCTTTATAGGTAGGTTAGGTGAGAATAAAGGAATAACAATATTTAGAGATCTTGCTAACCATTTCCCAGACAAAAAATTTATAGTAGCAGGCCAAGGTAATATTAATGTTATTTCATTATTACCTAATATGGAATATGTAGGGTGTTTAGGTATAGAAGAAAGAAAAAAATATTTATCAGAAGCTAAGGCAGTTATCTCACCATCTTATTATGCAGAGCCATTCGGGCTAACACCTATAGAAGCAGGATTATCAGGAACTCCTATTATTTGTACAGATTGGGGAGGCTATATTGATAATGTTTTGCATGGCGTAACTGGGTTTAGGTGTTCATTTTTTAATGACTTTGTAGAAGCTGTGAATAACATAAACAATATTAAATCAAAAGACTGTAGAGAATTTGCAGAAAAGTTTTCAGCAGAGTCTTTAATTGATAAATGGGAAGTGTATTTACAAAAAATAAACCGAGATAATTGGTATTCTTTAGATTAATCTTTCAGAATCATAATTTATTTGTTATAATTATACTAAATAATAATATATGAATCCACATACTCAATTAGGTTATTGTTGTATTAATCTAAATTTACGACAAATACCAATTACTGTTAATAGAACATGCAGAAAGGCCACATTTCAAGAAAAAGGACTATCTCATATTTCTGATCTCGCATTACAAAATATTAGAGATCTTATAGAAATTATTAAATGGAATGAGAAAAACGGTTTCAAGGTATATCGCATGTCATCAAATATGTTTCCTTGGATGTCTGAAATCGAACTTCAGGATCTACCAGATTACAAAAAAATATCTATATTGCTCAAAGGTGCTGGTGCATTGGCTCAAAAGTATGGCCAAAGATTATCATTTCACCCAGGCCCTTTCAATGTACTAGGTTCTCCTAATCCTGTATTAGTTCAAAAAACACAAAAAGAGCTAAATCAAACGGCAGAGATCATGGATTTAATGGGCCTTCCACAATCTCACTTCTATCCCATCAATATCCACTGTAACGGTGTATACGGTGACAAGAAGGCTACTATGGGTAGATGGGCCTCTAATTATCTAGATTTATCAAAATCTGCACAATCTAGATTAGTTGTAGAGAATGATGACAAAGGAAGTATGTATTCTGTGCAAGATTTATATGATGGTATATTCTCTGCAGTAAAGGTACCTATTACTTTTGATTTTCATCATCACCGATTTCAACCAGGTGGTTTATCTGAACAAGAAGCATTTGAATTGGCAATGAGTACATGGCATCACCACAACATAAAACCATTGTTTCACTATTCTTCATGCCGACGTACATTCGAGGATCCTAAATGTAAGGCTCAAGCACATGCTGATTTCGTATACGAAAAGATCAATGATTATGGTCATGCTGTAGATATCGAAGTAGAGGCAAAAGGTAAAGAAGTTGCTGTACTGAAATACAAAGAAGAATGCAATATTTTATTAGAAAATTACTTACCATTTGATAAACAATTAAAATTACAACTAATTTAAAAAAAACTATGATTCAAGTTATTAAAACAAAAGAAATGAAAAGCAGTACAAAAGTTGAAGGACTTTTAGTACAAATGAGTAATAATCAATGGTATGCGTTAACTCGTCTGATGCCACCAAGACATGGTTGGTATTTAAGATGTGGCCCATCTTCATCAACTGGGAAAATGGATTTAGTAAAGGATGTTCTTTACATGATACCTTACGCATCGGTCAAGCCAGAATTTCAAGATGGTATTGATCTTTTAACAAATATTCTGAATGGAAATGAAGAGGCAGTCATAACTATGCCTAACTATAGTTAAACTCGTTAAATTGTTAATAACTTTCTCTAAATTGTTAATAACTTTTTAGTAAAATGTTATAATATCTTAATAAATTGTATTATATTTAATTATAACAAATTACTAATACTTAATACGATTAAAAACGGAAATTATGGCTACAATTACAATTCACGCACAGTACTACGAAAATTACTCTGACACGGCAACGCCTTACTGGAAGCCTAAAGGTGGTCAGGTATTTGAAATTGAAAATATCTTTGGTGATATGATCATATACTGCGACGATCTGAAAGCGGTGCTTACAAACCTTGTTGCTGCGCAAAGCAATGAACATTTCAAATATGAATACCGAGAGCATGATGTTGACTTCATCGGTAAGGATTTATCAATCACGGCTGAGATGTTGACAAAAGAAATTAGAAATCAATTTAATAAAAAGCAGAACTATGAATTTTCATAACATTAAATTTAAACCTAGTAATATCAAAGGATTTGATTCCAAAACTCATTTTGACAATGGACTAACTCTTTCAGTCGTATGTGGTTCATTTACATACTGTACACCTAGAGAAGACCTTTCAAGTGTAAATCAATACTCATCATTTGAGATTGGTGTTTTTGGTTCGGATGGAGAATGGATAACTAAACAATTCTTCCCTGATCACGATGATGACGTTGTAGGATGGCAATCAAGAGATGATATTAATGATCTTATGACAAGAATCTCAAATTATGATAATGGCACAGAAGATTAAACTAATATCTCATATGGGAATTACTTTTGCTACTTTTAACAATCAAAAGTACTTGTTTCCAGGTTGGATTCCTGTAGAAGATCATATTTCTTTTGATGATGTTGAAGTTACAAACCCTTATGCTAATAGAAAAAAAGAATCTTTCGAAGTTACTGGTTCGACTGGGAATAAATATACTGTTACTAAAATTGGTGACAGGTTAAGTTGTGACTGCCCTGCAGGTAAATTTAGAGGAACGTGTAAACATTCTAAACAAATTGCTGCTGAGCTTTCATAATTTAGTTAAAAATAATTTTTAGATATATGGAAAAGGTTAAAGAAATTTTTGTAAAAATTGCAAGTTGGGTTGACACGAAAGGATTTTCTGCATTAGCATCAATAGGTATTGGTGCAGGTTTGTGGATATTCGGTTATAAGATTTATGCAGGGATTGCATTTGGTGTATTCTTAACTAGAAACTGGGACCTCTTAAGAGGGTTAGCAGCCAGGAAGTAAATTTAAAAGAGTCTAGGTATTATTACCTGGACTCTTTATTTTTAAAAAATACATAAAAAATTAATTTGAAGATATGAAATACATCAAAGCATTCGAGTCTAGCGATAAAAAAGAATCAGTAATCAATGAAGGTGATATGGATAATGTTAAGAAAGATATTATGGATCATTGGTTTGAACTATACGGAGAAAAATTTATAAATGAATACCCGGCAGTTGCTAAAATATTAAAACAAAGGAGGAACATGAATCGCCGAGAATTATCTAGAATCTGGGATGAGACTTACGGAGAAAACTTTAAAGAAAAATATCCTGCTATGTGGGATGTACTATCTAAATAACACGTCATTTTAATACATAACTTATTAATTTATTTCTTAAACCTTTTAAGTTATTTCCATATAATAATAAACAATTAGTATTATATGTTAAGGGTATTAAGAAGGTGGTTTACGCCAAAGTATAAAAATATTAAAGAATTTGAGTATTCATCTGACGGCTTTCGACAAGCTAAGAAGTGGGCAAAGACCCAACCCCACCCTTTTTTAATTAATTTAACTTTATGGGATTATGTAGATGGTGTATTTATAAATTCAGAGTATAAATTGTATGAAATAAATAAAAGCAAACGAGGAAAATGAGCGAACCTTTCGGTAATAAATGGAAACAATATAAAATATGGCCTTCTGTTTTAGGACAAAGCGGAAACACTGTTAGTAAAATTAAATTAAACATAGGTGATGATAAATTAATATTAAAATCCCCTGACGGTTCAAAGTGGGAAGTTTGTGTAGATGATTTTGGATTGCTTACTACAAAACCAGTAATTAATTAATATTAATGAAAACAAACTTAATAATTACAGATAATTTCTATCAAGATGTAGATTCTGTTAGAGCATTTGCATTAAATCAACCTTTTAATGTAAGAGGTAATTACCCAGGGCAAAGAACTAAAACATTTCACGAATGGCCAGGTCTGAAAGATAGCATCCAACAAATAGTAAAACAAGCAGGGGGGAATATTACTTGGTATGAAACTGAATATACCTCAACATTTCAATATACTACTAAAAAAGATTCTAGCTGGATTCACCCAGATCATACTACGATGTGGGCAGGCGTATGTTACTTAACTCCTAATGCCCCAGTGAGTGGTGGCACTGGACTTTTTAGGCATAAGGAAACTGGTTTATCATCACCACCTAGATTAAAAGATGGGAGTTATGATAATGAATGGTTAGATGAACACTGCTGGCCACATAGTAGAGATTTTTCAAAATGGGATATGACTGCGATGGTAGGTAATGTTTATAATCGTTTAGTTTTATATAGAGGAGATTTATTCCATTCATCATTGGATTATTTCGGAAATGACAAACATGATGGAAGATTGTTTCAAACATTCTTCTTTAACACAGAATATTAAAAACAAAATATGAATACAAAAACAAAATACCTTTTAAATGTAGAAGGAAAGAGAAAGTATAAGGCAAATTCTTTTTTAGGATTGCTATTAAAAGTAGTAAAAGGTAATTATGAAAAGCGAAATACTACAACCAAAGGAAAACGATAAGAGAGAAGCTGCAGATAGAGTAGAGCTCTTTCATGATTTTATAGTTAATTATGTTATTCACCACCCAGTCTATAAACTTAATAAAGATTTTTCAAAACATATTGATAAATGCATAGAGGAGCTGGAAAGGGCGCAAACTAAAATATGGAAATAAAGAAAATAAATTACGGGAAAGAGTTTCGAAAATATGCAATGAGTGATCATGGTGTAAGTTCCTTGGATATGCATTATGCTAAAAAACAAATTGAATCATCGATGACTCCTTATATTTTAGAGGAGAGAGAAATGAGAGCAACGCAGATGGATATTTTCAGTAGATTACTCATGGATCGATTACTTTGGGTAGCAGGACCAGTAAATGATGGAATGTCTACAATCGTACAAGCTCAGTTAATGTTTTTAGATAGCGTAGATAAAAAAGATATCACTATGCATATTGATTCACCAGGAGGATCTGTTAAATCAGGGCTCTCTATGGTTGATGTTATGGAATATATTAAATCAGATATCAGAACAGTTAATACAGGAATGGCTGCATCCATGGGATCGGTTCTATTAGGAGCAGGGACAAAGGGTAAGAGAAGTTCATTAAGACATTCAACTACAATGTTACATCAATCATCAGGCGGTTTTAGTGGAAATATACAAGATGCTGAAATTGATATGA
>Ga0307488_10003213_pt1 | contig 13685 bp, 11 predicted proteins | sample SB02metaG_FD_202248 | JGI IMG/M metagenome (GOLD analysis project Ga0307488, IMG submission 202248) | Sea-ice brine microbial communities from Beaufort Sea near Barrow, Alaska, United States - SB 0.2 | ecosystem: Environmental > Aquatic > Marine > Coastal | place: USA: Alaska | collected...
GCTTTCACAGACGTCTGCAATAAATTCCATCTGCTGCTTCCAGAAGGTCAGAGCGACTTTCATCAACTCAATCTATCCAAAGACCGTAGCCAAGAGTTAAAGCAAGTGGAGCAATAACCCCCTCTTACGGCTCTCAGTCAAGTTTGCTGGATGCTTCCCTGGCCTACCAGTGGGCAGGGAAGCGACGGGAGAGCGATCGAGGCGGCAGAACAAGCATGTTGCAATTTCACCACGGAATCCCAGCCTAACGGAACTGGCTCGGCAACTTACCCCAAAGTTCGAAAGCCCTTCTTCAGGACGTTCACGACTCGATCAAACTAGGTCAAGACGATAGCAAAGTGGTCTCCACGATATTCGACGCCTTTATCCGAGGCACCATCCGTAACACGTTCATCGACATCATGGCCGATGAGGTCAGTGCACTCTGCGGGGCAGCGTATGACCGCTCAGCCAAGGGGGCTTGTCGACGCGCTGGGAGTGCTCTATCTGCATTGGAAACATCAGGCGGCCTCGAGTTCGTCGACAGCAGGATGGCTCTGAATGCGAAGTCGATCTTGATTCCTACCAAGCGGCTAAAGGCCTACAAACTGAGCAGATTCGAGAAGCGATCATCAAGGCCTAACCAGACCGGCACGCCTTCACGCGAAGTCCAAGAAGGCATCGATTGGAACAAGGGAGCCAGCAGCTCCGAAGTGAGTCGAGTGTGGGCGAAGGAAGGTGCCAAGAGGCTCCTTGAACTCAAGAACCGGCGCTTTGATGACCAACGTTGAGCCGTGTTAATGCTCGATGGAATTCGCATAAGCAAAGACCTTACAGCGGTGGTCGCCCTCGGCATAACCGAAGACGGGCAGAAGATGATCTTGGGCTTCGAGGTTGGCTGCAGCGAGAACGAAGAAGTCTGCAAAGATCTGGTCAAGCAGATACGAGAGAAAGGATTCGGACCGGTCAAAGGGCATCGGTTGCTGGGCCTGCTAGACGGATCTCGAGCCCTTAAGAAAGCCGTATTGGGAGCATGGCCTGACGCCGTCATCCAGCGTTGCTTGCTCCGCAAAGAGCGTAACATCAAGGCGAAACTCTCCCTCAAACCCGGCCGGACCGACACTCTGAAGCACAAGGTGAATCAATGAAATTGGCATGAAAGCATGCCGGGGCTCGTCATTTCAACCCCAGGTGATAAGCCTTGGCAGCATTTCCCCAATAGAAACCTTCTCGCGCCTCCTGCCCTTTGCCGCTGATAAATCGATCGACCAAGGCTAGAAAACTGGCGTAATCGTCCGTGTGCTTGGTGCACGGCCAGTTGCTGCCGTAGATCAGGCGTTCTTGTCCAAAGTTTTGCAACAAAACGTCAAGGACAGCCTCATAATGTTTCGGGTCTTGCGGCGCAGGCTGAGGAACTGAGCGCTGGTAAAGTCCTGAAATTTTGCAGTAAACGTTTTTGTTCGCCGCCAGGCTTTTCACTGCTGCAATCCACTCGGTGTCGGGAGTTTTCCCATCGAAATCGTAGCCCAGGCAATGATTTACGACGATCTGGAGTTCAGGAATAGCCTTGGCAACCTTGTCGATTTTTTCAATTCCAGAAACGCCGGCTCCATTCGTCAGATAGTCCATCGTCAGGTCATGCTTTGCGAGAACGCGGAGGCTTTCGAGCACGCGTTTATCGCTGTAGTCGATGTCCCCTTTCCGTCGGGCCCGCACACCGATGAAACGCTTGTCTTGTTTGAGTTTATTGATCTGCGCTTCAAAATCTTCGCGGTAGACGTCCACGTTTCCAACCAGGCCGATGTAGAAATCAGGATCCTCTTTCACGAGATCAAGCACCCATTGATTGTCTTCCAGATTGTTGCTGGCTTCGACAATCACCACGCCCGAAACACCGGCTGCCTTCGCCGCCTTGGAATATTCGGCAGGCAGGTGTGGCTTAAACAGTACCGCATCGTCGGTGGGGGGCCAGGTGATCTCGACGTCACGCGTGGTGTCGTAGAGGTGAATGTGCGTATCGATCAAATGTTTGACCGGTTTGAATTCACCCGCTTGCGAGAAGCCGGAAACGAACACCACAGAAAGAAGGAACAAGAAACGCTTCATAAGTCGCCGCATCATCGCATAAATTGCTTAATCGGACCAGTCTGATCGATCCCAAATTTGGTCAAACCCGTATCGAGATCACCATAGTGTTCGATCGGATTTCCATAGGCGTTAAGAATCGTAGTATACCAGTTTCCCAAGGTTTTGTGGCCCATCTCGCCGTATTTTGGAAGTCGGACATATTTCCCTGAGGTGTTGATCTTTACGTTGTTGCCAGCCAAAACGATGAACGGCCATTCGGTGCCATGGCTGTGGTGGGTTTCGCCATTGTCAGGAAAGTAGAAAATCATCGTGCTATCGAACATCGTTCCGCCGTCTTCTGGAACGCTTTTCAGCCGAGTCACGATGGTATCGAGCACCGACATGTGATGACTCCGAACTTTCTCGCGAACCTCTTCGGCTTTGAATGAACCAGCTGGCTTTCCATGGCCAACGTCGTGAAGATTCACCCGTTCGTTTTCGAGATCGGAAATCCCAGTATAGGTCGTTCCCAGTTCGTCTGCAGTGAAGGCCGCTACATTGGTCATCCCGGAAATCAAAGCCGAGAGCAGAATTTCAGTGTGCCCGACCTGGCGATCAATCGTACTGATGTCTTCGGCGAAATATTTGTCATCGAGCTGCGGAACATGCTTCCGAATCACGTCGGCCATCCCGTCGAGTTTGCGATTCCGTTCGCGGATGGATTCAATGGAATCAGCGTAGTTCTGAACCTTTGATTTTTCGATGCCACGCAGATCCTTGCCAAGGTCAGATTGACTTCCCGCCGCGAATTCGAGCATGCGACGCTCCAGTTCGAATTCGACCTTCCCGCTTTCATCTTCAGCGACCGATTTAAAAAGCTCTGCCATCGCAACCTTCGGAGAACCAAACGCATAGTTCGGCTGCTGGGGCCCTCGTGCTGAAAAGCCTTTTTCGATTCCATTGATATTCCCCCGTCCATTGCCGCCGGTGTCTGGAAAACAAGCCAATTCAATATGCTCGAGCGGTGACGGAAAAAGCTTCGCCAGTTCAAAATCAACGGTCGCCCACTTCAAAGTGCTGAGACGCTGATTCGCTTTGTAAACGCCGAGGGATGACTGCCAGGTGTGATGACCTGTGGTGCACATCTTTCCAGACAATCCCTGCAGAATAGTCATGTTGTCTTTGTGCTCATTCACCACTCCCATCCACTCAGGAAGGTCGTGATCGGTCAGATTGATCTCGAATGCCTCTTTTCGCTTCTCCTTTTCCTGATCCTGCGCGCTAAGCGAACTCGGGGCCAGCGTATGGGGGAGTAGCCCGTTTCCCTTGTGGATAAAAATGAAACGCCTGGGTGCGCTTGGTCCACTCGCATTGGCGAATAAGCCCGGGGTTAGGCCCATCGCACTTGCGCTGAGAACGGATTGTTTTAGAAATTGTCTACGGTCAGTCATAACGGAAAATCAGTGAGCGGCTTTGCGATACATAAACGAATCGGACGTGAGAAATGAAACCACAATGGCTTTGAAACTGCCGTCGCTTTCAATGTAAGCGCGATCAGCATCAATTAAAGTTTGGGAGTCGGACAGCATCTCGTTGCGGCCCATGTAAAACCGGAATGCGTGGCGAATAATAGACTGCCGCGCGCGATCCGATTTTGCGAGCCGGTCGATCATTTCGAGCGCGTCTTCGACTTCTCCATCGAGTGATGGATCTCCGGTGCCACTGAGAGCGCCTTTTGTGTTCACCGGTTTCGTTTTATAAAGATCAGCACCATTGTGGCGCGTTGTTTTTGAAATGAAATTATCCGGATGCTCGAGGCTTTCCTCAACTCGAAACCGTCCGAAATCATCATACATCTCAAACGCATTCCCGAGCGGATTCATTCGCTCATGACACTTCCAGCATTCCTTTTTGCGCGTCACCGATTCAAGACGTACCCTCAGGGTGTGCGGAGGATCTTCCGGCACCTGAGCATCAACCGTGATCGGCACGTCAGGCACATGCCCCGCGAGAAGTTTTTCGCGAATCCACAACCCTCGTTTCACCGGATCGGTCGCGGTGTTCTGAGAATGCGCCACCAGCCACGCCGGATGGGTGAGAATGCCTTTTCGGTTTGCGATCTTAAACGGCTGCTCAACCGGATAATCCCAGAAGTCCATTTCATCATAGCCTTTGAAATTCTTGTTATTCACTTCGTAATAGCGGCCAATACTCGGCGTCGGAGGCAGACTGTAGAAAGTCGAGTGGTGAAACGTATAGCCGTGAGCCCACGGGACCGTTGTGAAAGGCGTGATCCCTCTTCCGAAATATTCTTCGAAGAACGTCATGTAAGTCCGGAGCTCGTTCGAAACCTTCCAGCGGTTGTTGCTCCGAAGATTGATGTTTTTCTGCGATTTTATGTATTCCTCGTTTTCGGTGTAAGCCTTTTCTGGATCCGTTTTCCAATCCGTGTCTTTCAGCTTTTCATAAAAGAGCTTCCAATCACCGATAATCTTTTTTCCGGCCTCCGCGTCCCGGTCGTGATAGACAAAAAATTGCTCCGTTGTCAGAATATTTTCGAACACATTCTCGTCTTTCTCAAGATACCAGCCAATGATCCGATCAGCCTCACTGATAAGACGGCCGGGCGTTTGAGTCCCGCTGCGGCAGGGGTTTCGATAATACCCATCACTGCGCGGCGAATCCTTGAAAACGCGAAGCGCAGCGGGATAGCCAAAGAAGTCGCGGAAAAAACGTGCCAGCTTCGGATGAGACATCACCAATGAACGGACGTGCTTGCCTTCGAGGGAGGCATCGATCTTGCCCTTGTAATATTCTTTGTCCGCGAGCAAACGAGTCGCTTCACGATGAAAGTCTTCCTTCGTTTCCAGTCGCCCGTCTGCAGCTGCTTTGGTCAGGGTTTCATCCGGATTTCGATCCCCGAGCGCGTAGGAAATGGCGTAACTCGCTTCACGTGGGGAGAGCTTCCTCCTGCCATCCGAATCAGGCTCGCCTTCGCCAAACTCGACTCGATAGAGAAACTCCGACTCTAACAAAACCGTCACCAGCATCTGCTGAAGCCCCGCCGTATTACCAGCGACCTCTATGGATTCTGCGGTCAACGCCAGATACTTTTTGAGTTCAGTTTCGTCCGGTTCGCGTTGCAGAACGCAATCAAACTGAGTCCGAATTGCAGCGATCATTTCGCTTTCCGTCGGAGCTGAGTTTTTCGAAATGATCAGTTCAAAAGCCACCGGAGTTTTCGCCGGATACCATTTATCTTTTGGGTTTGGATGAACGATTTTCTTTTTGTCTGCATTGTTGTTCCGCGCCGCAAACGTCTGTTTCCCAGCGATCCATTTCGCGTTTGAAAGCATCGACAACAAGTGCCCCCCATCAAGCGTCCCATTGGCAAAATCCCGAATACCGGATCGCTCCGGCAACACAAACGGATTGGTCACACCGTAGAGATTCGTGTTGCGCTCCCGTCCTTCTAACTTGAACACATCGCGCACCCGCTCCTCGAAAATCGCCGGACTCACCAGCCACCTCCGCGCCGGAGTAAATGGTTTGTCTTTTAATTTTCCGTTAAAAAGAAGGTCGTGATCAACGTAATTTCCATACCCGTGATACGTGAGTTTTTCTTCCAACGTCGATGCATCGTGTTTGTCGAGTTCGGCTGAAACCCATGTATAAAGTAGTCGCCGTTCGTCATTTCCCGGCTGGTCTGCTTCCTTCTTCGGAGGCATCTCTTTCAAGTAGGCTTGCTCTTTAACCTTGTTGAGTAATTCAAGGTGCCTCTTTAAAGGAAGGTCTCCTAGATTATCGAGCCGAATGTCGCCTTTTTCAGAATCCGCATCGTGACACGAAAAACAGTGGTTACTCAGCATCCGGTCAACAGCTTCAGGCACGTCATTGGCTGAAGAAATCTGGACCGCAATGGCGAAAGCGCCGGCGAGCAACCATCGATTATTACCATTCCGAATCATTTCTTTTTCGCCGCCTCCTCAGCAATCTTCTCGACCTTGGGCGTCAACTCTTCAACCAGCGCCTCGGCTTCCAAAAGACGACGTTCCAGATCAACGTTCTCCAATTCCTTTTTCTGCTGATTCCCCAGCCACCTCGAAACCGATCCCTTATCCATCCCCTCAGGAACTTCGATTTGAGCCGGAATCTCTTCCAAAATCCAGTCATCACTTCGTTGAGTGGACAGCGGAATCCGATTTCGATTCACCAGATTTCCCATCGGGTTTCTCCCCCAGGCATATCGGTAATGCTTTGGCTCCGCCACAAACGGACTGCTCAAAACCAATAGGTTTTTCTTGAGTTTCGGCCGGTTGCGATCGTCAACTCCATCCGCATGGTAAGCGATATCAGCCGGGTAAAACTTCCGGTCATCCCCGGCAATGCCAAAGCCCACCATATCGGCACGACTGTCATTCGCAGTCTTGATATCGGTGCTCATGGTCAGTCGGATCTTCCCGTCTTCGATGATGGTGTCATCGATTGTCGGCGGTTGCCAGTTCATGTGTGAATCTCGGCCCTGCAGTAGTTCATACTGCGTCACCATGGCCCACTTCGCCGTGCGCTCCCCAATCGGCACCTTGATCTGCGGGTGATACCAGGTGATCCGAAAGTCATATGAGCTCACAAACCCGATCTGCTCATCTCCATCCTCCTGGAAATCCCGATATGTCTTGTGCTGCGCTTCCCTAATATAAGGCCCGACGTCATACATCGTTTTCGCGAAATTTTCCTCCACCTGAGGCTCGCCCGTTGTGCACAGCGAAATGATGCAAAACGGAAGCTTGGGATCAGCAAAAGCAGAGCGCCACGAGGTAATCATCTTTCCGAAAAGCTGATAATACAGCCGCGCCCCAGCCGAACCGTTGAAACAATTGTTGAAGCCCTGATGAAACAACGCGCCTCTCACGGAAAGCCCTTCCAGCGGCTGAATCATACTCGCATAACAATAACCCGGCTGATTTCTATCAGCGATCGGCCCTGATCGCAGCTCACTCGGCGGCTTGCTATCGGCAGGCAACGGATTCCCCTGTTTTTCGCGATTCAGCTTGTTGCGTTCATAGTTCGCAATCTGCTTTTCCAAGTCCGCTTTCGCATCATACGCCGCGATTTTGTCCGCCCAGGTTTGAACCATGTCTCGGGTTTCTTTGCCTTCTTCTTTTGCGACCACAGACTTCGGAACCCACGTTTCAACCGTAGTTCCGCCCACTGAGGCGTCAATCAAACCAATCGGCACGCCACTCGCCATCGCCAATCGCCGCCCGAAGACGTAGCCGATCGCAGAAAACTCCACCACCGTCTCTGGCGTGCAGACTTCCCAATCTCCTTTCGCGAAATGACGATTCGACCAACTGCTCCATTCATCGAGCCGCTCAAAACTCTTCACCGAATCAAATCCTTTGCCCTGGGGAATCGTCAACAACCGGAGCTGAGGAAAGTTCGCCGAGGCAATTTCAAGCATCCCGTCATCCACTTTCACAATCGGAAACTCCATGTTGCTCTGACCTCCCAGAACCCACACATCCCCAACCAGAATGTTGTCCAGTATGCGCGTTTCGCTTTTCCCTTTGATCTTCAAAACCTGCGGCACGCTGTTCGCCGGAACCGCTTCGAGCGTGACCTTCCACGAACGATCCGCGCCGACCTTCGCTTCAACGGTTTTGCCCAAAAATGAGACCGTTACTGTTTCATCAGGGGCAGCCCAGCCCCATATTTTGATCGGCTTATCCCGCTGCAAAACCATTCCGCTCTGGAACGCGTTGCTCACGCAGAGCCCGTCCCCAATCGCAGCAGCACGAACAAAACTCTCTCCACGGACTTTTCCTTCTTGAGCGCCACTCAAGCCTCCTAACAGCAGTGCTCCAACCGCTGCAAAAAACAGGACATTTGGTTTGCTAAATCGGATCGAGGCAAAGAGAGATGTTTTCATTTTGAATCAGGCACTTCACGAAGCAACAGGGTATGTTCATCGAACAGACCCTGTTGATTCGAAAATCGGGTTGCAAAGGTATATCATGAAACACCAACGGTTTTGAGAAAAAGAACGACGAATTCGTGCACGGGCTTCGGATTTCGCGATAAAGTGCACGATATGGATAAGCCTTATCGCATCGCGCTCAAATTGGATTTGAAGTGGCGAGTGACACGTCGAAAAACGAAGCCATTTGGCAAAATTCTGAGGAATCCATTTCGAAATGGATGGACAGCTGGAAACTTCCGGTCGGAGTTCATGTGAGCTCAGGCTATATCGGACGTCTCATTGCCCAGAAATGCAGGGAGCGTGGCTGGCGCGTTCCAGAAGACGTTGAAATTGTCGCCGGCCAAAACGAATCCTCCATCTGCGAATCGCCCCACCCTTCACTAAGCAGCGTCGAGTTTGGCTGCGCACGAATCGGTTATGAAGCAGCGAAAATGCTCGATGAATTGATGGCCGACCCGAAACGGAAAAAACGACCGAGCCGCAGCACCGCTTGATTCCACCACAGGGCTTGATTGCCTGTGACTCGACGGATTTCTATTCGGTCAACGATCAGCTGGCCGCTTCCGCCCTTGAATTCATTGCCTTGAACAGCCACCGCAACATTGGCCAGGACGATGTCGCCAGAGCTGTCGCAAGCGAAACTCGATCTCTTCAAAACCGTTTCCGAAAAACACTCGATCGTCCCATCGCGGCAACTATCAGGCAGGTTCGCATTGACCGCGCCAAACGAGAACTCACGCAGAGCAATCGTTCCGTTTCAGAAATCGCGATCGACGTTGGCTTTAGCAGTCCCGAGGGATTGAACGAAGTCTTCCGAAGAGAGTTGGGGGTGTATGCGGAGGAAGTGGCGTAATGACTTTGAATTGAAATAACTTACGAGCAACAGCACAGACCAGAAAATCAAAGTTGTTAACGATACTCTCGGCGGACTCGTCGGCGGCGTAAAGAAGGGTGAATACAGAATCCCCCAGTTTCAACGCGAATACGTTTGGGAGAAATCAAAGGTCGTCCAACTGTTCGACAGCATTTACAACGAATACCCGATTGGGTCCTTTTTTCTCTGGAAGGCAGGGCACGAATACAACCGCTTGTTTCGCCATGCCATTGATCTCAATATTCCAGGGATCGAGGAAGACGACAACGTCTCTTTCATCCTCGACGGCCAACAGAGGATCACATCCCTGTATTTGCCCCTGATGGGCCTGAGTGTTAGGGGAACGGATTACAGCCGTATCTGCTTCGATGTGAAGGACAAGAAGTTCACCCAACGACCTCCTGATGGGAAACGCTACATTTCAGTCAGCGAGCTGTGGCAAGAGAGCTTCTGGAAGATCGTCCAGAATGTCGAAGACGAACACCGGGATGCCCTCGATTCGTGTAACCAAATTCTGAAGACCTACCCGATCTCGATTGTCCAAGTCCGGGACAAGAATTTGTCGGAGGTGTGCGACATTTTTCAGCGCATCAACCAGGCAGGGAAACGGCTGTATCGCTTCGACCTCATTTCTGAGATGACGTTCTCGCGCGATTTCGATCTTCGAGAAAGGTTTCAAGAGGACATTATCGACCCCCTTAAAACCAAGGCTTTCGGCAAGATTTCATCGGATATTGTGACGCAGTTGATGGCGCTGATCAAACAGCGGCGTTGCACCGAGTCAATCCAGTTCAGCCTGACAGCCGACGAGATTCACGGCATGTGGCCAAAGGTGATTTCCTCGATCAAACTGGCGGCGGACACGCTTCGGAAATGCGTGGGAGTAATGGACGCCAGCTTTCTCCCTTACGATTCCCAACTCACCCTCTTGACTTACCTATTTGCCAAGTCCGGGAAGCACGCGCTTTCTGAAATCGAACTGGTGTGGTTTCAGGGGTGGTTCTGGCTCTCATCGTTTAGCCAACACTACGGTAGCCGGGGCGCGACCCGAGTAGGGCAGGATAGCGAACTCTTCGATCAACTGATCGCAGGAAGTTCTCCTGATTTTTCACCGGCGATAAAGTTGACGCCAAGCACGTTGATGGGGACAAAGATGACATCCCATTCAGCGGTAAGAAATGCGTTCCTTTGCCTGTTGGCGCTCCGCAAACCACTCGACCTGGTGAACAACGCGCCTTTGGATCTGGTAACCGGCGGAATTTCAGATTTCACGAGTCCGGAGAAACACCACATTTTCCCGCAGGCGTATCTTCGGGATTCCGCCCAGGAGAAGAAGGTTAACGCTCTCCCAAATTTCTGCTTCCTCACGGCAGACCTCAACAAAAAGATCAGTGGGAGCAGGCCCTCAAAATACTTTCCTGAACTCAAGGAAACTAATCAGGACTTTAGGAAGGCCGCGACGGCTCAAATTCTTCCAGATCCCGAGGAATCCTAGAAGACGATTATACAGTCTTCCTCAACACTCGCGCAAAGTTACTTGTCGCAGAGATCGAGCGACTCACAGGCCAGTCAACTGCGCCCCGAGTTGAGGAAATACATGCGACCATCGAGAGCCTTGAGGAGCGGATTCGTGATACGATCCACACGACCTTTGTGGAAGGTGTGGGCTTGAATTATTGGAAACAGTGCGTCCCAGAGAAGATTCGAGAAAGCGTCGAGTTTCGGGTCCATTCGGAGATCAAGAAGAAGCCCGCCTCCAGTCTTGTTGACCGAAAGCGGGCTGTTTCCGCGACATGAGCGATTTGGGTTAGGGATCGACTTTTTGCCGATCCTTATCTTTTGATGCCGAAGATTCCGAAAGTTGATTTCTGGCGACTTCCCACCCGGGAGTCGCTCTCAAGGGATCCGTGAGCAACTCTTCCAAGAGTCGCGTCATGGGCACCTTTCTCCGCTTTCTCTCATGAAAGAGAACACAGACGAGAAACCTCGAAATCTTCGGCACGTAGTGATTTACACGTGCCATGATTTTTGACGTAGTTTGATGAAAAGGGCGAAACGACGTGTTCTGCTCTATCAAGGTATTATGACACGGGATCTACAAGAATTGCACGCTCTTCCCACGCCTTCCGGACCGCGAAACCTGTATTTTATTGTAGTCCGCTTATCCAGCGGCCTGCAGCCTTGCCGCCAATCGGTTTTCATTAAATCCCCATGAAGACAAGAACCCACCCTTTCTCACCCTGCACCCCCTCAATCCCAGCAGGACCGATGCGCCGATAAAAATCCTTGAAAAATCAAATTCCTATCAGTTCAGTTTGATGCGAAATACACGTACAGGATCGAGCCGATAATACCGAGACTGGCGACAGCAATAACAATCAATATCGGCTTTTTGCTTCTCCCATCTATAGCTGGAATGTTCTGAATCGGAGCGATTGGCTGGGTCATACCGTCCGGCTTCAGCACAGACGGTGGGAGCGGAGCAGTGCGGATCGATCCGGTCCACCTCCTTGAAGTTATGCAACCCGACTTGGAACGCGCGCCGCTGCCCGGCGCTGACGTTACCGTATTGCGCGGAGCGATCATCAGCCCACCACCGTCATGATCTCCTCGCACGAAGTCCGCTTCGATCTCGAAGATAGCTTCACCAATCTCGATTGCTGTCTGGCAGCGAGTCTCCCGATTCGGATCCATCGCTCGCACAACCAGATCGTCAAATCTTTCGTCGGCTTCCGAATTCAGCACTGACGGCATGTGCCAGGCGCCACGCGGAACTGTGCCCGTGAGCATCTGGTAAATCATCACTCCGAGAGCGAACAGATCGACCCGGTGGTCCTGCTCGACATCGTCTTGAAGTGATTCGGGCGCCAGGTAATCAGGAGAGCCCATAGTCACATTCGCCATGGTCAGCCGCGTCATTTCGGTATCACCAGCGACTTTCGCGATTCCGAAATCGGCGACTCTCACCACTCCTTCTTCATCGATGAGAATATTGGATGGCTTGATATCGCGGTGGATAATGCCCTCTGAGTGGGCGTAGTGGAGGGCGGCGCAAATCTGGGGAACCCAGTCGATTACCCGCTCGACAGTGCAAAGTCCGCTTTTTATCGCCTGGTAGAGATCGGTGCCCTTGATGAAATCCATCACGAAATACAGGTGCCCTTCGGATGTCGCACCGAAATCGTGAACCGTCACGATGTTGGTGTGATTGAGCTTAGCCATCGCGAGGGCTTCTTTTTTGAAACGCGCCGAGTGCTCTGCTTCGCTGATTCCGCCATCATCGACGTAGGAAGGTAAAATCTTGATCGCCACTATACGATCGAGCTTGGGCTGCCGTGCTTTGTAAACCGCGGCCATCCCTCCCTGACCGATAAACTCAACAAATTCGTACGTCGAAAGCGACGCATTCAAATCATCCACCGTCGGAGGAATGAAATGCGCGCCTCCTGAAGAGCCTGGCGTGAAATTTTTTGTAGTCACGATTCGTAATATACTCCCGATTGGCCATCGATAGCGAGTCGAAAATTCAACGCGCTTACGCACCCGAATCGTCAGCAATCTCGAAAATTAGATCGCGGATTGCGAGAGCGTTTTCGTAGCGCTCCATCGGATCGGGATTCATCGCACGCGCGATGATCTCGTCGAAGCGTTGATCAATCCCGGCAATCGATGAAGCCTTCGGGAAGGCGCCCCTTGGTATTTGCCCTGTCAGCATTTCGTAAAGCACAACTCCGAGCGAATAGAGGTCGGCGCGACGGTTCGGTGCAACTTCCGCGTCACGTGATTCGGGCGCGAGGTAATCCCTGGCCAGCAAAGTTGCTTCCGTTGCCGAGCTGGTCCGCGGCCGCCTTCGCCGCAAACTCGCAAGCCCGAAGTTCGCAATCTTCAAGTCGCCTTTGCTGGTGAGAAGAATGTTTTCAGGGCGCAGGTCGCCATGCACCACATCATGTTCGTGCGCATAGTGCAGCCCTTCACAAAGCTGCGGCACCCAAGCGAACACGTATTCCATGGTGATCTGCCCTTGCTTGATCAGCAATTCGAGAATCGCGCCAGAAACATACTCCATCACGAAATAAGGCAGGCCGGCCCGGGTCGTGCCGAAATCGTGAATGCGAAGGACGTTGGGGTGACTCAGACGAGCCATAGTACGGGCCTCATGCTCAAAATTTTCCAGGTAATGGCGCTGATTTTCCTCCCCGACAGGGGGCAACAGCTTGATAGCCACATCGCGCTGTAATTGCGGTTGGTGAGCTCGGTATAAGATTCGCTTCTGATCCGCGAAAAACAGGTCCTTGATTTCGTAGTTGGAGATCTCCGCATCGAGTTCGTCGATTGGCGGCGGCGTAAAACCCAAGTCAAGATCGGACTCATCGAGCTTGGGAACGGCACCTCCCGTCGCCGCAGAGGGAGAGAGTGCACCTGAACGGGAAGATGAAGTTTTTTCGCTCACGAGTGAGTTTATGACTAATTGATCGGAAATCCCTTTTCAAGGATTTATACCGAGGTGTCTGTCCTGCCGGGATTGAAGGGGTGCAGGGGAAGAGTTGGCCATGAAAACAAGCTTGCGTCAAGAATCTGTGCGCAGAGATAGTTTGAATGACGATGAGATGGTGGAATTTCGGCTCAAAATCCGAGGCAGGTGGTCCATCTACCACACAACATCTTGTATGCGGTGGAGTCAACTGGATATGCAGATCTTATGAACACTTATGCCATCTTTTTATTGCCAGCGTCGCCCTCGCGCTTCACCGCTTTGGCAGATCATCCACCACGCTTGGGATG
>Ga0307488_10003214_pt1 | contig 13681 bp, 10 predicted proteins | sample SB02metaG_FD_202248 | JGI IMG/M metagenome (GOLD analysis project Ga0307488, IMG submission 202248) | Sea-ice brine microbial communities from Beaufort Sea near Barrow, Alaska, United States - SB 0.2 | ecosystem: Environmental > Aquatic > Marine > Coastal | place: USA: Alaska | collected...
AACACCGGCACACAAGGCACAACTGGTGGTACTGGTGATACAGGACCACAAGGTTCACAAGGTGTACAGGGTACAACTGGTGGAACTGGTGACACTGGTCCGCAGGGTATACAGGGTCCCCAAGGAAACACCGGCACACAAGGCACAACTGGTGGTACTGGTGATACAGGACCACAAGGTATACAAGGTGTACAGGGTACAACTGGTGGAACTGGTGACACTGGTCCGCAGGGTATACAGGGTGTGCAAGGAAACACAGGCACACAGGGTTCTACTGGTGGTACTGGTGATACAGGACCACAAGGTATACAAGGTGTACAGGGAAACACCGGCACACAAGGTACAACTGGTGGAACGGGTGACACTGGTCCGCAGGGTATACAGGGTGTGCAAGGCACAACTGGTGGAACTGGTGATACTGGTCCTCAAGGTGTACAGGGTGTGCAGGGTACAACCGGCGGAACTGGTGACACTGGCCCACAAGGTATACAAGGTGTGCAGGGTACGACTGGTGGAACTGGTGACACAGGATCACAGGGACCCCAAGGAAACACAGGCGCACAGGGTTCAACTGGTGGAACAGGTGACACTGGTCCTCAAGGTCCTCAAGGAAACACAGGGGCAACGGGGGCACAGGGTGGTGAAATTTATTACACTGCATCCGCACCAGCAAGTCCTGATCTCGGGGACATTTGGTTTCATTCTGATGACGGTGTTTTTTCTTTGTATGTCAACGATGGCGACTCAAATCAATGGGTTGAGATGGCAGGTAAACAAGGAAACACTGGTCCGACTGGGCCCGCTGGAGAAGGATCCGGAGGCGGCGGACTTTCTGGGAGTTTATCCTACAACGGATTAATAGAGTACCCCACCAATAAAACATATAACTTAGACAGATTTACTGTGGAAGATAGAACATTCAATTTCTTGTATGTTGATTGTGTAACAGGGGGGTGTAGTGCAGACTTCTACGCTGCTGGATCTACGCTTGCCGAAACAATGACGGTATCACCAAGTGGTGCGAGTTTTGATTTTGCAATTGTTGTGTCTGCGGGATCGACATTCTCTCTTGTTGTTACTGGAATCACTGGTGGTATTCTCACCCAAGACTTTGGATTTGTTGCGGGGTATACACAATGATTTTTAGTGGAACACCCGAGACTGCAATACTCAATGATCCAGATCTTGTGTTTCTTGTGAATGCAGGACATGCTTCAAGTGGAGGTGATGGAATAACAGGTGGAAATGGAACTTGGTATGACATGTCTGGCAACGGGAAAGATTTTGGTGTTGGGTATGGCACTCCTACTTGGAGAGATGATTACGGCGGGGTTATTGGATTTACTGCTGCTGACGAAGGAAGTTCTGACCATTTTATTTTAGATGTGAATGTTGCTGCTGCGAAGATGACAAATACTACTATGTTTGTTGTTGTTAAGAATACTAGAGGTGATGGAGTTAAAGATTTTTGTGGTATTCTTCATGCTAGAGGTGGTGGTGGGATGTCCACTGGAATACAAGGAACCGGTACTTTATATGGTGCGGCCGGACCATCAGGAAATTTAGGATACAATTATGGAACTTCTTATGTAACTTGGCGTTACAATTCTGGACTTACTTTTCCGCTAAATAAATGGTGTTTGGCTGTTGTTGCAGTTGACACCAGTGTAGGTGCGACATTTTATATGTGTGATGCAGACAACGGAATACAAACTAATGTACATAGTTATAGTTCATATGGTACAATTAGTGATTTTAGAACAACTCGTATTGGAAGAGAGAGTGGTGGAACGGCGACCGGATCTGACAGTAACCGAGGTTGGCAGGGTGATTATGGTATGGCGGGAATGTATACAAGAACTCTAAATTATGATGAAGTTGAAAAAATATACAATTCATTAAAGAGTAAATATGGCATATAAATACTAGCATGGTTACTTTTCCAAATAGTCCAACTACGGGCGACAAGGTTACATTTAACGACTCCGTTTATGAGTGGAACGGTAGTCGATGGGTGTCACTTGGATCTGTCGTAACAGGACCACAGGGTGATGCAGGACCACAAGGTACAACTGGTGGAACTGGTGACACTGGTCCTCAAGGTCCTCAAGGAAACACAGGGGCACAAGGTACGACTGGTCCCACTGGTGCTGATTCGACCGTCGCCGGTCCTCAAGGTCCTCAAGGAAACACAGGGACACAAGGTACGACTGGTCCCACTGGTGCTGACTCGACCGTCGCCGGTCCACAAGGCAACACAGGCGCACAAGGCACAACTGGTGGAACTGGTGACACTGGTGCTGCTGGTCCTCAAGGTCCTACAGGATCAACTGGTCCCCAAGGTCCACAAGGTCCACAAGGAAACACAGGCGCACAAGGTTCAACTGGTGGAACTGGTGACACTGGTGCTGCTGGTCCTCAAGGTCCCACAGGAAACACAGGCGCACAAGGTTCAACTGGTGGAACGGGCGACACTGGTCCGCAGGGTCCACAGGGTCCTCAAGGAAACACAGGCGCACAAGGTACAACTGGTGGAACTGGTGACACTGGTCCACAAGGTCCTCAAGGAAACACGGGACCGGCTGGAGCAGGAGGAATCGGTGTAACGCTTTCAGCAAATGATGGTCTTACATTATCAATTATTGACGCTAATACTGGCCACACGGTCGGCATCGACCCAGCCGCACACATTCATGTTGCTGGTATTTCTAGTGATGGTGGTGCCACCTTTGGTGGTGATATACTGATGGGAACCAATCTTACATCTACTGTATCGAATAGTAAGATTGCATTCTCCGGTGCCGGTGGAGGCGAAATCGCACTGAGACCCGGTGGGAACACCTCCTTAACTGTAAGTAACACTGCTGTAACTATTCCAAGTAACCGAGGTTTTGTTGCTGGCAATATTTCAAATTTGAGTGGACTGGTAACTGCAAGTTCGGGTATCTCACTCGGTACAGGTATCACCTTCCCTGATGGAACCTTCCAATCGACTGCAACGATTCATGGACCAACGGGCGCACAGGGTTCAACAGGCGCACAAGGTACAACTGGTGGAACTGGTGACACTGGTGCTGCTGGTCCTCAAGGTCCCACGGGAAACACAGGCGCACAAGGTTCAACTGGTCCAACTGGTGCTGATTCTACCGTTCCGGGTCCTACAGGAAACACAGGCGCACAAGGTTCAACTGGTGGAACTGGTGCCACTGGTCCACAGGGTCCTCAAGGAAACACGGGTGCTACTGGAGCCGTTGATCTCAGTGGTCTAACTACAAATCAAGTTCTTTTCTATGACGGAACTGGAGTTAGCGGAAGTGACGATTTTCTATGGGACGCAACTTCAGATACAAATCACCCTCACGCAGAAGTGGATATCGAAGGTAAACTTCTCAAGGCAATCAAAGCAGACGAAGCACTTGCAGCACTCGATCCAGTTTACATCACAGGAAATGTTGGAGCATCTGATCGCGTAACAGTTGCAAAATCAGACGCATCCGATTCTGCAAAGATGCCTGCTGCGGGTATTGTAACACATTCTTTCTCCACGAACGATGAAGGTTACATGGTTGTCACTGGTCTTGTTCGAGAGGCAAATACATCTGGATATTCTGCAAACGATACTGCGTATGTTGCTGCTGGTGGAGGAATAACCGCTGCAAGACCTTCGGGTACGAATGATTTGATTCAGAACCTTGGTCGTGTGGGTAGAGTTCATGCCTTGACGGGAACACTTCTTGTTCTCGGTGCTGGTCGTGCGAATGATGTTCCTAATCTTGTTCACGCAAGAGTGGGTATCTCCTGTGATGGTGGTGCCACCTTTGGTGGTTCGATTATCATTCCTAATGGTCAGTACATCTACAATAATCAAAGTTCAAGTATTCGACCATCTATTAGATTAGCGACCAGCGAGATCACGATTGATTCCAAATCCAGTGGTACACCCGGAAGAATTATTGTAAGCAACAGTGAAGTAAAAACACGGTTTGTTCCTTTCGTATCAGAACAACTGATACATGCTCAAGCGGGTATCTCAATGGATGCCGCTGGTATCACCTTCCCAGATGGAACCCACCAATCTACTGCAACTATTCATGGACCAACGGGCGCACAGGGTTCAACAGGTCCTACAGGATCAACTGGTCCTCAAGGCACAACTGGTGGAACTGGTGACACTGGTCCGCAGGGTCCACAGGGTCCTACTGGTCCAACTGGTGCAGGTGATGTTGCTTCTGTCAATGGAGTCACTGGATCTGTTGTCATACACGCCGGAACAAATATCAGTATCACATCAGATACAAATGGTGGAATCACGATCAGTTCTACCGCTTCTGGTGGCGGTGGTGATGTTGCTTCTGTCAATGGAGTCACTGGATCAATTATCATCAACGCAGGTGATAATGTAAGTATCACATCAGATACAAACGGCGGAATCACGATCAATGCGACTGCTGGTGGGGGTGGTATCACTGCTTCGTACTCAGACACACCTCCCGGATCAGCCGCTGTTGGTGACATCTGGTACGAATCGGACACTGGTAAATTCTTCATGTATATCAACGACGGTGACAGTTCTCAGTGGATTGAACTGGGTGGTCAACCGGGGGCAACTGGTGAAAGAGGTCCGTCTGTATATACTGCTGGTTTCTTGTTTGATGGTCGGGGTGGTGTCGTGGACGCTGGATATAAAACAAATGTGGTTCGACCAATTGAACAAGCTAGTAATGTCACTGGCATATCAATTAGATTACCAGATAGCTCAACTGGTGGAGATGTAGAGGGTATTGTTTACAGAGTCTCGGAGTCTTTCATGTTATCGACTCCTTCGGCGATACAAGTTGCAGGTATAACCATCGGTAAAATTAGTGTCCCGACGAATACATATGGTGCAACTGGAGGCACTGTAGATTCAGGAAGTCTAACAGCCGGTGACTTAATGTTCTGTAAGGTGTTAGGAAGTGGATTGCCCAGTGTAGTTCAATTGTTTGTTAATTACGAGGCGTGATATGACAGGAAGAACTTTTTATATTGATCCGTTACATGGTAGTTCTGCAAATGATGGGTTGACTTCGGCCTCTTTTGCATCTGGAACGAACGGACCCTTTGGTTCCCTCACGGATGTTTGGTGGAATGGCAACTGTGCTGACCACGGAGGTTCGGGTGATACTTTTTTCTGTGTTGCCTCCACCGCTGATGTTATTGGTGATGGTACTTCTACCCAGTATGTGGGATATTCATTTAATGACTCGGTGCGATGGGCATATAACGTATTCCAAAACAAAAAGATGGAAGAGTATCAACCCCAGTTTGTCGGTGTAAATGAGAATCTGGTAGAAGAAGAAAACACACACTATACAATAGAGTGGCGGCCTCCGTATTATAGTTCTGCTAACGTATATAAGTTCTTTGACGACTATAGTTCTGACATAAGTTTCAGGCAATTGAAATGGGAGTGTATAGAAAACGATGGTGCCATGTACTACCACACAAGTGGTGGTCATGGATTTTACTTTGTTGATTGTATTTTTGATTGGAGTGGTGTGGATGACGCCAACGTCGTCGGGACCTCACTTTTCTCTACTGGCAACCCGTCTACTTCAGTTAAGAATTGTACTTTCATTGGTGCGGGGGATAGACAAAAAACCGCTATGTATATCGGGTCGCAATACGGACAGCATTCTGCTTCATATGGATGTAGATATGAAAACTGGAATACGGCTTTTATTCAAAGAGCGGGCAACATCGACGGTTGTTTTATGGGTAACATTGTAAAAAACTGCAACACAGGGGTGTACGGTGGAATTGTCAGTGGGTTTGGTGGTGGTCATTGTTTGGTGATGAATAATCTTTTCTATGATGTAGACAAACCAGTGGACATCAACGGAAAACTCGGTGCCCGGATTATGAACAACTTGATGATTGATGTTGGATCGTATGCTCTTGCAGATAGTAGCGGGACAACCAATTTTTCTCTGACAACAGGACTCATTTATTTTTGTTTTAGAAGAAATATAATTCAAAATGCCACCTCGGGTATCATCGCCCCTGAGATTATTGCATTTCAAAATGGTAGTCTCATAGGATATACTGGACCGAACAGTATGTGGGGAAACATCTCAGACAATAAAGTTGTGACTGGGTTGACTCTCGACATCGCCGATGATTTTTCTTTTACACTTGAGTGTCCACCTGAACTATTGGCACCGGGAATGACCACTGATTTAAATGAAGTAATTTCTGCAAATACATCTGTTGGACTTTTTATGACATCAGGTGGATATTCTGGTGGAATAACAAATGAGGGTAAGCAAGAAAGGATCACTCAGTGACAGATTACTATGTTGATCCTTTAAATGGAAGTAATTCAAACGACGGACTTTCCTCGGGGACCGCATTTGGGTCATACGCATGGTGTATGACCGGAACTGTTTCTGGTGTGACTAATCCGGGAAATGTTATTTACTTGATGGCATCCACAGGTGACACTCTGGGGTCTGCTGTTGTGGGTGACTCTGGGGCACAACTCGCATGGCTTGTGCCAAATGGCGTGACCAAGGGAACTACCGCCGGGAATCTTCAGATACGAGCAATAAACCCTACTACACTAGAAGAAGACGGAACTAAATATGTAATTTTTGGAAGGGACAATCAGTATGCCGCGATCCACGGCAAGGTACAAGATACTGTTTGGTACAACATAAAATTCTTGGGGTATGTTTCAACCTACAGTTCAGGAGCAAGCACATACGCATTCATCAATTGTGAATTTGCGGATAAGCACGGTGGCACCGAGTATAGTTCAATGACAAATTGGCATGGACTCGACAACCAAAGTGGAATGCACATAAATTGCAAATTCATCAGTTCCACCGGAGCAGCAGATTATGTTTGCTACAGAGGTGGTGGTGTGTATGGTAACAGTTGGGTATTTGATTCATGTGAGTTTGTAAACTTGTCGGGTGCTGTTATCGGAGGCGTCGGAATCGGCACAAAGGGTGGTGTGTCGTCAATTAATGGTCGATGGAAAAATGTCGGGTCGTGTGTATTCTTTAATACAAGTGGCGACCGCGCAGGTTGGGGTGGTCAATTCGTAAACAACATAGTAGATGGCACAGAAAACAGCGCAATGCTTATTGACTCCGTTGACGATGATACATCTCCGGGGTACGACGAATCGAAACTCTCAACGACATGGAACAACGTATTCAATAATATTGGTGGTTATGTCTTTGAGTATACTAGAGCGGGAGCAGAAGAAGTAGCAACTTATTGTGATGATAGAAATTCATATCCAACTGGCATCAATCTAAACGCAAATGTCGTGCAGGGTGTGGTGAGTGGAATCCACAGTTTACCCATCAATGAATTTCTTTTATCAACTAGATTTGCCTTTGACGAATATGGCGGAACGACCTACGGCAATTTCGGTTTAACTCATGACACAGTGGGAACTCAATTGATGGTTGCCACTGGAGATAACTACTTATTTCAACTAGGAAAAAACCCCACTGGCATTGGTCAGTTTTTACACTCATTTACTGAGCAGGTTGGCAAACCAGAATTCGGAGATGTATTTTGAACAGGAGACATAACAATGCCATTCCCAAATAGTCCCTCCACGGGAGACACAACAACAATAGGAACCAGTACATATAGGTACAACGGTTATGCTTGGGTTCGAATCGGTACTATTGTTGGTTTTACTGGTCCGCAAGGTCCCACAGGATCGGCCGGAGCGGATGGCCCATCCGGAACTGCTGGGACTGCTTTCAGTCCTCAACTTTTGAGTATACAAGCGACTGGTGCTGCATTTCAACCTTACAATGTTGGACGGCAGACCGATCATCAATATAGCGGAATGACTACCGATCCCGGAGGAACAAATGATTTTGCCGCAACTGGATTGACTGCAAATTACAGCGAAGGTTCGTTCACAATCAAACAAGATGGTTTTTATTCCCTAGTCGCATCTCACCATTGGTTTAATAACACGACCCTTAGAACTTTTACCGATGTTTTCATCACGAAAAACGGAAATAAACTCCCGACATTAGCAGGTGGATATATCAGAGATTCCAGTAGCCAAGAAGAAATGACTGCTTCCGTAACCAGATTCGATCGTTTGTCTGATGGTGATGTAATTGCTTTTGGGTTTAACAATACAGGTAATAGTTCGTCCGCCCACTACCTCCGTGACTCAAACTTTCAAATTGTAAGACTTTTCTGATGGCAGTAGATTTTCCAAATTCACCAAGCGACGGCGACACCGTTACAATAGAAGGTAAGACTTTTACTTTCAGTGACGGTGCGTGGCGAACTGTTGATGGAATTCTTACCGTCGTCGGGGCCGCCGGTCCAGTAGGTCCGACTGGTGAAGCAGGAGCTCCCGGCGCGGCATACACACCAAAAATTGCAGAATTTAGTAAGAACACATCTGCCGACGTTACTATTGTCGTGGGCACTGAATATGATTTCACTAATTTTACCCAAGTCACAAATGAATTTACCACCGATGAACTCGTTGTTGATTTAACCAACGGAACTTTCACCGTAAAGGAGGACGGATTCTTTTTTCTTGCAATTTCTATGAGATGGGCCAGCAACGCAAACGGCAGATACCATGTTCATAATAGAATTTACATAAACGACAATCTCGCATGTCCACCTGCTGGTGCCTTTACTCGCAGCGTCGAAGCATGGTCGAATCAGCACGAAGCTTCATCGTATACTGGATTGTATACAAGATTATCGACAGATGACGTTATTAGATATACCTATCAAGATCAAACTAGCTCTGCAACATCAGCAAGTCACCAGATAGATCCAAGTTCATTCCAGATTATTAGACTATATAGTTAAGCAATTAAGAACATTTTAGAGGTATAAATTATTATGGTAGCAACCACGGAGTATATTATGGAAGATAAATACATTGAGTGTTTAGCAGAAATTTCGGTTAAGCGATATCAGGAAATGATAGGACACGCTTTGAAGTTGGAGGCAAAGGTTGCATCTTTGGAGATGCAGGTCAACCAACTAAGACAAGATAACGAAACACTTGCTACACAATTAGAATCTAGTAGTAAAAGAAAAACAAAAACCGCAGCGAAATCCGCTGAAGAAACTCTTTGAGTAAATAAAAAATAGACCACGTTTACGGAGAATAACATGGCAGATATAACAGACCCAGAAGCAATTAGATTTGTAAATGAATACATCAGACCTATGGCGGAGCAGATTAGATACATGACTGCTCGCGGCCAAGACTTTGCACTAAAGTGGCAGGAACTTGCTGTTGATTTTCCAAACGCCGAAGAGGATATGCTTCAAGATGGCAGAGAAAATCAAGGTATCAGTCGTCTTTCTGGCGCGGACATCAATGGAATGGCACAAGTGATCCTTTCACTCTTGTCAATCATGAATGAAAGCACGCAATCAGTGGTATCGAAACCATGCGTTCGTCCACTTCTATATGTACCAACAAATGAAGGTTGACGATGACAGATTGGTTCATGAACATAAACAATACCTCCGGTACTTTCAACGGAACATCTGAAGCCACTGGGTGGACAGATTTCAACGATGTACGGGCAAGTCACTGGGGATCCTCCATAACCGGGGGTGACCGTTTGTATGTCAAGGCAGGACAAAACGGATTGACTTATGGTATCGAGGGTAGTAACAATTATTTTTCTACCGAAGAAAACAACATGGCATTAAATAACGGAGGCGTTGCCGACGATGCGGTAGATATAATTGGATATCCGTATGCCGGGACGACCAGTGATGTTGCTCTGGGAGACGATCGACCCTGTATCGTTCCTCGCAGGGCCAATGGACAGAGTTGGTTTCTGCGAAAAGGTGGCAAGATGTCGAACATTCGGTTCGAGGTTCCGCCGGATACGACTAACAACAGAACGGCCACTGTGGATCTTTCTGATGCTGGTAGTTTGGTAAAAAATTGTGCAGTGGTGCAGATGGACGGAACCATCGGGGATAGAATGCAGTGTGTAACTTTGTCATATGGAATCAATGCAATGGGATGTGAATTTGACGATCAGGTCGAGGCGTCAAATTGGCCAACTAGGGACGCAGGTTATAATGTAAATTTCACTTGCTTTAGTCACAATGAAATAAATGGATGTGTGTTTAAACAAAGAACGCCTTCATTTTTCTTTAGATTTAGAAACACATACGGCAGGGAGACTTGGAAAAACTGCATTTTCATAGGAACTCCCAATTGTCTCGGTATAGTTGACAATGTAACTTACACTGCGGCTGGTCACCAACTCAGCGCAGGGATCAAGTTTGACAACTGCATTTTCTACAATATGGGTGTTGGGTTCAACCCACCCATGATAACTTCTGCGGGGAGCAGAACAACAGAAAGTTTATGGAGATCGGCCTACGGTAGTTTTGCAGCAAGGAATTGTATTTTTGAAAATTGTGGTAAGGCAATAAAGTCACCGGCCGATTATTCTGACCCATCTGGTTGGGTATCTGGTAATTTCAGTTACAATAGCACGGTCGCAATTCGAGACTGCGTTTTTGCACAGAACACCACAAACATGGAAGGTGATCTAAATGAAGCCGGTTCCGTATACGCAACTGGTAGTGTATTTAAAAATCCTGCTGCTGGAGACTTCAGACTAAACGACATACCCGGCCGCGGCGCACTCGTAAAACAGAAACTGCCCTTTTTCGAATTCAATCTGCTTTCGAATATGGGGTTCAATCCTAGACCCGGCGAGAACTCATTTGAGGAACAGGTCGTGGTTGTGTCGGGATCGTCACCAGCATTCAGTACCGCACTGTCCAACAATTCGAAGATTGTTTTCACTGGGACAAATAGAAAATTTAAAATAGAAACCGCTTCCTCCGGGGCAAAAGTGTTCCGTCGAGTAAAGCGGTAAACCAAAAAAGAAACGTAAAAGGCTTGATTCACACCGGAGTCGGTGTATAATACATATCTTATTATTTAATTGTATGGAGGTCCACATGGCACAAGAATTACCTAGTTTATATCAATCGTTCATCCACCTGTCTCGTTACTCAAGGTGGCTTGATGAAGAAGGTCGGCGTGAAACATGGAGTGAAACTGTTGCTAGGTATTTCGACTTCTTCGAGGAACACCTCAAGGAAGAATGTGATTATGATGTACCAGAGAAACTAAGAAAAGAATTAGAAACTGCTGTTCTAAATCTAGAGATCATGCCGTCTATGCGGGCATTGATGACCGCAGGCGAGGCTCTTAAGAGGGACAATGTTGCAGGGTATAATTGTTCCTACGTTAGTGCAAGCAAAGTCAAGTCGTTTGATGAGATTCTGTACATTCTCATGTGCGGAACTGGAGTCGGGTTCTCCGTAGAACGTGACCTCATCAAAACTCTGCCGACGATAGCCGAGGAGTTTGAAGACAGTGATACGACAATTGTTGTCAAAGATTCTAAGATGGGGTGGGCGAAAGCCTATAGAGAACTGTTTAGCCTTCTCATTGGAGGTCAAGTTCCAAAATGGGACACGAGCAAAGTTCGTCCTGCGGGCGCAAGACTTAAGACTTTTGGAGGAAGAGCGTCTGGTCCCGAACCACTCGAAGACCTCTTTAGGTTCACCGTCGATACTTTCCGAAAAGCAAAAGGTCGAAAACTTACTTCGATCGAATGTCACGATATCATCTGCAAGATTGCGGAGATTGTTGTTGTCGGAGGTGTTCGTCGATCCGCACTAATCTCTCTCTCATCGCTCACTGACGAGCGTATGAGGGATGCGAAGAGTGGTGCATGGTGGGAAGCAAACACACAGAGAGCCCTTGCGAATAACTCTGTGTCCTACAAGGAAAAACCAGAGCCTGGTACATTCATGGAAGAATGGATCGCTCTGTACAAGTCTAAGAGTGGTGAGCGTGGAATCTTCAACCGTGAAGCAGCACAGAAACAGGTTGAAAAGGCAAACGCATTCAGAACCAAGATGGATCCAGATTACAGAACCCGCGATGCGGATCACCTGTTTGGAACTAACCCTTGCTCTGAAATCATTCTACGAGACCGTGAGTTCTGCAACCTCACGGAAGTCATTGTCCGCGAAGATGACACACCCAAGAGTCTGGCACGCAAGGTAAAACTTGCCACCATTCTCGGAACATGGCAGTCAACTCTTCTCAACTTCCGATTCATCTCTGGTGAATGGAAGAAAAATTGTGAAGAAGAACGCTTGCTTGGTGTGTCACTTACTGGTATAATGGACGCAGAAGTAACGAGAAAGGTAGATGGATTGGATTTAACTCTACAAAGACTACGCAGTGAATCAATTAAGGTAAACAAGGAACATGCCGATATTCTCGGTATTCCTCAGTCTGCCGCGATCACCTGCGTAAAACCATCTGGCACCGTTTCTCAACTTACAGACGCAGCGTCTGGTATTCACGCTCGTCACAACGCACAGTACATTCGTACCGTGCGTGCAGACAACAAGGATCCCCTGTGTTCTTTCATGAAGGACAAGGGATTTCCGTATGAAGCAGATGTCATGAAACCAGATCATGTCACTGTGTTCTCCTTCCCCGTTCAATCACCTGCTGGTTGTGTCACTCGCAATGACATGACAGCGATTGAACAACTCGAACTGTGGTTAGTTTACCAACGGCACTGGTGTGAGCATAAACCATCCGTTACGATCACAGTCAAGGAAGAAGAATGGCCAGCCGTGGGTGGATGGGTATACGATCACTTTGATGAAATCTCTGGAATTTCGTTCTTGCCACATAGTGACCACTCATACCGACAAGCACCCTATCAGGATTGTACTTGGAAAGAGTACGAAAAAATGCTCAAGCAAATGCCAGTCGATGTTGACTGGAGCGGTCTCGGGGAGTATGAAAAGGAAGATAACACTTCTGGATCACAGACAATGGCCTGCGTCGGTGGCTCGTGTGAGATCGTAGACTTAACAAACTGATCTATATCATAAGGAGAAAATTATGAAGATCAACGCTATTATTGCATCTTGTGTTATCAGTGGAGTTGCTGTTGCACAAGAAACGGACATGGACGCATTTAGTCTTGTCCAACGGGATGCCGCTACGCGAGCATCACTCAATGAACCCATGCTCAGTCTCAATGTCGGTGGTTTCATTCAGACTGGTTGGGAGTATTCCAACGGTGGCGGACTTCCCGCACAGAACGGTTTCGCGGTTGACCGCGCCCGTCTTACCTTCTCAGGAGATATGAGCAATGAGAGTTTCTCTTACCTCATCAGTGGTGAATGGTCGGATGTTACGAACAGTTTCGATCTGCTTGATGCTGTCGTTACTCTTCGCATGTTCGACGAAGCAAACGTCCGAGTTGGACAGTTCGTTCCCCAGTTCTACGCTGGATACGTCACCGACCCAACTCAACTCACAACCCTCAACTACAGCGTCTCAGCCCTTACCTTTGGTCAGGGACGAGGAGCAGGTGTCGAAGCCTTCCGATCCTTCGGTGACTTCGAAGTCAGTGCCTTCTACAACAACGGTTTCGACACCGCTGGTGCAGGAGTCGGTGATAACAACTACGCCATCGGTGTTGCTGCGATTTACCATGTGGACAGTACTGTGTCTCTTAACGGTGGTTGGGCTTATGATTCTGTCACGGAAGGTGTAAACAGTTTCACCTTTGGTGGTACTCTTACGGAAGGTCTACTCAGTCTT
>Ga0307488_10003216_pt1 | contig 13677 bp, 18 predicted proteins | sample SB02metaG_FD_202248 | JGI IMG/M metagenome (GOLD analysis project Ga0307488, IMG submission 202248) | Sea-ice brine microbial communities from Beaufort Sea near Barrow, Alaska, United States - SB 0.2 | ecosystem: Environmental > Aquatic > Marine > Coastal | place: USA: Alaska | collected...
TTGATTTGGCACCTTTTAATTGATTGTTTAGATTTATAATATATTGAGCCAATTCGTTTCTACTTGCATTCTTATATGCTTCTTCATTTATGGATTCTTGAAATTTATCTTCCAATCCATCCTTACCATCCAAGTAATTAAAAACACTTTGTAAGTAATCCATTGACTTGGTTAATTTAGATTGAACCCAAGCTGGAAATTCTACCTCACCATCACCATTCTTATCGACATTTTGTATCATATTGTAAATCATCTTAGAATACTTCATAGACCTCTCTAATTGACTCTTAGCCATCGAACCTTCGTGATCCTTACCTTCCTTATCAAGTTTTGCATCCTGTTTTCTCTTGTCTCTAAGACCACCTAATAGTTCATCACTATCATCTTCGTCATCGACACTAATTGCTTTAAATGTAGATTTTTTAAATGCCAAAGGTGATTGATATCCTGGAATTGCAGAACTATTTGATGCCTCTACTTCTCTACCAGTTCTTCCATGTTTTGAAATTTGAATTGCCGCCTCTTGGTCGTTAGCATCATCCTTACTATCGTGAGTTCCCAATCTCTTACCACCCTTTTTAGGATAGAGAACGTACTTACCATTAACCTTTTTAATGGTTTCCTTTTTTAAGGCGTTAAATATTTGTTTTTTAGTAAATTTCATTTATCTTTCATCGTTTTTACGATGTTTCTTTAAAATTTTATCCCATACTTTCCATGTATCTTCCATTCCCTTTAATGCAGAATTGAGTTTCTTTCCCATCTTATCCATATGAGCGTGGAATTCTTTTGTAGTTGCTTGATAATTTGCTCTACTATTCCAATCATACATATCACTTTCTCTTGGCCCAAAGTCAATATTTTCCATTTCACCAAACAACTTTCCCCATTTATATCCATATTCAGACACATCTTTTAGTGCTCCAAATGTAGGAATCTTTGAAGAGTATGCTTCTTTGATAGGTTTTTTAGAATTTTGATGTTGTTTCATCACACTATCCAATGTGGGTAATTTTTCACCAAACTCTCGTTTGAGATACTTACTCTCTTGTAGTATTTCTTTTAATTTTTTCATTATTTCAACTCCGTCCAGTCTTGTGGATTACCGTAATCTGATTTATAATACCATTTCTTATCTTTTAAATTGTAAATATATCCATATTCTTCACCACTATTAAATTTTACCTTGTCTCTATTTGAAAACTTACTTAATGAATTACTTTTATCACCCCTATCTCTACCATAAAATACAGTTACATCTTTATCAGGTTTCATAAATGAATGGTCTTTACTTCCTTGTATCTTTTTTCCAATGGTTGAAATACCTTGTTTACCAAGTTTTAAAAGTTCTTTTGCTTTAGCAGGGTTGTTATAATACCTTTTTAAATGTTTTCCTGCCCATTCAGGATACCCATCGTAATGTCCGTATGTAGATATAATCTTTCCATTACCATCTTCCACACCAACTAACCAACGAGTTCCCTCTGTAAGAACACTTTGAACTTCTTCTTTAATAATTTCTTTCAATCTTTTTAGTTTCATTCTAATTCCCCTCTGGATACTTCTTGTTTAACATTGAAAAATGTGTTACCATTCTTGATAATACTTGTTTGATGTCATTATTAGCAGATTTTCTCATTTTAACTTTTCCTCTCATTGAGGATGGATACCCATTTACATTAACCTCAAGTGTTCCATCATTTTCTAAATAAAATGTAACAAATCTTGAATTTTCAAGTATATTATTAGACCAAGTTTTTTTAGGATCTAACGAGAATTTACCAACTATGGAAACTCTATCTGCTCCACCTAAAGAACTATGATAAATCTGTCCACTTTGAATATCTGGTGATACTTTTTTTAATACTTTGGTCATAAGTTCTGTTGTTTTTTTAGCAGTATCTATTGTGAATACACTACCCGAAACACCTTTTTTCTCAGTTACAGATATGTTTTCAAATTTTTTCTTATGAGTTTCAACGTGTCTTGAGGCAATCTCCTCATACTGACCACTATTCATTAATCTATTCATTAATCTTGTAGCAGCTCCACTATTTTTAACCACTTTAATTGTTTTATCAGTTTGAGGATCGTAAACCTCCCATTCACCTTGTTTAGCAATCTCACCCATTCTTGCTTTAATACCCTCAGTTAAAGTTTTGTAGGATTCATCTAAATCACTTTTCTTAAAATCTTTTAAGTTCTTTAATACTTGTGAACTACCAGCTTTACCTATGTGAAAACCACCAGCTTTAATTCCTAACTCAATTTCTCCCACTCTATTAATGTATATTGGTAGAACATCTGATTTTTGTGTAGCACCCATTTGTCCTATATGATTAGACTTTACGGTATAGAATCCACCCCATGCACCATTATGAAAACTCTGTTTCATAGGATTAAATTTTAATACTTTTATTCCAGCTCTCTTAAAAGTTTTATCCATATATTTTTTAAATTCACCTTTAGGATCAAAATAAGTTTCTTCATTTACAACTGATTCACTCATACTCAAAATAGCTTTTTTCTTTTTAAGCATTAGTTTAAGGAACGCATCTACTAACTTACCATTCTTATCATCAATCATACGATGTGGTCTACCAACAAAATCTTGTCCGATACCGCTCAACTTACCTGAACGGCGGAACTCAATCGTTCCTTTTGGAGATTTTACTGCAAAGTCACCCATACCTAAATGCACAAGTTCTGAATTTGGTAATACACCTTTACTATAGTTTACAAAGTTACTATCTACTATTGTTTGATTTCCAACTCTTTCGTAGTGGCCTATATTCTTTCCTTCATTTACGGATTCTTTAAATGATGTTTTAAATTCCTGTGATATCTTTTTAAGTGATTGCATCAACTTAGGTTCTTTTTTAATATTTTTATCCCATATAGTAAGTTTACCATCTTCACTTATATGAGCTATATTTTTATAATCACCACCTTGACTTTGATTTCTATCATATATGGTCATACCATTACCTTTAAAAGCAGCCCCAGTATCATACTTTCCAAACGCACCCTCTTTTATGGATTCATTATACTGTCTAAGAGCATCCATAACTTGACTATCATCGGACAACCCTTTCTTAATTTTTTCAATTTTCTTAACAGCCAATGTCATATTACCCTTCATATTTTTAGCTATCTGTATAGCCTTTTGGACATTTCTCGTAGTTACTTTATAACTATTAAAAAAATCTTTTGGTAATACTTCATTTACAGGCATTTTTAATTTATATTCCATAAAATTGGATTCGGATAATTTCTTTAATAATTTCTTTTGAAACTTCTTCTTTACATCAGGAGTCATGTCCATCCCACCACTCAATACGCTAGTTAATGTATCTAATGCCTTTTTCTTTCCTTGACTTTTAACCAAATCTTTAAATGCGTCCTTTATAGACATTTCTTTAAATTCATTTACTTTTTTGTATCCACTACCATAAGGAACTGAAGTATTACCTTTCTTCTTCATCTTCTTTACCGTAGAACGACTCGGTGATGGTATATTTTCTTTCTTTAACCGACTCTTTTCAGCTCTACCACGATTAGTTGACTCCTTTTCAAATCCCACAATCTTTCCTCCCTTATGTGAAGCATCTTTACCATCACCATTACCATAAGTTCCCTTCTTACGATTATACTGATTTAATTCTGCTCTATATTTTTTAGACTTTGTAGATGAACCATATTTAGCATACTCTTTTTTGTAGTCTCGTTTCTTTTCTTCACCAAGACCAACAATTTCTTGTTTGACCAAATCAGTAATGTATTCCTTCATACGTTCATTATAATCATTCACAGGTTCTTCCTCATGTTTCATCCAAACTGGATGTTCTTCACCACTATATGGTCAAGTGTGGTGATTAGGTTTCATTATTTTATTCGTTTATTAAATTCTTTTAGAAAATCTTTTTTAGCACCACTACCATACTCTGTTTTGATTAAGAACGCAACAGCATATGCAACTTCCTCAACTCTATTACCACCTTTTTTCTCGGCCTTTTTCCATCCACCGAGTAAACCTTTGTATATCCAAGTCCAGGGAGATTCGTTTTCTTCGTTGATAGTTTCTTCAAGACGGAATTCTCTCCACTTTTTATTCATATCACTAACTGTTTTATATCTCATTATAATTCCTTCTTAACCAATCGTGTATATCTACTTACTTCTGTTGGTTCTAAATTTAATGCTAATATAGTTCTACCCAATATGGCTAATTTTCTTTTACGATTTAAATTACCACTCTTTACAGCATCAATGAATTTTTTCATATATCGTTCTATCTGTGCTGGAATTGGTTGTTTAAAAGATTCGTCATCTTCTTTGATTATATTTTTAATTTCTTGACGAATAACTCTACGAATAGTATCTTCTTTTACAGAATCCTTTTCGATAGCTTTAGCAACTACCTTTCTACGATTCTTTAGATAATCATCACTTTTATCTGAATCACCATCGTTATCCACATCATCATCTTCTTTACCGACATCATCTAAATCTTCTTTAAATTTATTCTCTTGGTGTTTTTTCATTACACCACTAAATGTAGGAAGTGCCTCACCAAACTCTCGTTTGAGATACTTACTCTCACTTATTAATTCTGTTAATTTGGCCATTTTACTCTCCTCTAATTATATCATTTATAATACTTTCGACTTTACAATATTTACCACAAGTTCTACCTTGTATTGGTTGATGTTCCACACCCTCTTTAATAGGATATAAAAATGCTCCATGTGTAGATGGATTGGAAACAAAGTCAAATGCTATCAGTTCAAAATCTTGTCCTACTTCTTGTCCATCTCCTTCAGACATAGGTTGAACTGAACCCATACCACGAGATGAAATACCTAATTTTATACCTGCTTTAAATAATTCTGTTAATATATTACCACTTGGTGTTCCCAACACTTCAACCGTTCCAATTAAATTCTTTCCTTCCCAATGCATTTCTGTAATATTATGAGAGACATTCTGTAAATTCACTACTGATGATTCAGGATGGTCTAATTCACCTAACGCTCTTTTCTGTTTAATAAACCCCTCATCATACTTAGTGGATTCTCGTGCCAAAATCTCGTGTGGATATACTCTACCATTTTGATTCTTAGCATCTGACCTCTGTAGAACACCATGAACCACTAAACGACCATTATTCTGTTTAATTGACTCGTTTATCTGTTCTGCTGTAATTTCAAATGGTAAATAATCTACTATTAGTTGTTTTGACATTTTTTACTCCTCTCTCATGAAATCAAATTCTTGATTCTTGTAAATTTCTTCAAATTCTTCGACATATTGTGATGCTAAAGATTTTCTATCTTTTTTTGGAAAAACATCTAACTGATTTCCACCATATGACCGAACATATCGTTTTGCTCCATCATCTATCAAATACATAAAGGCCTTTTTTGCCAATCCCTTACGAAATTTGTTCCTTTTCTTTTTTGAGGACAAATTCTTCAATATTGGCATATATCTTTGACGATAAATATTAGCGTCATTGTCAATATAGAGTTTTAACTCTTCCATTTCCTTAGAAAGGCTGACTTCTGTCAATAAATCTTTAAGTTTTATCATCAATCTTTCCTCATCATAATGTCGTGTCTCAAAGCTTCAAGTTTTCTAATCCACGCAGTTAATTTTTCAATCATATAGTTCTTATCAACGTCTTTATTCTGTATTTCTGTGTGCCACCTTTTTAGCATTGTAGAAATACTGAACAAAGAATCTAAAAAAGACTTTCTGTTCTGTTCAAATGTCATAATGTTTAATGTAGTTGACCGACTTTATTAGCTAAATTAACTAATCTCTCACCTATTCTACTTAAAGCCTTATGTGTATTTTTCCAATAAGACCTCGAATCAACATTTAATTCATTTTTCAATCTAACATTATTCTTGACAATCTTTTCTAATTCATCAAGACTATCACGAGTTTCTCTCATTGCCATTCCAATTTTTTGTTTGGGAGTCATAGTGTCATCATTTCTAAAATCGTGATACTTTCCCTCTTTTCTTAATTTAGGATCATCCGGTTCTTCGTATGTAGTACTAACTGTTGGATTTTTATGTCCCCTAGCATATCCGGCTTTTTTCTTTTTCTTACCAGCCTTAAACTTGTTACCCCTAAAAGCAAGTGGTGTTTGATATTCTCCACCGGTCGTTGCAGTGGTAGAAGCCTCATCTAATTCTTTTTCTATTAACTCTCTAATAAATTGACTAAATGTATCTTCTTTAATTTGTGACATCTCTCAACTCCTTAATAAGTTCATAATATCTCATTAGTGCAACTACTTGTTTATCCTTAACTACCTTACCCTTAGATAATGTATTGGCCTGTTTTATAGCCTCTGATAATTTAATTTTTGTAATGTCATCATTTACTTTTGGTAAAATCTTTGTAAGAATTTGTTTTACTTTTTTAATTTCACCATTTACAAACTCTCGTAATGAATTCGTATTAGAAATATTATTGATATATTCTTTTAAAAGATTTCTTTGCATAGGATTAAGACTCTTATACTTACCATTAAAGTTCTCGACCATTAATTTATAAGATAATGTTTGTATGTCTTTATCTTCTTTCTTATAATCGGATATAACTTCTCTATCTACATTAATCTTTTTAACCTTATTACGAGTAATGTGTTCTGTAATACAAAATGAACTTTCTACTTCATCAGTTGGATTAAAAATATTAGTTGTTTCTGCTAAAAATGTTTTGTATATTGAAGCATAAACTTTAAAGTTTGGTATCCGTGCACTAAAGAAATCTTCTACTTTATAATTTTCTTTAATCTCTTTAATAAGATTGTATTTCTCCACACGAAGTTTTTTATTTTGTAACTTTTCTCGTGATTTCAAGACCACTTCTAATAATTTTTCTGCCTTATGAGACGAATTATAATTTTCTTTCAATAGCGCCTGATACAGTTGGTTTTCCTTACCAAGTTCTGTAGCTTCATTAAAGAATTTTTTTAACATCTCTACTGATTTTGACTTTTCACCACCATTCATCATATCTACGGTGATTTGGCGGGATAATAATTCAAAAAGTATTCCCGTATTCTTTAGTTTCGAGTGTTTGACACGTTGGGCCATAATTAATGCTCCTAAATTGTATATTTCTTCATCAATAAATATAAAAACTTCTAATAAATCATCATTTAAGTATCACTTTTACCCGATGATACTTCATTTTTATATTCTTCTTCTACATCAGCCGTTTCGGTTATTATTTTAACTTCTTCCTTACTGACTTTACCTAAACTTTTCTTTAATTTATCATAGTGAGCCAATGCAAGTCCATATTTTGGACTTCCACTACTACCTTTTCTCTTATCATGAGCTCCAAGTGGATCACGACCTCTTACACTTGAATCTTTTCCATGTTTGGGTCCTTCCTTTGGACGACCACTTCCTGGCCAACCATCATCGGGCATCTCCATTTCTAATTCTCGACTTGTTCTTCCCATTCCAGTAGGTGCTCCACCGGGTGCTCCACCTTCTTCTCCACCACCAGCCATTGCTCCTTGTGTTCCAACGGCCTCTTCACTTTGAACAGGATCATTACCCTCATTCTCAATTTGTGACCATCTAAATTTTCTCTTTTGGTCTTTTAGTAGTCCAAGTCTAACATCTTTCTTCTCTTCTTCTGAAAATTTGAAAATATTATCATAAATCCATTCTGTATCTGCTATTTTAGAATCCATAAGACTTGCTGCAAGACTCTGTTTGTTATTCCACAACTCAATCTTTTCTTCTTCATATATTGTAGATGGATTTTTTAAATTTAATTCAAAATCAACAAGGTCTGCATCTGTATATCCTTGTGAATATAAATGAACTATGGCAATCTTTGTTAATTCACTTGTAACAATTCTCTGTATTCTTTCAATTGTTCTTGCAAAACGGACATCTTCAGCTGCTAATGTTGATTTACTACCGGCTGCTTCATCATACCCAAGAAATGCCTTTGGTATCTTTAAGGATGCCATTAATTTGTTTCTCAAATATTCAATATCATCTACCGCCTCATAAGTCAATCCAGCTAAACTATCAATGGACGTTCCACTATCTCCACCTCGAACTGGTAAAAAGAAATCCTCTGTAAGATTTTGAATATTATATTTTAAATTGTAGTCTCCAGTATTTTGGTCTATTACTGGTGCCTTTTTCATTTTATTCATTATCTTTTGCATAAAGTTTTCAACTTCAGCAGGTGGAATGTTTCCAATATCAATTTTAAATACTCTTTTTTCAGGAGCTCTCATAATTCTATGAATCAACATCGCATCTTCCATAAGACTTAATTGTTTCCAAATCTTACGACCACCTTCAATCATACCTTTACCATAAGGTAAGAAGTTTGAATCGGATAGTAAACGAAAATGTGCTATTTCATAATTTTCAAATTCCTTATTTCCTGCAATTTTACCGGAATGACGTGCATCACCATTTTCAATCATAAATTGAGTATAATATGGATTCTCTGGATCCTCTCCTTCAATACGAGTTACATCATATGTTGACATTGGAACTACATTTGTAACTCCATATTTTTCTTTCACATCTAAATAAAGATAGAAATCTCCATACTTACATAAGTTTCTTACCCAAGGCCATAGATTAAATTCTATATTCAATACATCATAAAATAAATTATGTAAAATATCATGAATATTTTCATTTTCGGTTTGAATATCCAATACTTTACCATATTCATTCTTCATTGTAGATTCATCTGCATAAATGTCAAGTGCACTTGATATAATTGCATCATTGTCCATTTCTTCATAATCTCTGAACAATCCAAGTCTTTGTGATTGAAAATTAAGTGCCTGTGCATGTCCATATCCACCAGTAGTTTGAGTAGTATGAAGTCTTGACCACCTATCCACCAAACTATTTTTTGATGCAGTACTTTGAACTCTATTGGTATCAGCAACCTTTAACTTTTTTCCACCTGCATGTCTTACGATTACATTTGTAGAAAAAAGTCGTGTTAATCTTGCTCTTAAATTTGTTTGTGCCATTTTATCCTCTTATTATTTTACTAACCAAGTTAAATCTTCTTTATCACCTTGTACATCCATTTGCCAAGAGTCATTTGCATTATCGTCTTGAGTGTACACCATATCATAATCTAACATTTTACTTAGAACTGATTTTTGTAAGGCCATACCTTCAGCACTTAATCTTAGTGCAGTATCTCTAACCCACAATCCAATCGCTAAACTCATTGTGAGGTCATCGTTGTATCCTTGCATTGCTTCAGCTCTATTATTATTCCAAATAAAGACGAATAATTCATCAATTAATCTTTCCGAATGAACGATAACAGATTTCTCTCTAAAATATTCTTCTAATTTTGCTATTACTAATGGTCTTGTTTTCATTGTCATACTGAATCCAGGAACCATCTGTCTTTCTGAATTTTTATATCGGTTTGTTACTTGTCTTGCAACATCTACATACCTTAAATCTTTACTTGTGTAAAATAGGTTTTCATATTGTCTATCAATCACTTGTTGAATTGTAGCCCAACCAATACTTGAATTCTCAATAACAAGTAATGCGTTGTTATACTCCATAGCAGTATTCATACATAAATTACCAAAATCTTTGGTAGAAATCTTTCCCTTGTATTCCGCAACTTGTTCCATTGATTCTATATCAATAATATGGAACGCTGAAAAATCTTGTCCATCACCACGAGCAACGTCAGCTGCCACTACATAACTTCTTGTATAATCTGGTTGTCTATATATCCATAGATTACTATCTATTCCTCTTTTCTCAATAGGTGTTTCTATGTGTTCTTTTTTATATTCTTCTAAAATTCTTGGATCAACAACACCTTGACCGGAAGTGATGAAATCACAATCACATTCTTGTGCTGCCCCACTCGGTCCTAAAAGTTTATCTTGTTCATCTCTCCATGATTGTTCTCTATCAGGATGTACCGTCCAATGAAGTTTAATTGTATTCCAATCATTAGTTCCATCTTCGGCACCAACCCAAGTTCTATGAAACCAATTACCAACACCATTAGGTGTGGATAGTGCAATACATTGACCACCAGTTGATAATGTAGATTGTGCGGCAGTCCATATCGTATCAATCTTATCGATAAATGCTGCCTCATCCATAACAAGTAGAGATAGTGCCTCTGAACGACCAGCATCATCAGTAGATGATATAGCCTTTACTTGTGAACCATTTGAATATCGTAGTGAGAGTTTATTATCCTCAACACACTTTGACCTTACCCAACTTGGTAGGTTTGCATGCATAACACGAATCTTTGTAACTAAATTTTTAGCAGTATCTTGTTTGGTAGCAATTACTAATATGTTTTTATCTGATTGAAAGGTCATCATCCATAAGGAGTATCCAGCAGTTAATGTTGAAATACCTAACTGACGAGCCTTTAATATAACATTATAATTATTATTTTTAAATTGATTTAATGAATCTTCTTGAAACGGATATAGTTCAAACGGAACTTTACCTCTCATCGGATGTTGAATAACGGCATACTTTTTCAAAAAATACACAGGATCCTGTGCACATTTTAGGTATTCGGCCTTTATGATATCCTTCATCTTATTATCGTTCATTAATTTGATACATCCATTATTTTAATTCCAAAATAAGTTGGAATGGTTACTGATGCTACCCCATATGTAAAGTATAGCCATTTATTTTCATACCAACTTGGTTTTGCCAATTTTGCCTTTTTGATGTAAGCCTCATTCTGTGCCTTTATCGAGACAATCTGTGTGTCTTTAGCTACAAGTAGTAAAGAATCTAATTTTATTTGTTCTTCCAATTCAATAATAGTATCGTCATACATCTCTTCACCATATTTGTACATATGTATTAGTGAATCTGCCTTTGCTAATTTACTCTCCCATTGAGCATCACGAGCTTTTAACATTTCTAATGCTTCTGCATATGTAAATGTCGTTACATCCTTTCCGTCTTTTTGTATCTGCTGTCCAAATAATGAACCAATCAGTAAAAGTGGTATTAAGTATTTCATATTCACCCTCTATCTGTGTAGAACGTAAACTATACCACTTGCACCAATTGTCACTTTCCTTACTCCAATTGGATAAAGTGTATCTGCCGTCAAAGCTGATCCTGGTATTGTCCCACCATCCGCTGCCTGAATAACAACATTAGTTACTACTTCAACAATAAATCCTGCACCGGGATTTGAACCAGTTGCAAAAAATGTTGTAGATGAATCAACTTTTGTTATTCTATTGTAATCACCAGTTGACCTATAGGCTGGTTGTGACCTATGAGTACTTGGATAAGTTGGTACTGACATTTTATTTCTCCTTTATATATATAATTATTTAGATTTGGAAAACTTTCTTAAAAAGGCTGCTGCATCATCCACATCTTCCTTTTCAAAGGTTACTTCCATTTTTTTCACTTCGTTTTTAGTACGAGTGAGTTTTCTTTTTAAATTTGTTATCTGTTTTTTATTTTTGGTCTTATTTACTTGTAATTTTTCTACTTCTTTTGCAACTTCCTTTTCTTTTTTCTTGTGCTCTTTAATAACTTCACCAAGTTCTTCTACTTCTTTTGATTTCTTTGCACTTAAAATGGTACTTAAACCAAAAAGTCCTACAATACCAACGATGAGTTTCTTTAACCAATCCATTTTATATCTCCATTATTTGTTTATATGTAGATTTACCCTCTAACCGTTTGGTCTTAGATGGTTTATCTGAAATTTTTTCATCAACTGGCTTTGGTATTCTGAAATTAACTACCTTTCTTCCATTTATTGTTGGCATTCCGTGGTCATCAGTACCAATTTCTTTTACTTTAATTCTTTTGTTTTTAAATTTACCACCTAAGATGGTATCTCCAATGCTTATATCAATAGTAATGGCCATTATTTCGCTCCTTTTGGTAACAAATCAACCAACTTACCACCTTTCCATACTCTACCATCCACTTTACTTGAAATTCTGTGGTCTGTCCATTTACCCCATAGATTTTTATTTTGTGCAAATACTGATTCTCCACCTTTTTGAGATTGTCTATATCCACTTGCACTTCCCATTGACTTAGAACCGGGTTCAGGTGTGGCTGGAATTCCACCACTTACACTACCTTCAGGTGGTGTGGTTGGTTTAATCAAAGTTTGTGATGTAGAATGAAAATTTGCTGATTCTGGTGGAATGGTATATTCTTGTTTTCTGTGAAATCCATGTATTCCATACATTCTTTGTTTTGGTGATAATGGTGGTGTGTCATCTCGTAGTTCATCTGCTTTAACTTCTGAATTACCATCAGGATCACTTAAATATTTATAAAGTTTTCCTGCATCTCTTTTTGCTCGTCTTTCGTTGTTTTGACTATCAGGCCCACCATAAATGTTATCGGCTGCTGGAAAATCAACTTGTGTCATTCCACGAGTTAAACTTGCAGGTCCTACATATCGTCTTTCACCTCGTTTAGTATATAATCCATCTGGCCATGCATCACCTGTTGTGATACCACTACCATATCCTGAAGTGCCAGTAGGAGAAGCTTCATTTATTATCTTCCACAATTTCTGTTCAATTATATTCACTACCCTCTCCAACTTATCATAAGGTTTTGACCATCGAGTTTTTCAGTTACATTATCTTCTCTATCTAACTGACCACCCAATCCCATCTCTATGATATTTTTTAAATCTTTAAACGTTAGGTCTTTATCATCAAAAGGATGTGCCATATGTCCGTATGCTCCACCTTCTGTTATTAATTCTTTAAGTTCATCATTCCACCAATCTTTAGACAATGGAGTGTATTTTTCAACATGAAGTCTTGATTTACCACCACTAAATTTCTTCCCACTTCTTTTTGCTGCTTGATTGGTTCGTTTTTCATCATCTTCTTTACGACCTTGTGCATCAATTCCTGATGCTATTGGAGGACCTGCTAATTGTTGGTCTTTATCAACTCCCATCCACTTAACTACTTCCCAACCTAAACTATCCATCACATTTTTTAAGGTTTTTTTATATTTTTTAACATCACCATGAGATATAGAATTTATTGCTCTATGTGACATAGTGTAATCTTCTTCAGGATCCATTGCTCCATCACCCAATATATAATTAACTACTTTGTATCCTAAATCATTTTGTAATTGTTCAATCCAATCCTCAGATTCTTTTTTGTATTGAGTTAAATTTCTATAAAATGTTGCAGGACCATCATCTGTTGGTGAATTTGTTGTGGATGAACCGACTTCATTTAAAATCTCACTAATATCATTCTCTACTAAAAATTCACCGATAACATCACCACTAAATTCTTTTAAATAATCTCTCATTATAATCTTTTAACCCAACTCAATACATTAGATAATCGTTCGCCATTTCTTTTTAATACATCTACTTCTTCTGAATTCTTATATTTACTTTTCATAGCATCGTCTAAAGACTTAATCATTTGTTTTTTCATACTAGAAGTAACTTTAATCTTTTTCTTTTTACCCCAACTATCAACACCGGCGGCATTACCAACTCCAACAGATGCAAAGTAAGGTTCGCCGTATTGTGGTTTGAATTGATACTCTATAGTAGTAGCTCCACCCCTTGATTCTTTTTTATACACAAAAGTAACCATAAGACCAATATGTGAAG